>Ga0194122_10005454_pt1 | contig 11904 bp, 10 predicted proteins | sample TA2MahCa10mmetaG_FD_155487 | JGI IMG/M metagenome (GOLD analysis project Ga0194122, IMG submission 155487) | Freshwater microbial communities from Lake Tanganyika, Tanzania - TA2015021 Mahale Deep Cast 10m | ecosystem: Environmental > Aquatic > Freshwater > Lake | place: Tanzania: Lake...
GGGCTCCGTCAGAGACCTATTTCTCGCGGGAATCAGCAAATCGGAGATTGCGCGGCGGCTTGGTATCGGTCGAACGTCGGTTCGGCGGTTGCTGGAGGAAAAGAAATCCTGAGCGGGGGCGGCTTACGCAGGCTTGCCGAAAGGACACCGTAGAATAGGACTCCCTCGGCGCGCGTACCTCCGCAACAGGCGCTCTGGGCTGCGGGAGCGTTGCGAAATGTAGAAACTCCAAGAAGGGGCGCCGGGAGTTCCCAGAACCCCCTCTACTTGTTTCCTACCGCACCGAAACGACGAGCCCATCCTGGCTCGCTCCGTTCCCAACCTGCACCTCGATCGGCAGGTTTGTGCCCGGCCGCAGGTTCTCCGGAATCCGCACATTCACCTGGAACGCGCCGGACACGAAGCCGGGTGCCGAGCCCGCATATACAACCTCGCACAGCGAGCCGTTGATATACACCCGCACCGGAAGCAGGGGACGCCGCAGGTCCGTTGTGATCACCCGCCCGTCCTGGCCGGCCGGCGCCGTCAAGCCCTCGCCCGTTCCGAAGAGCGTGATCACGCTGCCGGTTGGCGCGGGGTTCAACGGTCCATTCAGGCTGCCGTTCTCGTTCAAAGCCGCGGCCTGGCCCCGGCCCGAGCCGTCGGTCGAGTACATGCCGGGGGCCGACTCTTGAACCCGGATATCGAAAGGATCGCTGCGCACTCCAGCGGTCTCCACCTGCACCTGCGCGTTGGACCGCCCCGCGACGCTGTACGGCACCACCAGGTTGATCTGGTTATCGCGCAGGAACAACAGCGGCGCGGGGACACCGTCGAACAGTATCCGCAGATCGTTGTAGTTGGTCTGGTATGCGCCGCCGGGCAGCAGGACGCCGCTCACGCCATTGGCCGGGCCCAGGCCGGTTCCCATGATCGTTAGGATCAGTCCCGGCGAGATCGGTCCCGGCTGCAAGGTCGCCGAATGCAGAATGCTCCGGATGGCCGCGAGCGGAGCCGCGGCGATTACCAGCGTGACCTCAACTGACCGGCTGCCGCCCGCGGTGGAATTCACCGTGACCACTCCCCGGTATTCGCCCGGAGACAGCGTTCCCGGCACCGTGGAGACGGTCAGCGTCGCCGGTGTGGTGGGGCTGCTGAGACTCGCCACCAGCCAATCGCCGCCGCTCACGGTTCGAACGCTTGACGAGATCGCGACGTTCGACGACGAGGAACTGGTGACGTTCACTGTCTGCGCCGCCGGCGCCGTGGCGCCGCGGCGATGGTTGAAAACGATGTTCGTAGAACCCAGCACAGGGCCGCCCGAAGGCGTCACGGTCAGGTTCACGTTGACCGTCAACGTGTTGCCAGCGGCCTGCAGGGTAATCAAGCCCTGGTAACTGCCCGGAACCAAGCCGGCCGGATTGACTGACACGGTCACGTTGGCCGGCGCATTGCCGGAGTTGGGCGTCACGCTGAGCCAGGAGACATTCGAAGCGGCGACGAAGGGAAGTTCGCTGCCCGCGCTGAGTTGCAGTACCTGGCTGACGGGCGACGAAGTGCCTGCCGGCGCCGTGAACGTCATGGTGGACGGATTGGCCGTCAGCTGAGTGCTCGAAACGTTCGCCGTCACGGGGATCGTGATATTCGAATTGTCGTTCAGGTTGGTGATCACCAGATTGGCGTTATAGATGCCCGCCTGATTCAGAACGGATGGGAATACCGTCACGTTGATGGTCGCCGGTGTGACACCGTTGGCGGCGCTCACCTGGATCCAATTGCTGCCGCCCGAATTGACGGCGATCAGGAAGTTGGTGGGCGACGAAGCCGAGAGGCTCAGCGACTGTGTCACTCCGCTGCCGCCGATGGCTGCCTGAAACGCCAGACTCTGCGGGCTGACGGTAAACCCGGCCGATACTGTCTGGTTCGAGACGATCAGGACCACCGGGACCAGCAGCGTGGTGCCTCCGCTGGTGAGCTGTACCGACCCGTTGTAGGTTCCGGCCGGCAACCCGCCCGGACTGACGGAGACGCTCACCAGGTTCGAACCGTTCGTCGCGCCGGCCTGAGGCCCGGCCGAGAGCCATCCGGTGGAAGTAGCGCCAACCGTGAAATTCAATGCACCGCTGGTGGAGCCGATCGTCGTGGCTTGCGACGGCGGAATCGAAGACCCTTGCGTGAACAGGAACGTCATCGAGGATGGCGAGGCCGTCAGTAGCGCGTTCTGGCTGACGTTCAAAGTCACGTCGATGTTCTGGGTGAAACTCCCGGAGCTTACGGCGATCTGGCCCTGATAAGTTCCCGCCGTCAGAATGGCTGTGTCGATTAGAACGCTCAGGTTCGTGCCAGACGATCCGTTCAGGGACGGAGATGGGATCTGGGTTTGATTCGAGATCAGGCGCAGCCAGGTGGCGTTTGACGTAGCCGAATAGAAGCCGGAGCCCGACGGAGAACTCACCAACACGAACTGGGTGGCCGGCGCCGCCGTACCGAGTTGGTAGTTAAACGTCAGCGCCGTGGCCGATAAGGTCAAGCCGGTGGCGTTTCCAGGCGTGAAGGTCACCGGAATCGTCGTACTCGTGCCCGCGCCCACGGGCGTGATAATCACTTGGCCCGAATAGGTCGTCCCGAACGCCAGACCGGCGCCGTTCGCCGACACCTGCAGCGTAGACGGCGTGAATCCGTTCGAGGGCGAAGCCGACAGCCAGGAGCCGCCGTTACTCGTGCTCACCTGCACGTTGTAGGCTGTGTTTGTGATCGAGGAGAGTGCGACCGTCTGAAACGTGAATCCGGTCGCGGCATTGAAGCTCAAGGCCGAGGGCGAGGCGGTGATCGTGCCAGTACTGCTTCCGCCCCCAACGGTCAGCGTCACGTTCACGATTGCCGACTGCGTGAAGCCGGAGGTCACGACCACCTGTGCGAGATACGAACCGGCGCCTAGACCGGATGGGTTGGCGGTTACGACCACCTCGACCGGCGTGCTGCCTATGGTTGGCGAAATGGTGAGCCAACCAGCAGCTTGGCTGAAATAGCGCGGTGTGGCGTTGATGGGTAGCGAAACCCCGGTCGAACTTGCTACGAAACTCTGCTGCAGGGCATTCGTCGAGTTCAGGGTCGAGACGAAGGAAAGGCTCGACGTATTGACCAGCAAGGTGTTGGGCTGGGCCCAGGCAATAGACGCGCAAGCGAGTACAAATAAGGGGGGTCTCGGACTCAAATCGCAGCTCCTTTGTGTATCAACATCTTACACGTATTTCTACCGGCGCGAACGGATAGACCCGTTACATAATCAAGCTATGGACATACGACCCGGCCTGGATGGGGACACGGCGGCCTGCGCGGCCCTGTTGGGCCTCTCGGTTTGGCACCCTCCGGCGGCCTTCTTCGTACTCGAACACGAGGGCGCGATCCTCGGATGTGGAGGCTACGAAATTCGTGCCGGCGGCGCTTGGCTGCTCCACGGGAAAATCCGGCCGGAGTTCGAACGCCAGGGGTTGGGGCGTTTCCTGCTGTTCTACTGTTTGAAACAGATCGGCCAGACGCCCGGCGTCGAGCATGTGCGTGTGGAATCCGAAGCCGAAGGATTTTTCCTAAAACAGGGATTCCAGCGCGAACAAGGCAACGTCTTCGTTAAGCGCCTGGCCGTTTGCGGGGCTTAGTTCCCGGCGAAGCAATAGAACAGACCTGCGCCGCCGGTGCCAACCAGGTTTTCCTGGCTGCAGCCTCGCGACGGGTGCACCGAGTTCCAGGAGATGCCACCGCCGTTGCGGTCGTGGTGGCCCACCTGTGCGATGCCTTCGCCGCCGCTAGTCCAGTTCTTGCACGTGCGGTCCGCGCTGTCTGTGAAGGCGCGGCCGTCGGCCTGGGTGCCGGTCAGGATGTCGTGCATGTTCGGTTTATCGCCGACACCGTTTACGAGTTCGCCTTTTTCGGTCAGCGCGTTGTTCTTCGTGACCAGGTTGCCTTTGCGCGCCGCGTCCAGGTTATCGCCATGGAGTTCTGCAAGGTCCTTGGCAATCTGGGCGCCCTTGGCGTTGTGCCACGGCCCCTGTCCAATGCGGTCGCGCGCGTTCACGGCCGGCTTGCCATCCGACGCTTGCGTACTCAGGTACGCGCGCCAGGTCTTGTCTCCCGCGCCCGCCGCGCCCGCCAGCTTTTGGCAATGCGCATCGGCGCCGGCCAATCCGCCGAGGTTGGCTCCGTTTCCCGTTCCGGTGCTGGTGACAAAAAATGTCATCGGCGCCCGCTGCTGCTTGGATTGCGCCTGGGCGAATACGGCCAGGACACTGATGGTGCACAACAGGAATTTCATTCGTCTCTCCCGAAGGTATTGATAATAAACACTCAAAAGAGCGCATGGCGCGCGATTTCGGGTGCTTGGAAGAGACTACTATTTTTCCCGGCCGATGGCTACAGGCTGATCGGCGGAATCGGAAGTTGGAATCACGACTTGGCTGCGCGCCGCCCGCTTTTGACGGCAGAACTTCTCCCGGACCCAGCGGAAACTCCAAAAATTATGGCGGCAGTACTCGCAGCGGATTGGGTCCGCCCCCAGGGCAAGCATCCAACGCGTCAGCGTCGGGGGGTTATAGTAGTCCCGGCTCCAGCGAGACAGGTCCATCCGGTGACAGCACGGGCACTTGGCGTAAAAAACATACCGCATCTTCGAGATGCGGGAGCGGAACAGGTGCTGGCACGATTCGCAGCGAAACCTGTACACGCCGAAAAGGTGGAGTGCGCGGCCGAGTGCAGAGGGCCGCCTAGACAGGCGCACCTCGTCCGATCCGCAGTTCGGACATTCCATTGACATGGGCTCTTCTTGATCTTACACCTGAGTGACTAGTATTGAGCCCCGAAATTCTATGAAAATCGTCCTAGTACGGCTTATGAGCAAGTATTTTGCTCTCCACATACTTACTAAGGTAGGCTCGGAAGGCTCCCGCTAGGGCAGGCACTACCCCCAAACGCGGGGAGAGGGTCAGGCCTTCGATCTCTCGTACTGGGAGAAGGTCCCTCGTTGTCGACGTAATGAAGACCTCGCCGGCGCGTTCCAGGTCTCCAGGAGCCAGGTGGCGTTCAGTGATCGAGACGCCTGGCGCCTGTATCTCTTCGAGGAGAACCTGGCGGGTGATCCCAGCCAGGCAACCGGAGTCGAGGGGTGGCGTCACAACCTCGTTTCCGAACGAAGCGAACAGGTTTGCCGACGTACACTCGCTCACCCGGCCGTGCTCGTCGAGAAGTACCACTTCATCGAATCCCCGGCCCTGTGCCTCCTCGAGCCAAGTGAGGTTCTGCGCCCACGACGTGATTTTCGCGCCTCGAAACTCGCTCGCGCCGTAACGGGCATCGGCCTTCAGCGCGAGGCGTACGGATTCGCCCCAGTTCCGGATTCCGGTTGTGAACGCGATGATGTCAAACTTTCGGGTCTGCCCCGGCGCCTCAAACATGCCTCCGTGATTGCGGACGATCGCCACCCGCAGCGTCGCATCGGTGACCCCGTTGGCTGCGACTAGACGAAGCAGACTTTCGTGCAATTCCGCCTCCGCGTCCGGCATCGGAACATGCATTTTGACGGCGTCGCGCATCATCCGCGCCCAATGGCGGTCCCACTCAAACAGCACACCCTGGGAGACTCGCAGAGTGCTGAAAACGCCCCACCCGTTCAGGAACCCGGTCTGCCCGGGAGACAGACACAATTCGGTGGTTTCCCGGATCGACTGGTTGTGGAGCAGGAATCGGTGCATACACTAATTCTAGATGGAGATCCAAGTAATCGGCGGCGGCATAATCGGCCTGAGTATCGCCTGGCGCCTGGCACGGCGAGGGCTTGCGGTGGCCGTGCATGACAAAGGGCCGATGGCCTCCGAAGCGAGTTGGGCCGGGGCCGGCATGCTCTCGCCCAACGGGGAGTTCCGGACGCCCTCGGTGTGGGCGGACCGGGCGCTGCGAAGCCTGGAGGCCTACCCGGCTTTCGTGGCGGAGCTGGAGGCCGAATCCGGGGTTTCGATCGACTTTCGCATTTGCGGCACGCGCGAAGAGGACCGCTGGTATCCGGAGGAGGCGCAGGTGGACCCCCGCGGCGTCTGCGCGGCTCTGCAGGCAGCCTGCCAGGCGCGGGGCGTCTCGCTGCGCCCGCACTCGCCGGTGGCGGCGCCGGCGGCGCCTGCCGTAGTGGCCTCCGGCGCCTGGGCGCCGGGCGGCTGCGCGATCCGGGGCACGCTGTTGGGCTACTACTTGGAACCGGGCGTGCTGCCCCACATCGTTCGCCGCGGCCATCACTACGCCCTGCAGCGCAACAGTGGATTTGTTATCTTCGGTTCCGACGAGGAGCCAAACGTGTGGACCTACGCCCCACGCCCGGAGGGAGTGAGCGCTCTGCGCCGCGCCGCGGCGGCTTTGCTGCCCGGCCTGCTCGACCGTCCGCCGGACGAGGTTTGGACCGGCCTGCGCCCCTCCTCCCCGGCCGGAGATCCGGTTGTTGGCGCCGGCGGCGCGCCCGGGTTATGGAACGCGTATGGGCACTATCGCAACGGCATTCTGCTCGCTCCGGTGACGGCTAGCCTGATCGAGGACGCGGTCACGTCCAGCTTGGGAACGGGTTGACGCGGCCTTTGGTGCAGCCGGCCACCAGATCGGCCACGCGCTTGCGCCGGCGGAGCAGGCCTTCTAAGAGGCGCTCAAGCTCCGGACGGTCGTCCTCCAGCCACTGCCCCGGTGTTTCGCGCAGGATCCGGTCAAACAGCGACTCTGGCGCGCTTTCGATGCGAGCCAGCCAGGGTGCGAAATCGTCGACGCCGCGGACCTTGGCGTAGACCAAGGGCCGGAAGAAGAGACCGAACAACGGGGAGTCGTGAAAGGCCCAGTTTGGACCGTCGAAGATATAGCCGTGGTCCATCATCTGGGCCAGGAATCCGACCTGCAGCGGGTTCGCTTCCGTCTCCGGCCGCCACTCGGCCACGCGGGCGCGAAAAAAGATGGCCTGACGCGAGTCGGCGTTTGCGGCCCATTTATCGAAGGCCAGGACGCCAAGAAAGTGGTCCATGTTGACGACCTTGCGGATCAGCGCGTCGGGGAGGATGTCGTAGACCGCCTGCGTGAGAGGATTGCCAGGGAAGCGAGAGCCGAAGTGCCAGCCCGGCGTGACCGGGCGCCTTGAGGAACCGAGTTGAAAATAGACCTCCGGCGAGGCCGCCAGGAACTCGGGGCCGACCTCTACGATGCGGGTTGCCGGTTGCGCGATCTCCAGGTACTCGAGCAGAAGCGAGGCCACCCATTCATTGACGAGGATGCGCCGGTGCTGCGGATTGCCCGTAAATTTAACTACATAGTGGTGACCGTCATCGGCTTCCAGAAGGTGAGCCTGTGCGCCTCCACGCATACGGCGAAGGTGGCGGCGGGCGAGAACCGGCATCTTGTTCTAGTCTAGAGATATGGCAGATGAAAAAGCACCTGAGTCGAAATCGGCTGAGAAAAACAACCGGGACGAGGTGGCACTCGAACTAATGAAATTCGTGGCCGTGACCACCGGGTACGGCAAAGGCACGCCCGCCGCCGGTTTTGGCGGAAAGACAGGAACCCGCAGTCCCGAGGAGTACGCCGACGCTCTGCTGGAGTTGTTCCAGCGATGCCGGGAGGCCGTTGCGCAACCGGTGAAGGGCGCGGCCGAGTAGGAGGCGAGCTATCGCCGCTTCGCCTTTTTGGCCTTCTTAACGGGCGCCTTTTTTTCCGGGCGCTTTTTGACGGCGGGTTTCTTGGCCGCGACTTTCTTTTTCGGGGCGGCTGCCGGTTTCTTCTTCGGAGCCGGCTTCCGCTTCGCTGGCGCAGACTTCTTCTTCACCGGCATGGCCTTTTTCTTTGCAGGCAAGGGCTTCTTCTTTGCCGGTTTCTCCTTTTTCGCCGGCACGAGCTTCTTCTTTTTCGGTTTCTCCTTCTTCACCGGCACCGGCTGCTTTGTTTTCGGCGCCGGCTTCGCCTCCCTCGGGGCCGTCTTCTCCCTGGCCTTCACCGGTGGCGGCGCTACTGCCTCCTCAGCGGCGGGCGGCAGAGCGGGCGGTGGGCTGATAACTTCGGCATCGTATTCGCGGAGCTCCGATTCGAGTTCCACGAATTCGCTGTCCAGCATGAAGTCCAGATCTTCGTCGTCGAGAAGCATAGAGATCAGGCGCGGGGTTTCCTGGCGACCGGCTTGCGCGCGGCGACGTTGGCGGTCTTTCGGGCGGGCTTTTTCGAGGCCACAGCCACGGGACGCCGCTTCGCCGCTTTGGCCTTCACGACCGGCGGCGCAGCCGGAAACACAACCAGCGCACCCGCGTCGAGCGTTTCCGGTGCGTGGGGATTGGCAGCGGCGACCGCTGCCGGCGTGGCTTTGTAGCGCACGGCCAACGCCTCCAGCGTGTCGCCGGCTTCGGCGCGATAGACCCGCCACATCAACCGCCGTTCGGCGGGCACTTTTGCGAGGCCGGCGGAAAGCAGGGCCCCGGCGCCGCGCGGAATATGCATCCGGTATCCGGCGGGCGCGACATCGCGCAACAAGGCCGGGTTTAGATCCTTGATTTCCGCCAGAGGCCGGCCGAGGATATCGGCCACCAGTTGGAGGCTCGTTATCACCGTTATGTCCACGGTATCGTAAAGCAGCGCTTCCTCGGGCTCAACATCGGCGATCCCGTAGCTCACCGGGTTCTTGGACATGATAGTCATGGCCAGGATGATTGGGACGTAGTTCGAGGTCTCCAGTGGCAGCGTCCCGCGGCTGCGCAACTCCCACACATCGGCATAGCCGGTCTTCTCCACGGCGCGCTCCACGTTACCTGGCCCGCAGTTGTAGGCGGCGATCGCCAGGTACCAGTCGCCGAAGTTGTGATAGAGATCGCGCAGATGGCGTGCGGCGGCGCGGGTGGCCAGTTCCGGGTCAAACCGTTCGTCGACCCAGGCGTCCTGCTTCAATCCGTACTCGGCGCCCCTGCTGCGGATGAACTGCCACATCCCGCCGGCGGCTGCCACGCTGACCGCACGCGGCAGGAAGCCGCTTTCGGCCTGCGCCAGGAAGATGAACTCCTGGGGGATTCCTTCTTCGTCGAGGATGCGCGAGATCATGCCCCTGTACTTGCCCGAACGGCGCAGGCCCGCAATGAGCGTCCTCTTACCGCGCTCGCCGTTGAAATAATTAATAAAACTCAATACTGCATCGCTCGCCTGCAGCGGAAGCTGGCTGACGGTCGCCCCGACCTGCTCGCGGACCTTCATTTTCAGTTTCGGATCGACCGGGAACGTGGCGGTAAGAATCTCATCGATTGGCGCTTTGTCAAACGGCTTTCCGGTGGCCAGCGAATCGACCTCGATCCTGTGGATCTTCTGCACCAGCGCGTCGAAGCGCCGGTCAAACGCCAGACCATTGGCCTGACCTGACTGCTCCAGAACAACATCGATCGCGGCATCGAACTGGCGGCGGGCGCCGTCCGCGTCACCGGCCAGATACAGCTTGTAGCCAGCCTCATAGAGCGCTTCGGCCTGGTTTAGCCGCTCATCTTTGAGGTTCGGCTTCGGGGGAAACGCCTCCCTGGCCAATTCAGGAACTGAGTGGAGCGCCGGGGTGACTGCGACGGCGGGCACGGAGCCGATGGCATTGTCTGCATCGGCGGCGGCAGCGGCTAGAACGATGTGCCCGGGTGCGACTTGCGCCGAGACGCTGGCCGCTCCGAGGGCAAAAGCTAGGAACCAGTGCATTCCTTCTCCAGGTACGCGATGAATTTGGGGTTAAATTGCAACCCTTTGACCTTACTATAAGCGGCACTCATGATTCAACCAGGGAGCGGCAGTGCGGGCTGCCCCTCCCTGGTCTAATCGGCGGAGTTCGGACTATTCTTCATCCTCGACGGCGTGCACTCCGGCCGCCTTGGCGGCGGCGACGATCTTGTCGGCTTGCAGCGCCGGGACGTAGTCGTAGTGGTCGAACTCCATAGTGAACGACCCGCGGCCCTGGGTAATGGCCGTCAGATCGTTTTGATACGTCAACATGTCCGCCATTGGCACCATGGCCTGGATGACCTGGGTGGCGCCCTTGGTTTCCCCGCCGCTGATGCGTCCACGGCGGCCGTTGACATCGCTCATTAAATCCCCGGCGAATTCGACGGGACCCTGAATCTCAACCCGCATGACGGGTTCGAGCAGAACCGGTTTGGCGATGAGCATGGCCGCTTTGAACGCCTTGCGGGCGGCGAGTTTGAAGGCTAGTTCCGAGCTGTCGACGTCGTGGTAAGAACCGTCGAAGACGACAACCTTGAAATCGACCATCGGGTAACCCGCCAGGAAGCCATTGGCCGCCGTTTCGACAATCCCCTTTTCGACGGCTGGGATGTAGTTCCGGGGGATCGATCCGCCGAATACCTCGTTGGCGAACTGGAACCCGGCGCCCCGTTCGAGCGGCTCCATGCGAATCCAGCAGTCTCCGAACTGGCCGTGACCGCCGGTCTGCTTCTTGTGCCGGCCTTGAACTTCGGCGCGGCCGCGGATCGTCTCGCGGTACGGAATCTTGGGCGCGTGCAAAGTCACGTCGAGGTGATACCGCTTCTTCAGCTTGCTGACCACCGTTTCGATATGCGCTTGCCCGGTACCGTGGAGCAGGAATTCCTTGGTCTGCGTATCGCGGCCGAAGCGCAGGCAGAGATCCTCCTCCATGATGCGATGGATGGTCGCGCCGAGCTTATCCTCGTCGTTGCGGCTCTTCGCTGTGATGGCGTAGGCGATGGACGGCTCGGGCAGTTGCACGGGCGGGAACTGGACCGGGTGCGCCTTGTCATGCAGCGTATGGCCGGTCAGTGTATCTTTCAGCTTCGCCACGACGCCGATATCGCCGGCGCGGAGTTCGTTCACGGCGTTGAGCGACTTTCCGAGCGGCGCCGACAGATGCGCGAAGCGCTCGTCGGTTCCGGTGGTGCCGTTAATCAGGTGGGCGTCGTTTTTCAACACGCCGCTGACGACCCGGAAAAGCGACAGCCGGCCGGCGAACGGATCAGCGATGGTCTTGAAGACGAACACCGACAGCGGATCGCCGTTATTCATCTTTCGGACGACTTCCTGGCCGTTATTGGAGCCGTACGCATTGTCGCGCTCGACGGGCGTGGGCAGCAGTTCGGACCACTGGTCCAGAATCAGACCGGTGCCGATGTTGTGAAGGGCCGAACAGGCAAAGACCGGGAAAAGCCGCAGATCGCGAATCGCCTGGCGGAGCCCGGCGACAAGATCGTCGACCGGCAGCGAGCCCTCCGAGAAGAACTTCTCCAGCAGAGCGTCGTTGCCTTCGGCGACCATCTCCACCAGAGCCTCATGAGCGGCCTGCGCAGGGCCGGCGAGATCGGCGGGAATATCGCCTTCCTTACCTTTGCCATCGCCATCGGAGGTGAAGGTCCAAGCGCGCATGCGGACGAGGTCGACGACTCCCTTGAACTCCCGTTCCGAGCCGATAGGGAGGTGGACCGGGATTGCGCCGCGGCCGAAAACGCCCTGGATGCTCTCAAGCGCGCGCTCGAAGCTGGATCTTTCGCGGTCGAGTTTATTGACAACGAAGACGCGAGGAATGTTCAGCTCGCCGCAGACCCAGGCTGTTTTTTCCGTGCCCACTTCGACGCCGGCGATGCCGTCGACGAGAATTGCGCCGGTATCGGCGCCGACCAGCGCGCCTTTGGTTTCGTACAGGAACGCGTTGAATCCCGGCGTGTCGATGAGATTCACCTTGTTCTTTTTCCATTCGACCGGCGCGATGGCCGCCGAGATGGTCATTTTTCTTGCGACCTCTTCTTCGTCGAAGTCCGTGGGCGTGTTGCCCTCGTCGACGCGAGTGAGCCGGGTGGTGGCGCCCGCCGTGTACAACATGGCGGAGGTCAGGGATGTCTTACCGCTATGAAGATGGCCGACCAAGGCCACATTGCGGAG
>Ga0194122_10005470_pt1 | contig 11889 bp, 9 predicted proteins | sample TA2MahCa10mmetaG_FD_155487 | JGI IMG/M metagenome (GOLD analysis project Ga0194122, IMG submission 155487) | Freshwater microbial communities from Lake Tanganyika, Tanzania - TA2015021 Mahale Deep Cast 10m | ecosystem: Environmental > Aquatic > Freshwater > Lake | place: Tanzania: Lake...
TGCCGGGGAATGGAAGCAGGCTTTTGATCGGCTTCCTGCGGAATTCACGATTGATAATCCGGGTCCTGCGGTCGCCCCGACGATTTATCTGGTTGGACTGCCGGACCGGTCTGTGGATCCAGTCTGTAAGAGCCATGGCCTGACTTGGAACGGAGTGCGGCTGGCGGAAGAGCTGTTGAGCGAAAGTGTGCTGATTCTGAGACCGAACGGAACCGGGAACTGGGGGTACCACACCGGATTCGACATCTTTCGCGAACCACAATTCGAGAACGGTCGCCGCATCGATCCCCGTACGCTGGTCGAATACGACAAGTGGCGGTTCGACCCATTGAATCGCGTCATGCGCGTGGGGGGAGACATGAACCTGATGCGGCTTTTCCATGTGGAGCCCACACCCGCTGTGTATCGCGTGGCGTTTCCGTCCACAATTCGAATTCGGAAGTTCCGCGTCTGGTCCAACTGCGATGCCCTGGGCCGAGATCCTGTCAAAGTGCGGGTGCGATTGTTTTCGGACATCGAGCGGAAGATGCTCATCGCGGAGAAGGTGGTGGGACATGGGGAACCAGTGCCGCAATTCCCGATCGAGTTTGCCGGACTCGATCACGACAGAGTGTTTCTTGAACTCTCGGCTGAAGCGCCTCGGGGCACTCCCGTTGATCTGTACTACACCCTGTTTGAAGCGGACCTCGATACCAGCCAGATCGAACTGCCGTTGCTGAACACGGGAGAGAATCGATTCCAGTTGAGCGACGACGCCGACAGTTCGCACCAGGTCCGAGTCCAGGTGTCCTGGGAGGACCGACCGGCTCGGGATCGCCTGTGGGACGATTTCGAGGGGGAGTTGCAATGGAGCGGCTGTGAAGCGATTGCAGGCTCCCGGGTTGTTGGCCTCCCGTTCACAGGCCGCGAATTCGCTCGAGCCACGTTTCCAGCCAATGGTCAGGAATTCGGGCTGAATCGGAACCTGCCGAACTTGGATCTCACGAAACACAACCGGGTGGGAATTGCGACCCGCGCGATTCGCACTGCCCCGATGCGAGCCATACTGCTTGGCATCAAGAACCACGACACGCATTATCAATATGTGCGTCCGAACCCCGGAAACGACTGGAGCTTTCAGTCGTTTGACATCAGTGAATTTCGTCGCGACCGCGTGGTCGCCCTGAATATCTACTGGGTCGCCCAGCCCGGTTTTAGTCGTCCGGATGAACCGTGCATCTACGATGTCGACAGCCTTTGTTTCTGGCACGAAGACAAGCCAGCGGCTCAGGCATCATTGCCCAAGCACGTTGCCAGCTACGTCTCCCCCAATAAGCCAGCGATTCCAGGTTCGCCATCGCGCAAAAAGCCACCGATTCAGGAATGGTTTCCTATGGGAGTTTACGACGGCGTTTGCGGGCGAACTGATCAGGAGTGCGTCTGGCTCTTCGACCAGATGAAGCGGTTGAACATGAATGCGGTTTATGTTTCCAACGGAACGCTCGACGGGTTGGAACGAGTTCTTCCACTCGCCGAGGCGAGAGGGATTCGCCTGATTTACCAAGGGGGCGGAGAAGCCAGTTTGTATGCAGAGAAGCTGTCGACGGCGGAAGCGCGGCGGCAGTCACTTGTAGGCGTGACGCTGCCAGCTGCGGAAAAGACCATCCCACGGTTCGCGGATCGCCGGGGGCTGGCGGCCTGGAGTCTCACGGAGGAAATCGACGCGGTAATGTCGCGGGAGCTGAAAGAGTATTACGCTCTGGTGCGGCGATTGACTCCCGACCAGCCACCGACCGTGCTGCACAACAGCCTGGATGCAGCAATCGCCGACCTGGAAACGAATCGGCCGTTAGTCGTAACGCACGACTTCTATCCCTACTTCTGGTCGCCGCAAAGCGGTCCGTCCAATCCCGGACGATCGGTCCCATACTACCGTGGACGGGTCAGCAGCTATTACCGGGCGTGCCGGCAGCACGGCGCCAGCTTGTGGATGATGCCCCAAGCATGGGGCACAACCGAATCCGCGTCCCTCGATGCACCAAACTACGGGTACCGTTCTGGCATGCGAACGCCCGAGCCCGGTGAGATCATGCTGCAAGGATGGGTCGCCGTTGCAGAAGGAGCCACGGGGATCATGTTCTATGCAACGCTGGCCGGAGACGATCAGGAACGACAGCTATGGGACGCCGGCTGGACCGAGACAGACAACACACGTGCCGCGGGTGAGTTGTTCAAGCAGATATCGCGAGTCGCCCCGTTGCTGTCTCGTCTGGAACGAGACTACCGCGAGACGGATTTTGTCCAGAGCTCGACGACGAGCGTACTGGCACATCGCTTTGTCAAAAGGCCCGGATACGGTGAGGGAAAGGCACGCTATGTGGTCGTCGCGTCACTAGATGGCTTTCAACCACAGAAAGTGGATCTGACAATCCACCACGGAACTCACCGCGTCTACGATATGGTCATGCGCCGAGATATCACTGACGAGCTCAGGGCGATGAAACTGCCTCCCGGCGAGGGCAAAGTGCTGCTGATCGGGACACAAGTTGATTTCGAAGCCGATTGCCGCCTGATCGATGCGGAACGTTAGGACCGGTCCAAGAAATACGGCGCTTCGTTTCGATTTCATCCGTGTAGTCGTGTTACGCGAGCAGCCCTTTCACCACCTGCCCGGGAAATAGCAGGCGCTCTTGCCCCTTGCGGTCAGTGAGCTTGGCGTCAGGGGCAAAGCCCAACAGGTGGTAGATGGTCGCCATCAGGTCGCCGGGGCTGACGGGATCGCGGACGGGTGTCGAACCGGTGGCATCCGAGGCGCCGTGGATGATGCCGCCGCGGATGCCGCCGCCAGCGAGCATCGACGAGAAGCACTTCGAGTAGTGTCCGCGGCCGTCTCCTTGAACGCGCGGGGTGCGGCCGAATTCGCCCGTCCACACCAGTAGCGTTTCGTCGAAGCGCCCGGTGGCAACGAGATCGTCGATCAGGGAACTCGACGCCAGGTCGAGCGGCGGCAGCAGCCGATTCTTAAGCGAAGGAAAGTTGGCCGTGTCGCCGGTCCCCGAGCCGTGCGTGTCCCACATCGGCACGCTCACCGGCTGCCTCGCGCCGTTGTAGTTCAACGCTTTCTCGTCCCTGCGGTCGGGCCAATACACCGTCACGAACCGCACACCCGACTCGACGAGCCGCCGCGCGAGCAGCAGGCTCTGGCCGAAGACGTTGCGGCCATAACGATCGCGCGTTTCTTCCGATTCTTTGTCGATTGCCATCGCCGTAGCGAGCTTCCCCGGCTCCGGCAGCAGGAAGCGTTTCCCTTCCTGATCGTCGTACTGAATCCACACCGGGTCGAGTGACCGGCCAAGGAAGCCGGCGTCCTGCCCGGGGATTAGATTGATTTGCGTCGCGATCTTCCAAGGAAGCGAGGCGAACACGGGCACCGCAGGCGACGCGACGCTGCGTGCGAGCACCGCGCCAGGATGTGGCGCGTCGTCGGGCGTCGGCGCGATCTCCCCTTGCGTCGCGGCGGGATGGCCGGTCAGCATCTGATGACAGGCTGAGCCGTGCGCCGGCGAGTCGTGCGTCAACGAGCGAAGGATTGCCAGCCGTTCGGCTCGCTCAGCGAGCTTCGGCAAGTGCTCGCAGAGTTGTATGCCCGGCACGCGCGTGGCAATCGGCTTGAATTCGCCTCGAATCTCTGCCGGCGCCTCGGGCTTGAGATCCCAAATATCGAGATGACTCGGCCCGCCGTAGAGATAGATCAAGATGCAAGCCTTCGCCTTGCCCGCAGGCGCCGCCGCTTGCGCCCAACTCGCCGGCACGCGCGGCGCGAACAGCCCGGCTGCTCCGCCGAGCGCCAACTGCAAGACGTCGCGCCGATTCCAACCGCGCTGCAGGTCCGCTGTCTGTGAAAGAATCGTCAACATGCACGAAGTCTCCTTCAATGGACGCCCGATCGGTTGGACTGTATTGCGAGAATGTCGTAGACGAGAATCCCGGAGATCTCGGCAAACAAAGGATCGATTGCCGCCTGATCGATGCCGAACGTTAGAATAACTGCTCATCTGGGAAATGTGGAATCAAGATACGCCCATTGGATTTATCCCACACCCTACGGCTGATTCGGCAGTGCCATGAGCTAAGGACGCACCTCGATGACGCCGTTTCTCTGGTCGCAATTGATCGCAGCCTGTGCGTTTTCGTGTGGACTGGCGTCGTATCAATTTCAGCAGCGTAAGTCGGTGCTTGTCTGTCTGACCTGCCTGGCGACATTGAATGCTGTTCATTTTCTGCTGCTCGACCGGCACGCGCCGGCCATGATGATGGTGCTGACCGCCACGCGCTACGTCACGGCGATCTATACGCAGCGCCGCCGATACTTGTATTTGTTCCTGGGTGTCGCCGTAACCGGAGTCGCACTGACCTACGACGGACCGCTCAGCTGGCTGTCTTTAGCCGGTGTCGCCTGCGGAACGATTGGCAGCTTCCAAGCGTCCGATCGCATCATGCGAATCTGCTTCATGTCCGGCAACTGCTGTTGGCTGATCCACAATCTGCTCGCCATCACGCCCGTAGGCACGGTGATGGAAGCCTCGTTTCTGACCAGCAATATACTCGGATATTGGCGATTCTATCGGGATGTTGACGCTCATTGAAACCGGCCGCCGGTATCGCCTGTACAATTCCGCATGTGATGCACGGGGGAAGTGGTACGTCGCCAGTGCGATCCATGATGTCCCTTAAAGCCAGCCCGAGGATTTGACCACAACGCGTATCGCCGCTGGTGGGATTGAACACGAGACCTGCGGCTTTGCGGCACCGTCTCCCACAGCCGAAGCGACGACACTGATGTCGGTCACTCGCACCGTGAAGTACGGAGACGAACTCCGCCCGCTCGGAGACGCGAACACGATTGTCGATGGATTGGTACGCGGAGTCCGGGAGTCTGGGCATGAGCTCGTGCCGCTGTTGTGGATCGATGCCGAGCCACCCATGAGTGACGCGGTGCAAAAGCTCCGAGATCTCGATCAGCGTCCCGGCGTCTTATCGGCCAGCATCGGCGTGGGCTATCAGTGGATCGACAATCCGACGGTCGGCGCTTCCGTGATCGTCGTCACGGACAACGATGAAGCACTGGCACAGCGATATGCCGATGAGTTGGCTGAGTGGGTTTGGGAACGCCGCAGCCAATGGCAGCGTGATCCACTGGCGCCGCAAGTGGCTCTCGATCAAGGGGAGCAACGGGGGAAGTCCCCGATCATTCTCGCCGATCAGGGGGACAACACGGGCGGCGGGGCGACGGAGATTGACATCGTCATCGGTGGCAAATCTCAGCCGCTGGTCGGGCCACCGGTGCCGATGCGGGTCCGAGGTATTTCGGACAGGCGGTTCACCTACGATGGCCCGATGTGGGCAGGGGTGGTCGGCGAAATGGGGCCATCGGCTTCCTGCTGACTTATGGAGGCACGATGATCATGAACAATCTGTCTCTGTATGCCCGCGAAACACTGGGTGAAGCTCCCGAGAAATACGCGGGAGTTCAGTTGGCGTTGCGATTCGGATTCAAGTGTCTGATGGGTATTGGATTGGGCTGACTCGTGAAAAAAATGCACGCCATCGCCTCGCTGCTGGGCGCGACCTCGATCTGCATCGCCGGAATCGCCTGGGCACTGCTCGTTCAAGGCAAGTTGTATCTGCTTGGTTTTGGACTGCTCGGCGGGGCGAGTTGTTCTATGTCTACTACCTGAACTGTATTGTCAGTTGCTCGAAGCCGGAACGCATGCGCGAGAACACGGCCTACACCAACCTGATTACTGTCACCATCGGTATGATGCCGATTGTCTTTGGACTGGTGTCTGATCGCTACGGCCTGCGAGCGAGTTTCATTACGGCGATTGGTATACTTATTCTCGCACTGATCCTGGTGCAGTCAGGACTGCCGAGGCAACCAACGATTTCTGGCGCCTGATGGGGCGAGAGCCGCAACTCATGTGGCCGAGTCGCTCCGCGACTTCGGGCCGGAGTGCGGGGCAATTCGGACACAAACATGCGCGCACCGCGCGCTGAAGTTTCGAGGAAAGAATCTGATGACAGGGACCAGCCCGATGTCGAACAAACGCTATCCGAGCGGGATAATGGCAACCTGCTGTATCCCCTGGGACGAGAATGGTCGCTTTGCGGAACGTATTTTCCGCCGCAATGTGCAGCACGCCCTGCACGGTACCAAGCTGCTGTATGTCTTTGGAACCGCAGGAGAAGGCTACGCAGTCACGGATCGCCAGTACGACGAGATCGTCACCGCCTTTGCTGACGAAATGCGTCGAGGAAAGGCTGAGCCGATCGTCGGCGTCATTGATCTGTCGATGGCCACGATCATCGAGCGCATCAAGCGGGCTCGTGATCTCGGCGTCCGCCAGTACCAGATCTCGCTGACCAGTTGGGCAGCCGTCAGCGACAAGGAGCTGTTCAGCTTCTTCAAACATGTGTGCGGCCGTTTTCCCGATTGCCAGTTCATTCATTACAACCTGCCGCGAACCAAGCGAATGGTGACCGGCAAGGAGTATGGGCGACTGGCAGAGGAGCACCCGAATCTGGTGGCGACAAAGAACTGCGGCGATTCACAATCGCACCTGCGGAGTCTGATCGAGGACTCGCCCCAGTTGCAGCACTTTCTTTCTGAGGCAGGCTATGTGTATGGATCGCTGTTCGGCGAGTGCGGCATCCTGGCCTCGTTCATTATGAACTGGCCAAAACAATGGGCCTTGTTCGAAGCGGGACAGCGCCGCGATGTGGCCACCATGGTCGCCATCCAACGCGAAGTGGACATCGTGATACAGACCCTGTTTGAGACGATTCCCGATAATCGCATCGACGGCAGTTACGACAAGCTCTTCGAAAAGATGTACGAGCCCGACATGCCATTGCGACTGCTGCCTCCGTACATCGGTTCGAGTGACGAGGAGTACCACAACTTCGTGCGCTTGCTGAAGCAGCGGCTCCCGGAATGGGTGCCTCAAACCTCTCCGACGTGAGTTGGGCACATCTCGTCCGCGAATTGTCGATCTGTGCTCATGTGAAAGACTCGTGCCATGGATCCCATTGCTTCGATATCCGCGATCGATGTTTACGGCCATCGCGGAGTGTGCAACGAGGCTGGCAAGACTCCACTTTACAATCAGATGATGACCGGGGACGCCGCCGAAGTGGTGCGGCAGGCCGTTGCCGTCAACGTCGGCCTCAAGCAGTATGTCGTCATCGACCCACTTCGACCGGCGACGTAAGCACAGGCCGACGCGATGCTGAAGCAGCCTCAGTGTGTGGGGATCAAACTGCACCCCGAGGAGCACGGCTACCCGATCCGCGACCACGCTGCCCCGCTCTTCAAGTTTGCCGCAGCTCGAAAGGCGATCGTGCTGACGCACACCAGCGAGCAGAACAGCCTGTGCGACGATTTCTGTTGACGACGGACCAAACAGGACAGGTCCTTGTGGGAAATAGTGCCGCCCAGCCCGGTGTCAGGTGGGTGAAAATCGGTAGCTGTACAACAGCGCCGTTGCGACGCGAAAGGCGAGGCGGATCGGCTGACCCTGCAGCGAAGTCAGGTCCGCGCGCTGCTTCCAACGGATGCGGGTGTAGACCTGCCGCGGATCGTAGTTCATCTGGCATTCGTCGAACCCGAAGCCCGGCAACGGCGTCCCCTCGGCATCGACCACGGCGACTTGGAGCGGCGTCGCCTCCAGCAGTTCGACGTTCACGTCCAGATGTGGGTGCGTCGCCGTGACTGGCTTGGTGACGACCGATCCCACGCGCCGCGAACGCCAGTTCCCCAGGCCCGCGAAGCGATCCAGCCGCAGCGTCGCCAGGCCGATCGACATGGGAATTCCCTGCTTCGGATTCGTCTTCACACCTCCGCCGGTGTAGAAGATGTGCAGCGAGTCGCCGATGCGGATCGGAGCGTTGTGCGTCGGGTAAGCCAGCAGACGGTCGAAGGCCCCTTCGGGCCCGACATCGAGGAATGGCACGCCCGGCGCCACGCGTTGCCATTGGCCTCCTTCCGGCTGCCAGATCAGTTCGCATGTCGCACCGAAACCAACATTCGGCCACTTTTCGAGCAGGCCGAGGTTTACGTTCCCGTAGTTGAACGGCGTCATCCCGCCGTGCCACTCGAAGCGTTTGCCGAACTCGCTCTCCGGTCCGTTGTCGAAGATGATCTCGGGGTCCGACCAGTTCGTCCAGTTGACTCCGACGCGCAGGGCGGCGTTGCGGCCGCCGGTCCCTTTAGTACTGCGCTCGTTGAGCCACCAACGGCGGTTGCGGTGATCGGGCAGCACCATCATGTAGTCTCCGCCGGCGCCGTGCGAAATCCGCCGCGGCTGGCGTGTCCAGTGAATGCCATCGGGACTGGTGTCGAGATACTGCCCGATGATCGTGCGGGCCTCTTGTTCAGCCGCTTTGGTCACATTGGGATACTTGTCCGGGTAGGCATACGCCCACATGCGATGGTCCTGCATGTTGGCGATGAGTTTATACCGCTTCATCGGATCGGGATCATGGTCGTCGCGAACCACTGTGAGTCCATCGAGATTGTTGACAACGCCGATGAGTTTTCCGTCCTCGCTGAGCGCCGGCAGGCCGACGTTGCGACGGGCCAGTTCTTCATCGACGAGGTTCTTGCCGTCCGGCGCGCACGTATAGAAGAGGTTATTCCGCTTGCTGCCGCGAAACTCGACGACGCCAAGGTCCGGCTTCTCCCAGTGAATTCCGTCGCGGCTCTCGGCGTAGGCGTAGCCGCCCCGATCCAGTTCGTCCGGTTTGCGTTCCGTGTTGAAGGCGAAGTACCACATCCGCAGGAGGCCATCCGGCTCAACGATCACGCTCCCCCACGCCTGCGCCCGTTCCCCTTCCCACGGTCGATCGGCGACGAGCACCGGCTGCGGATGCTTTTTCGGCCGGTTGATCTCCAGCGCGAGGTCGTCGACAGCCGCCAGCTCTTCGCGATTGAGGAACAGGTGTAAGTCGGCGTCCAGATGATTCGACGTGCGGATTTTGGCGGCATCCGCCGCGACTTGAGCCGCCGAACTTCGCCGCGGCGCGCGGCCGCCGACCACTACGACTCCCGCGGCCGCCGCGGAAGCCAGAAACGTGCGACGAGAGAAATTCATGACACCTGTGTCCCTTCTGAGATTTTTTATCGGGTGAACAATCCGTCCAGGGTTGGTGCGGTGACCATGCCAAGTGCCTTGATCATTTCAATTCCCTGTGTTGCTCTTCGGCGTTGTCGTAAGCCATTCGAGATTGAACCGCACAAAGGCAATCTTCTCATACGGGTGCTTCTCGCCGGTTTCGTACAACAAGCCAATCGTTGAACCGTCCGCCAGCACGGCCAGGGACGAATACGCACCGGGGCCTGGGTCAACCTCGCGCGACGCCTTCCAGGTTTGCCCGTCGTCGTCGCTGAGTCTTACCGTGAGATTCGTCCTGGCCTCGAAGGGGGCGGGATGCGGTGGGTTCGCGAAGAGCAGCAGGTCGCGGGCTCCCGCCGCGCGATTCGGAAATCGGAGAATGCTGGCCTGGCAGCCGGGATCGGGGAGCGACTCTTCATTGTTCTCCTTCAACCACGTTTCGCCTTGGTCCTTGCTCAGGGCCACGTAACGTCGTCGGCCCCCTTGACGCATGTTCATGAGCAGTGAACCGTCGCTGAGTTCGACCACTTGCGATTCGTTGCAGCCTTTGTTTTTCACGGGCGTTCCGGCTCGCCAGGTTTTGCCGTGGTCGTCGCTGAAAATGCACCGCGCGCCGTCCTTGGAATAGCCAGGAATCACCAGCCGGCCGCTCTTCAACTGAATGCCGATTCCGGGGCCCGCGGCAAAGTGACCGACGCTCTCCGTAATCTCTCGCGGGGACGACCAGGTCACGCCATCGTCGACGCTGCTCAGAATCAGACAGCGCCCGTGCCACTCGTTCTTGAGCAGATTGGCAAGTCCACCGCGAATCTCTTGGCAACAGATCAGAATTTCGCCCGTCGTGCGATCAACGACCGGGCAGGGCTGCATGATCGCCTCTCCCTTTCCCGCAAGCACCACTTGCATGGATTGCCAGTTGACACCGTAGCCAAACGTGCGCGGATAGCCGTTGAGACTGCGGGGCTGGCTGGGCGGGTCTTCAAACAGGCTGCGCTTGAGTACCAGGTTTGTGGGATCGCCGTCGTCTCCCTGACGCGCCTCGCAGAATGCCAGAATCGTCCCCTTGGGCGACACGATCAACGAAGGAATACGGTAGATATTGACGTTGTCGTGTCCGCTGATAAACAGATCCTGGCTGGTGAAGAGCGGCTGCGCACGCAGATCCTCGCTGCCGGCCATCAGGATCGCCATCGCCACGGCAACTTGCGTCGCGAAGAAGACGGTTGACACGTTTCGCTTAGTCATTCGCTCTCTCCTTATAAGAGCCCTGAGCCCGCCATACAGAAACAGGAAAATGCAGTGCTTGACCCGGCCGAAACCCGCCGGTCCTTCGGCATCGGCACGCGGGCCAGCCAGTGCGGACAGGTTGGACAGGCCAAGGCCCAACATTCTGAAGCCAAGCCCATGAACAAACTCGCGGCGTGGGATAGGTATCATTTTGCGCTTTCCAGTTGCAGAAGCTCTGCTTCGTATCGTTTGAATTCCGGGAACTTGGCATCCTTGATCGTTGCGTTCTCGATGTCGCCGGCTTCTGCGGCCGAGTCGTGGTCCGCTGGCGGCTTCCGCCGCGCAAGCCCTGCCTCGGAATCTGATCCACGATCGGCCGGGCGGGCGCAGGCTAATTTCACTCGCGTTTTCGCAGGCGGACGTGTAGCTCGACGCGGTCCCGCACCTCGACAGAGTCCAGCACGGCAGGGCGATAACCCTCACTTGATACGGTTACCCGATGGGGCGTGGCATCGTGCAGGCCGTCTTTGCGGACCGTGGTTTCGAGAACCTCGAGTGATGCCTCGCCTGATCCCATCGTCGCCTGTGCTACTCGCACGTCGGGATCGATTTGGCTCGCGAACTCGACTTTGGCCCCGCTCACTCCCTGCCCCGTGGCATCGTCCACCACGGTCACCCGCGCGGTATGCAGCCATTCAATGAAATTGTGTTCACCAGTACCCTCGCCAAACGCGATCCGATCCTTGCGTATCTTGCTGTCGATGACGCGGGCATACGACCCATATTCCAACTGCAGGTCGTACATACCATTCGTCCTGATGGCGCAGCGGCGGAACGTGGCGATTCCCGTGCCCATCAGGACCAGGCTCCCCTGGCTGTTGTGGTTGTAGAATGTGCAGTTTTCCCACAAGTTGGGACCGGCAGCCCGGGTGGTGATGCCTCCGTCGCCGCCGTGCACCACGTTGTTTACGAGCAGATTGTCACGGGCCTGCGAGGTCACATAGAGCGTGGACCACCAGCCGCGCGTGATGCGGTTGTCGCGAACGATGTTGCCCGTGCACGGCGCGCCCGCGAGGCCGATCCCGTCCGGCGAGTCGCCCACGTCGTTGTCGATCACGAGATTGTCGGGGCCGTACACAGCAATGCCGCAATAGTTGCACCCCTTGACTTCGTTGCTCTGAACCAGGATCCGGCGGGCGTCGTGCTCCACGCAGATTCCCATTCCCTCCGTTGACATCGCCTTTCCGCCGATCCCGTGAATGTGGTTGCGCCGCAACGTATGCAGCTCGCCGCTGCGCACCAATATGCCGTACCGCGCGCCAGCGACGATGCGGTTGCCGACGACACTTGCATCGCGGGATCGTTCACACCAAATGCTCCCCGCGGGTGCCTCTCCGGACCTACCGCAGTCCGTCACCTGGTTGTCCTCGATGATCGCCCCGGTAACGCCGTCCAGCCAGACGCCACTGCCGCGGCACGACTTGATCGTACACGAGGCCACGCGGTGCGG
>Ga0194122_10005476_pt1 | contig 11871 bp, 10 predicted proteins | sample TA2MahCa10mmetaG_FD_155487 | JGI IMG/M metagenome (GOLD analysis project Ga0194122, IMG submission 155487) | Freshwater microbial communities from Lake Tanganyika, Tanzania - TA2015021 Mahale Deep Cast 10m | ecosystem: Environmental > Aquatic > Freshwater > Lake | place: Tanzania: Lake...
TTTGTCGCCACCGGGACGCTCGACGAGCTCACGGGCTCGGCCCAGCTGACCCTCGCTGCCCTCAATGAGACCTTTACTGGGACGAGGATCCGCGCCGAAGCCCCCTTCGCCGCGACGGGACTGTACCGTTTGGCCCTCGTTGGGAGCGGCGGCGGCCGGGGACACGCGCTCGTCGCCCCCGATGGTCAGGTCCTCGTGGTCACGTCCGGCGGCGCCGCCGCAGACAACGCGGCGGGACGTTTGGATGCGACCGGCCGCCTGCGAGTGACCTCCAACGGCGGAGCCACTCTGGATCTGGGATTCGCGGCAGGCGCGGTCCGCGGCTCGGTCCGCACCGCCGCGGGCACCACGGGCACCCTCGCCGGGGCGATCGAGGCGCTCCTCGGCCAAGAGCAGTTGGTGAACCTTTCCGTCCGCGGGGTCAGTCTGCCGGGCGCGCCGCTCATCCTCGGGTTTGCGACGGGCGGGGCGGCGGCGAAGTCTGTGCTCCTACGCGCGGTCGGGCCGGGCATTGGCCGGCCGCCATTCAACGTCGCGGGGGCGCTGCCGGACCCAAACCTGCAGCTGTTCCGCGTGACCACTGCCCTCGCGCAGAACAACGACTGGGGCCAGCCGCCCGCCGGGGCCGCCGCCCTCGCCGCGGCCGCGACGGCCACCGGCGCCTTCGCCCTAGCGCCGGGCAGCGCCGACGCGGCCCTCCTCGCCCCCCTCCCGGCAGGCGTCTACACCGCGCAGGTGGGCGGCGGGCAGGGCATCGTCCTAGCCGAGCTTTACGGCGTGCCCGCGGCCGGCGAGGCCCCGGGGAGCCGCCGGTTCACCAACGCCTCCACGCGCACCATCGTCGCCCCCGAGGCCGCGCTCATCGCGGGCTTCGTCATCAGCGGCACCGCCCCGCAGCGCGTGCTCATCCGCGCGGTCGGCCCGACCATGGGCAACGCCCCTTTCAACGTCCCCGGGGTCCTCGCTAACCCCCAGCTCAACCTCTTCCGCGGCTCCGCGCTGGTACGGACCAACGACGACTGGTTCCGCGACCCGGAGGCCAACCTGATCCGCGAGGCATCTGCCGCCGTGCGCGCCTTTGCGCTCGGCGCGCAGAGCCTCGACGCCGCCCTGCTGGTTTATCTCGAGCCCGGCGCCTACACGGCAGTGGTCAGCGGCCCGCCCAACGCGGGGCCGAACGCCCAGACCGGCAACGCGCTGGTCGAAATCTACGAGGTCGCGCCCTGACGCCGCTACGAGGGCGCCGGTGGCACACGTTCCGCCCCCGGTCGCCTGCTCCAGGCAGCCATGAATCAGGGGGGCCGGGATGCCCCCGCGAAAGCGTGCGGCCAGTTTGGCAACCCGCGCGCAGCCGTGGGCGCGGCGCGCGGGCATAAAGAGCGGCCGGCACCCGCCTGCGCTTCGAGCGCCCGCGACTGAAGACCGACGCGGAATCTGTCGAGACCAACATCAGCGCGGATCCCGCGTTCGCCGCGATCCTCGAGGACGTCGAGGGCGAGCACCGCAAGACCTGGGACGAGTTCGGCGGCGCGGTGAAGGTGCGCTACACCGCCGGCCAGCCTCGATCCGCAGCGCCAAGGCGGACTGGAGCCGCGGCGAGGGCAAACGCGAGGAGCAGCGCCTGTTCCCCCTTAACGGGCAGCTGAAGATCGACCGCGAGACGGAGCACACGCGCTCCAGCCAGCGCTGCGCCTTCACCTCGACTTGGTTCCCCCGCTCCGGCGTCAGACTTGCGATCCAAGGCAACTCCAAGGCCAACGTGAACGACTACGACGTCCGGCGCGACAACCCCGTCTCGCCCTTGGACCGCTGCCGAGCGTTCAACACAGGCCAGGACCTCGACACCTGCGACCTCAATGGGCAGCCCGCCGAGTGCCCGCGGCCAGGCCTCCACCTCGTGACCCAGTACGACCACCAGCAATCGCGGACCCGCTCACAGAACGCCGGCCTCGAACCGGCCAACAGCGCCCGCCGTCGCGTGTACGTGCTCTCCCAAGGCGCGCCCCGGAGCCCCGTCGGCCACCGCTTCGTGACGGGGGACCCGGACCTCAATGACGACGCCCTGCGCACCCCGACACTCCCGTTCGCCCAGTGGTAGGGAAACAGCGACGTAAACGGCCCCCTTGCCTGCGGTTACGCGGCCGGCAAGGGGCATGACCTGTACCTCGGAGGCTCGTGATTCCGGGCAGACAACTTCATCGACAGCTCGGCGGCGCTGATTCCGTTCGGGGAGGGCCCGCGGGCAAAACAGGCCTCCCGCACCGGGATCCGGACGCAGACCGCGCGTCTGGTCTACACCTTCAGGTACAGGCACGCGGGCAACCGGTACGAGACCGGGGTGCGGCTAAACGACTTCGACGCCCACGTCCTCTACGCCCACGTGCAGTATCGCTTCTGAATTTCTGGGTCACCCCGAAGCCGGCCGGGGCGGAGGCGGGTGCATCGCGGCCGGAACCTTTTTCGCGGACCTCCCGGCCCGCCCCTTGACTCCCCTTCCGCGCACCCCAGCCTCCGCCCGATGACCGCCGCCTTGACCGCCATCCAGCGCCGGCGCCTAGTCGTCGCCGCCCGCCGGGCGGCCGCCGCCGCGTACACCCCGTACTCGCGTTTTCCCGTAGGGGCTGCCGTGCTGATGGCGGACGGTCGCGTGTTCACCGGCTGCAACGTGGAGAACGCCTCGTTCGGCCTCACCAATTGCGCGGAACGCACGGCGGTCTTCAGCGCAGTGGCCGCCGGCAGCCGCCGATTGCGGGCGGTTGCGGTCTTTACTCCGACCCCGACTCCTACTCTGCCCTGCGGCGCCTGCCGTCAGGTGCTACACGAGTTCGGCCCAGATGCGACGGTGCTCAGCGTTTGCGCCGGTGAGGGCTGCGTCGAGACCGCACTCGCCGCCCTGCTGCCGCACGCCTTCGGTCCGGCGGACCTTTAACCGTTGCCGGCCAGAAAGTCGCGCACGTGCGCCACCACGGCGTCACGCGGGACCTCCACCTCACTGCGCTGGCCGAGGTTGCGGACCTTGACCACCCCGCGCGCCAGCTCGTCGCCCCCGAGGATCAACGCGAGCCGGGCACCAGACTCCGCGGCGGCCTTGAACTGCTTGCCGAACGCGAGGTCGCGCAACGGGTATTCGACCCGGACCCCTGCCGCCCGGAGCGCGTGGATTTCCCGAAACGCCATCAGGCGTTCCGCGGCCCCGCCAATCACGCAGTACACGTCCGGGGCGCTCACCAAGGGCGGAAGCAGGCCTCGTTGCTCGAGGAGCAATGAGAAGGTCATATCGCCGATCGCAAACCCGACCGCCGGCAGGTCCGGCCCGCCGAGTTTCTTCACCAGATTGTCGTAGCGGCCCCCGCCCGCCAACGCGCGCAGGTCGCCGCGGCGGTCAAAGGCCTCGAACACGAATCCCGTGTAATAAGCCAGGCCCCGCACCACGCCAAGGTCGACCGTGACGAAGCTCCCCCAACCCATCGCGTCGAGCGCCGTCAGCACTTGCCGCCATTCGGCTAGGCGGGCGGCCAGCTTCTCAGCCCCGAGCGGCGCGAGCATCGCCTCCAGCGCGGGCAGGGACTTCACCCCTAGGAAAGCGAGGATGCGGGCCTTGAGGTCTTCCGGCAGCGGACCAAACGCGTCGGTGTAAGCCGTGAAGGCGGCGTCACCGTTCTTCTCATACCGGTCGACCACCGTCAGGACCGTCCGCGCGCGGGGCTCGTCCAGGCCTAGGGCCTCGAGGTAGTAAAACCAGAGGTTACGATCGCTCAGCCGGATGTAGAAATCGTCGGCCGTGAGCCCAAAGGCCGCAAAGCACTGCACCAGCAGCGCGATTAGCTCGATTTCAGCCTCCGGTCCAGCCTCGCCGAAAATGTCCGCATTAAACTGGTGGAAACAGCGTCCCCGCCCCTTCTGCATCCGTTCGTAGCGGAAGAATTCGCCGATGCTGAACCACTTGATGGGCCTTCGCAGGGTGTTTGCCCGCGCTCCCACCAACCGGCATACCGTCGGGGTCATCTCCGGCCGCAGCGCAACCTCGCGACCACCCTTGTCGGTGAAACTGAAGAGTTGCGCCTCGATCTCGGACCCCGACTTGGCGCGGTAGAGGTCGAGTGGCTCGAGCACCGGCGCATCGTACTCCGCAAACCCGAAGACCCCGGCCGCCTGCCGCCAACGGCGAAAAAGGTGACTGCGGAGGGCAAGGTCCTCCGGATAGCATTCCCGGAAGCCGGGAAGAGTCTGAAACGAGGCCATAAGACCCCACTTCAAGCCGCGCGCCGCAGCAGGGCGAACGAAAAGACCGCGCAGAAAGCCACCCGGATCAAATCTCTTCCTTCCCGTCGGACGGGCTGAGGGGCTGGATCTTCGCGAGATCGATCTTCTTGAGCTGCTGCTTAAGCACCTTGCCCGACTTGAATTTCACCACCGCCCGCTGCGGGATGATGACCTCCGCCTCGGGCTTGTTCGGGTTGCGGCCGACGCGCTGCTTGCGCACCTGCACCTCCAGAACCCCGAAGTTGCGCAATTCCACATTCCGCCCGTCCGCCAGCGCAGCTTGGATGATGTCCAGCGTCTGCTGCACCGTGTCTACGATCTGCTTCTGCGGAAAGCCCGTCTGTTTGTAGATTTCCAGCACGATCTCACGTTTGGTCAGGTTTGCCATGGGTGGGTCCTCTTGTTGTTCGAAACGTTTCGCCTCATAAGGTATTTGCCGGTCTGGAATTACGTCAACCCTTATGACCGACTTGCCTTCCGCGCGGTTTTCGACGCCTGTCGCGCCATGTCTTCGCCGGACCCTCAGGCCGTGCAATCGATGTTCGGGCGCATCGCCCGCGGCTACGACGTGGCCAACATCATCCTGTCCGGCGGGCTCGACCGTTGGTGGCGCCGCCGGCTCGTCGCCGCCGTCCGCCGTCAGGCCCCCGCTTCTGTGCTAGACGTTGCCACGGGCAGCGGAGACATCGCCTTCGCGCTGGCGCGCGCCCTCGGACCCTCCGTCCCGGTGCTCGGGCTCGACTTTTGCCCCCCGATGCTAGCGCAGGCCGAGGCGAGACAACGAGCCGCGCCGCCCGGCCGTTATGATCGTGTCCGATTCGCTCCCGGCGACGGCCTTAATCTGCCGCTAGCCAGCGCCACCCAGGAAGCGGCCACCATCTCCTTCGGGCTCCGCAACCTGGCGGACCGGGCCCGCGGCCTAATTGAACTGCGGCGAGTCCTCCGCCCGGGCGGCCGGTTGTACATCCTCGAGTTTTCCCAGCCCTACGATTGGTTCCGGCCCATCTACTATTTCTACCTGAAGTACTTGCTGCCGCGCGTGGCAGGTTGGGTGACCGGGGACCGCGCCGCTTACGACTACCTGAACGCGTCGATTGGCGCCTTCCCCGACCACGAGGCGCTCGGCCGGGAGATCCGCGCCGCCGGCTTCCAGTCCATCTCCGCCCGTCGCCTGACGCTGGGCATCGTGGCCCTGCACGAAGCCCGGACCTGAGCGCCCCGCCGGCATGAGATACGTGCCCGCACGACCGCCGCTGACCGGGGAAACGCTCGATTCACTCTCCGCCCGGTTGCGCGAGCGCGGCGAACCCGGGTTCCGGGCCCGACAGATCCTCGATTGGCTCTATAAAAATCGCGTCCGCTCTTGGGAGGAAATGACCAACCTGCCCAAGCCGCTCCGCTTCTGGTTGGCGGAAACCTTCGAGCTCCTGCCGGCCCAGCTCGTCCTTAGCCGCCAAGCGGAGGATGTGACCGATAAGCTGCTTTTGGAACTGGGGGATCGCTCCCTGATTGAAACCGTCATCATCCGCGCCCCGCAGGAAGGCGTGGGGCTTGAGCACTCGCGGAAAACCATCTGCATCTCGACCCAGGTCGGCTGCGCCATGGGGTGCACGTTTTGCGCCAGCGGCCTCGCCGGGCTCAAACGTGACCTGCTCGCCGGCGAGATTGTCGCGCAACTTCTCCAAGTCTGCTACCGGGAGGACGCCCGCACCCCGCGCGCTCGCGCGGAACTCGCCTCCTTCGACAACATTGTGGTGATGGGAATGGGTGAGCCGCTCGCCAACTACGATGCCACCCTGCTGGCGCTCCAGATCGTGAACGCCGAATGGGGCCTCGGCTTCGGCGCGCGGCGCATTACCCTCTCCACCAGCGGCTTGGTCCCCAAAATCTTGCGCCTAGCGGAGGAGGACCTCCGCCTCCGGCTCGCGATTTCGCTCCATGGCGCCACAGATGAGGTTCGCGAGCGGATCATGCCGGTGAACAAGGCCTATCCTCTCGCCGAACTGATCCCGGCCATCCGCACCTTCAGCGCCAGGCACGGTCGGATGGTCACCCTCGAGTTCATTCTGATCGAGGGTGTGAACGACAGCCTGGAGCAGGCGGGCAAACTTCGGGACATCGCCCTCGACCTCCACGCGCACGTTAACCTGATCCCCTACAACACGGTAGCCGGCCTGGAGTGGCGACGGCCCAGCCTGACCCGGCAGGAACGATTCGCGGAGGTCCTCCGCGGGGCCCGGGTCTCGGTCACCCTGCGGCGGGAGAAGGGCCACGACATCGACGCGGCTTGCGGTCAACTGCGGCTCCGGACCGAGCGGGAAGGGCTCCCGGCAACTCCGGTGTCCAGCCGGGCTTGACCTGAAATCCCGGTTTCGGGAATCTCTCTTTTTCCTTGCGCGGATCGAACACCTGAATTTCTCCCGTCCGTTCCCGGCCGGCGATCGCCCTCCCCGGACCGCCCGCCGCCGACCCTTTTCCTCCTCCACCCCACACCTGTATGATTGAAGTCAAAGGCCTGGTTAAAACGTACGGACCGAAGCGCGCCGTCGACGGTGTCTCATTTTCGGTCAAACGGGGCGATATCCTCGGCTTCCTCGGCCCCAACGGGGCGGGCAAGTCGACCACGATGAAGATGATCACCGGTTTCCTCCGACCCGATGCGGGCTCGGCGACCGTGGACGGGATCGATGTGACGCGGGACCCGGTGGCGGTGAAGGGCAAGCTGGGCTATTTGCCGGAGAGCGCGCCGGCCTATCCGGAAATGACGGTGGAGGAGTTCCTCGGGTTCATCGCCGAAATCCGCGGCTACCGGGAGCCGGCCGCGCGGGCGGCGCAGGTCGACCGGGCGGTGCAGCTGACGCACCTTACCCCGGTGCGGAGACAGACGATCGAGACCCTTTCCAAGGGCTTCAAGCAGCGCGTCGGCTTCGCCCAGGCCCTGCTGCACGATCCGGCCGTGCTCGTTCTCGATGAGCCGACCGACGGCCTCGACCCGAATCAAAAGAATGAGGTCCGCGCCCTGATCAAGGGAATGGCAGAGGCCAAGGCGGTGATCCTCTCCACCCATATTCTCGAGGAGGTGGAGGCCATCTGTAACCGCGTAATCATCATCTCTCAGGGTAAGGTGGTCGCCGACGAGACCCCAGCGCAGATGCGGGCCCGCAAGCCCGGCGCGCGCCTCGACGAGATCTTCCACGAACTCACCCGCGGCGACCTCTGAACACCCCCCAACCCTTACGCCCTCCCGCCATGCGTCACATCGTCCCGATCTTCAAACGCGAGTTCCTGGGTTACTTCCGGTCTCCCGTAGCGTACGTGTTCCTGATCGCTTTCCTCTTCATCTCGGTCTCCCTCGCCTTCTCCCGCTACGGCGGCTTCTTCCGCGCGGGCGTGGCCGGGATGGACAGTTACTTCACCTTCTTCCCCTGGTTGTTCCTTTTCCTAGTGCCCGCGGTGGGCATGCGGCTCTGGTCGGAGGAGAAGCGCTCCGGCACCGTCGAACTGCTCTTCACCCTCCCAATCACCACGCTCGAGGCCGTACTTGGCAAGTTCCTCGCGGGTTGGGCGTTCCTGAACATTGCGGTCCTCGCCAGCTTCCCGATGGCCGTTACGGTCGGTTACCTCGGGGATCCTGACTGGGGCGTGATCCTCACGACTTACTTAGGGGCAATACTCATGGCCGGCGGCTATCTCGGGGTCTGCACCCTCGCCTCCGCCCTGACCAAAAACCAAGTCATCAGCTTCGTGATCAGCCTCGCAGCGTGCGCGGCGCTGCTGTTCCTCGGCTTCAGCAGCTTCACCGAGACCCTCGAGGGCCTGTTGCCGATCGCGCTCGCGGACGCGCTCTCGAACTTCAGCTTCATTACCCACTTCGACGCCTTCACCAAGGGGATCATCGACCCGAAGGACGTTATCTTCTTCCTCTCCCTGATGGGCTTCACGCTCTTCCTCAACGTGGTCGTCCTCGAACGCTGAAACGCCCTCCTCGCCGCCTATGAAACTTGGAAGCAAAACCCTCGCCATCGGCCTGCTGCTCGCCGGGCTGGTCCTGATCAATTTCCTTGCCTCCTCGGTGCCCGTGCGCCTCGACGCCACGGAGGAGTCGATCTACTCCCTCTCGGACGGTACCCGGCGCATGCTGGGCCGCATCGAGGAGCAGGTCACCGTCGATCTCTATTTCACGAAGGACGCCAACGGCCTGCCGATCGCCTACAAGAACTACGCCGCGCGCGTCCAAGAAACCCTCCGCCAGTACGTCCGCGCCTCCCGGGGCAAGGTCGCGCTCAACGTGATCAACCCGCGTCCCGACACGCCCGAGGAGGAGAAGGCCACCGCCGCGGGCCTGACCCCGCAGGTCGCCCAGCAGGGCGGGGAACAATTCTTCTTCGGCCTCGTGGTTACGCAGGTGGACCTGCAGAAGAACATTCCCGCCTTCACCCCCCAACGGGAGCCGTTCCTCGAGTACGACCTGTCCAAGCTGATCTACTCGGTGCAGCAGATAGACAAGCGGAAGCTCGGGCTGATCACGAGTCTGCCGCTTCAGGGCACCAGTCCGCAGGAGATGCAGATGATGATGATGATGCGTCGCCAGCCGCAGCCCGCGCAGATGGTCATCACGGAGCTGGAGCAGTCCTTCCGGGTGGTGACCGTGGAAGCCTCCGCGACGGAGCTGCCCGTCGGCCTTGACGTGCTGCTCATCGCCCACCCCCAAGGCGTCTCGCCGCGCCTGCAGTACGCGATCGACCAGTTCCTCCTCCGTGGGAAGCCGGTGATCGTGGCCATCGATCCCTCGTCCCAACACTTCAAGCGGCAGGGCAACCCGCAGCAGATGATGATGGGCGGCGGGGTCCAGAACGTCTCCAGCGACCTTTCCGTCCTCCTCAGCGCGTACGAGGTGGCCTATGATTCCCAGAAGGTCATCGGTGACCTAGAAAACGCGACCCAAGTCCAGACCGGCGGCGGCGGCATCGCCCGTTTCCCGGTGTGGATCAGCCTGGCCGGCCGGGCGCCGTTCAACTCCAAGTCGCAGGCCACCGCGCAGCTCAACTCGGTGATGTTCATCGAGCCCGGCAGTCTGGCCCACAAGGCCGGCGGCTCGCTCACCTTCACCCCGCTAATCGAGACCTCCGCGCAGACCGGCGATATGCCGAGCATGATGCTCCAGTTCGCCCAACCCGATGACGTCGCCAAGCAGCTGACGCCCAGCGGCCGCAAGACCGTCGCCGCACTGGTGACGGGCAAGTTCAAGACCGCCTTCCCCGACGGCGCGCCCAAGGACGAAAAGCCGGTGGACGCCTCGGGCGCCTCCCCCACCCCGCCCGCACCCCCGCCCGCCGGCGAGGGGCTGAAGGAGTCCGCGACCACCTCCACCCTGTTCGTCATCGCGGACACAGACTGGCTCTTCGACGACTACAGCGTCCGCAAGTTCAACTTTTTCGGGCAGACCGCCGCCCAACCCCTCAACGATAACCTCGCCCTCGCGGCGAACACCGTGGAATTGCTCGGCGGTTCCCCGGACCTCATCTCCATCCGCGGCAAGGGCTCCTCGATCCGACCCTTCACCGTGGTGCGTAAGATGGAAGCCTCCGCGCAGCAGCAGTACCAGTCGAAGCTCACCGAGCTCGACGGCCGGCTGCAGCAGGTGCAGACGAAATTGACCGAGCTCCAGGGCAAGAAGGGCGAGGGCAACCGCCTTGTCGCCACGCCCGACATGGCCAAGGCCATCGAGGACTTCCAGAAACAGCAGGCGAAGATCCGCGGTGAACGCCGGGAGATCCGGCGGGCCCTGCGGGAGGACATCGACCGCCTCGAAAACCGCCTGCTCGTGCTGAACCTGCTCGGGACGCCCCTCCTCATCGGCGGCTTCGGGATCTGGTTCTACCGCAACCGAAAGAAGTAAGCCGCCGCCCAACCGCACCCTCTGCGATGAAACTCAAGTCCCTCGCCGTTGCCGTCCTCCTCCTCGCCGCGCTCTCTGGCGGCGCCTACCTCCTGAACCGGCCCGCCCCGCCCCCCGCGGCGGACGTCCGTCTCCAGCAGCCCCTCGTCGCCGCAAACCTGATCGAGCAGGCGGCCCGCGTGCGCCTCTCCGACGCCGGCAAGACCGTTGAACTGGCCCGGCAGGCAGACGGCACTTGGAAGGTGCCGAGTTACCACGATATGGCTGCCGACTTCAGCAAGCTTTCCGGCTTCGTCGGCAACCTCACCGAGGCCAAGCTGCAGCGCCTCGTGACCTCAAACCCCGAGAGGATCGCCCGCCTCGAGTTCAAGGACACAAAAATCGAACTCCTTGGCGCGGATGGCAAAGCCACCTTCTTCGTCACCCTCGGGAAGAATCCCGAGACCGGCGGCGGTCGCTTCGTCCGCTTCGGCGAGGAGAACAAGGCCTACCTCGCCAGCCTAAATGCCTGGATTGACGGCGAAGCGCGAAATTGGGCCAACCCGGAGCTGATCAGCCTCAAGTTGGACGACCTCGCGCGCGTCGAGATCCCGTTCCCCGAGGGCGGCCCCCTCGTCCTCTCGCGGGCCAAGAAGGAGGACGCCTGGACCGCCGACCGCACCCCGGAAGGCCAGCGCGTGAAGGCCGACAAGATCGGTTCGCTGCTCAGCACGCTCGCCACCGTGCGCTTCACCGATTCGACGGCGACCGATGACGCCAACGCGGCGGCGGCGAAGGCCAACCAGCGGACCTTCAAGGTCACGACGTTTGACAGCAAGACGGTGACCCTCGCACTTGGCCGAAAGCCCGAGGAGAAAAAGCTCAAGGCGCCCACCCCGGGCGCGGACGGCAAGAGCGGCCCCGCCGCCCTCGGCAGCGTGGCGGATCTGGCGAAGAAGGACGACGCCAAGGCCGGGGAGCCCAAGAAGGACGACAAGCCGCTGGCGCCGGAGTTCGAGACCATCCCCGCGGGGCCAGTGTTCGCCCACATTACTCACAGCGAGGACAGCCAACCGATCAATGCCCTGATGCAGAAGCGTGCGTTCCAGATCGCAGAGTATTCCTTCACCAGCCTGCCCCAGAAGGCGGAGGAACTGTTTGAGCCGATCCCGCCGCCGCCTCCCGTACCGGCCGCGACGGCGACCGAGGCGCCGAAAAAACCGTGAATTCCGCGGCCCGGCCACTCGCCGGGCCGCTTCATTTTCGCCTATTCCCAGCGGCCGCCCACGGCGATCGCCGAGCAGGCCTGAATTCAAGTCGGGGCCCCGGGGCGGCAAAACTACCCGCGAGCCCATCCTTTACACGCATCAACGATTCCGCATACGTTGATACATCGCCTTTATGCACGCCGACCGACCGATTGCCGAACTTTTCGCCCGCGGACGGCCCCTGCGCTCTCTGGAGTTCTTCCCGCCGAAGGACGACGCCGGCGTTGCGGCCCTGCGGGTCACGGCAGAGGCGTTGCGTAGAATGGGTCCGGACTTCGTTTCGGTCACCTATGGCGCAGGCGGTACCACCCGGGATCGGACCGCGCAGGTGAGCGCGCTGCTCAAGGGTGAGTTCGGGTTCACGGTGATGCCGCATCTGACCTGCGTCGGGCACAAGCGGGGCGACTTGGAGGCGCTGGCCGATCAGATCCACGCGCAAGGTTTTCGCAATATTATGGCCCT
>Ga0194122_10005478_pt1 | contig 11870 bp, 9 predicted proteins | sample TA2MahCa10mmetaG_FD_155487 | JGI IMG/M metagenome (GOLD analysis project Ga0194122, IMG submission 155487) | Freshwater microbial communities from Lake Tanganyika, Tanzania - TA2015021 Mahale Deep Cast 10m | ecosystem: Environmental > Aquatic > Freshwater > Lake | place: Tanzania: Lake...
TTGTTCCTTTTAGAACGAGAGTCTTAATTGGATTTCATGGATAGGGTGCGTGCACCAACGCGATGCTGCAAAGGCAACTTATAAGTGCGCACTTTGAAATTCTTCAAAGAGGACGTTGGATTAAATTTCACGCTAAGATGGTCTATTTGAATTTACTAAAAAACTAAAGCATTCAAAAAATGGATTTCAATAAATCTCGTTACATCGTCCTTCTTTCTCAATAGATTACCTAAACGACATCCTGCATTTCGGGATTTTTTCATACTGTAGATATCGGGAGATGTAAACGCGAAAAATAAAACCGAGTTAACCCATATTTTTATAAATTCACATGAATCAAAACATACCGGGACCAAACAGTACTCCTTTTAAGGACTTTTATTTATTTTTTTTAAGAACATCCATATTGACGAGGCAAGAGCGACTCCCCCCTTTTGGGTTTTCTTCTCTTAACCTTTTCACAACGGTAATGATCTCTGAGGCCGCTTGTTCAACGTCCTGCTCTGTTGTAAAGCGCCCCACGCTTAAGCGAACGTTTGCAGGAGGAAGGGTACCTTCACGGTCAAGTGCTCGGAGAACGTGAGATGGTTCCATTTTGGCTGACGTACAAGCTGACCCGACGGAGACGGCAATACCCGTAAGGTTTGCTAAAAGAGGCTTGCTATTAACCCCTTCAATACTAATATTCAAATTTCCAGGAAGCCTTGCCTCAAGATCACCATTCACAACGAAACCTGGAAGATTGCCCTGAAATAAAGCAAGAAATTTATTCCGCAAAGCTAAAAGCTGGTTAGATTCAGATGATAGGTTCTCGCAGGCAATACGGGAAGCTTCTCCCAAACCAACACATAAAGGCGTTGGAAGAGTGCCTGGCCTTAAGTGCCTTTCCTGTCCGCCACCATATACCAGAGGGAGAATGGTAACGCCGTTCCTAATATAAAGAGCCCCCACGCCTTTAGGTCCATAAATTTTATGGCCAGAAATACTTAAAAGATCAATATCATCCTTTTTTGCATCTAGCGGGATTTTGCCAAAGGCTTGAGCAGCATCCGTATGAAAAAGAGCGCCGTGCTTATGGGCGAGCTTGGAAATGTCTCTTATGGGCTGCAGGACACCAATTTCGTTATTTGCCGCCATAACAGATACGAGAGCTGTTTTTGAAGAAAGGGCTTTCTCTAGCTCCTCTATTTTTATGATGCCATTTTTCTGTACAGGAAGGAGGATAATCTTAAATCCTTCCTTTTCGAGTTCTTTCAAAGGCCCTAAAACAGACTTGTGTTCCGTTGTAATGCTAATTATTTCAGACTTTCCTTGACCTTTCAATGCCCTGCAAGCCCCGAGTATTGCTAGATTGTTTGCCTCCGTTGCCCCAGAAGTAAAAATAATTTCTTCTGGATAAGCATTGATAACTTTTGCAATTTGACTTCGAGCTTGCTCAATAGCCTTATGAGCTTGGGTGCCATAAATATGAGTCGTTGAATGTGGATTTCCAAATTCTTTGGTAAAATAAGGAGACATCACTTCAAACACCCTTGGATCGACAGGGGTGGAGGCTTGGTAATCTAAATAAATAGGTGCAGAATAAGTATTTGCAATGAAAAGGATAAAGTTGAGTAAAGTATAAATCATATAAGTTTTTTTCAATTGAGTTTCCCTCCTCATAATTTTTCTATAGCTTAACAGATTTAGCCTATTTAATCATCGCACATTTCAAATTGTGCTTTTCAACGAACTCAGAAAAACTCTATAGAAAAGATTTTTTCCAAACTCAACTGCAAGAAGATAAGTAGCCACAATGGCGAGCAAAATCATAAAAAATGACAAAGGTATTTGAACAAAACTAAAGAAAGTTCCTAATACCGAATAGGGAAGGGTAATGCCCATAGCCAAGGCAATAACAGAAAAAAAGATGAGACAATAATGAGGCGTGCTTCTTAAAAATATGTGCCTGCTCCTGATGATATAAACGACAAAAATTTGGGTAGCAAGGGACTCCATAAACCAACCTGTGCGGAATAAACTTTGGTTGCCTTGAAAAAGAAAAAGTAAGATATAAAAGGTTCCAATGTCAAAAAGAGAGCTGATGGGCCCTATGAATCCCATAAACTTGTTAATAAGTGAAACATCCCACTTTGACGGCCGAACCAGTAATTCTGAATCAACGTTGTCAAATGGTAAACCCAAACCCGCAATATCATATAGCAGATTGTTAAGTAGGATTTGGATTGGAAGCATGGGCAAGAACGGTAAAAGAAGGGAAGCCACAACCATACTCACCATATTTCCGAAGTTGGCGCTGGTTGCCATTAGGGAATACTTCATGATATTTGCAAAAGTTTTTCTACCTTCTAGAACACCTTGATGGATAACGCTTAAGTCTTTTTCTAAAAGGATGAATGATGCGGCCTCTTTAGCCACATCAACAGCATTATCAACGGAGATGCTGACATTTGCGTGATGCAAAGCGGATGTATCATTAATTCCATCTCCCATAAATCCAACGATATTCCCTTGTAATTTCAAGAGATGAACTATTCTTCTTTTTTGATCAGGGGTTACCCGACAAAAAAGATTTGTGTTCTTGATCTTTGCTATCAGTGCAGTATCTGTCATTTCGTGTAATTGTGTATTGGTCAACATTCCTCTGATAGGAATATCTAACTGTTTGCAAAGGTTTTTGGTTACCAACTCATTATCCTCTGTAATGATTTTAAGTGTAATACCGCTTGCTTGTAGCGCCTTCAGAGCCTGCTTTGCACTTTCTTTTGGTCGGTCAGAGAAGAATAGAAATCCGCAAAATATAAGATCTTTTTCGTCCGTTAGTGTAATTTCAGTGTACTCAGGTGGCTTTCGTTGCCAGCTAACACCCAGGACTCTTAAGCCCTGTTCGCTTAGGTGACGAAATTGGTTAATAATTTTTTCTCTATCTTGATGGTTTAAGGGGCGTGAGGTTTCACGACTGCTCTCTTCAATAAATGAAGAAGCTTCAAGGATATCTTCCAAAGGGCCTTTTAAAATTAAAACCTTCGTTATTCCGTCGCCGAGCAGAACAGATATACGACGGTGCTGAAAATCAAAGGGAAGTTCATCAATTTTGGTCCATAATTTTGTATCTATTGAAGCATGATGCATAATGGCCTGATCGAGGGGACTCTTATAGCCTGTCTCAAAGAAACTATTTAAGTAAGCAAGTTCAAAACAACGTTGATTTGGAAGGCCCTGAGCATTGGTGTAACCTACCACGTCTAAAGCACCTTCAGTAAGAGTGCCAGTCTTATCTGTACAAAGTACATTCATACTTCCAAGGTCATAGATAGAAGAAATTTTTTTAACAATCAGCTTTGATCTGGCCATAAGCCGCGCTCCTCGAGCTAAGCAAACAGACACGATCATTGGCATGAATTCAGGCGTCATCCCTACGCCCAAAGCAAGTGAAAACAATAAGGATTCAAGCCAAGGACGATGTAAATAAAGATTGATTGTAAGTGTCCCTAGCACCATGAGAAGGGTTAGCTTCATAATAAATAGCCCGTATTTATTCATATCTTGCAGAAATACAGAGGTTTGTCGCGGACTAATGAGTGTTTGAGCCATTGCTCCTAGAAACGTATTCTTACCTGTCCGGCATATTAAAACCTCAGCTGTACCACTAATTACAGCAGAACCCATGAACACTGTTGAAAAGGAGTCGTTGAGATCTTGAATATTTTCGGGTTCTTCCCATGCACTCTTAGAGAGAGGTAGGCTCTCACCTGTAATGCATGACTGATCAACAAACAGATCTTTCGCAGCTAAAATTCGCCCATCGCCTGGTACAAGATCTCCTGCACTTAAGACGACCACATCACCAGGAACAATTGCTTCAGTTAAAATTTCAGATATCACGCTATTACGTAATACCTGAGTTCGCAAAGCTACCGATGCTTTCAGGAGTTCTGCTTGGTGCAATGCTATATATTCCTGAGAAACTCCAATAATTGTGCTTATAGATACAATGAGAAAGATGATGAGAAAGCTGGCAATATCTCCTACCATGCCAGTAAGAGATGCACAGATCAACAACATAAGCAAGAAAGGATTCTTAAATTGACCAAGCATCACAAACAAGAAAAGATTCCTTGATTTTGCATGAAAAGTATTTAATCCATAATTTTTTAAACGTAATTTTGCTTGCTTGGATGAAATCCCCTTTTGGGAGCTTTTGAGTTCAACGAATAACTGACCAAGAGATTTACTCCAAATCTCTTCCTCGGGGAGCCATCCTTTATGATCTATATGCTGTTTTTTTGCTTCATTCATGAGTCCAGTTGCTTATCTTGTGACGGTATCTATCATTATGTATGCATTCATGTACATAGATAGGTGAATTCACTTTTAATTTTAACGTATTTTGTTTTTTATAGTTGGTTATGTTACAATTTGTTAAAATAAAGCTTACTATTAAGCTCTTATCAGAAATACCTCTCTAAACGCAAACCATCGTTGAACTTTGTTTCTAGAGTTCTAAATATATTAAATATTGGAGGTACCACGATAGGTGCATCAATGTCTCAGCAGTTAAGAAAGATACCTTTCCAACTTTGGGTTCTAGGGATAGCTGATGCGCTTCTTAATATATCGGCAGCCATGATTTTTACGATATCCGGCCCCTTCATGAAGGAAGTTTTGAAGTCAAGCCTGGTTTCTATGGGGATACTGGAAGGGTTGGTTGAACTTACTTCATGGACTGCACGACTTATTTCTGGAATTCTCAGCGACTATTTAAAAAATCGCAAAGCCCTTATGGTTTTAGGATATCTTGTGGTAATTTTAAGTCGTCCTATTTTAGCTTTAGCAACCAGCGTTCACACGGTTTTATTGGGAAGGTCTTTTGATCGTATTGGCAAAGGCATACAAGCCAGTCCCAGAGAAGCAATGGTCGCTGAAATTTCACCACCCGAGCTCAGAGGTGCCTGTTTTGGGCTAAGACACTCTCTAGGCATGATAGGTTCCATGATCGGTGCATTTCTCGTCTTTTATGTTATGAGAGTTACTCAATGTAATTATCGCATGATCTTTTGGGTATCATCCATTCCAGCTTTGTTAGCTATCTTGTTCTTAATTTTAAGTGTCCATGAGGTAAAGCAGCCAGAAATTAAAAATCGCAAGATATCCTTAAAACCCAGAGAGCTATTGGCCCTCGGTAAGGGATATTGGGCTATTGTCATAGTGAGTGTTTTCTTTATGTTATGTAGAAGTAGCGAAGTTTTTATAGCCCTCAGAGCTTTAGAATTTGGGATGGCTATAGAATTAATTCCTTTTATAATGATGACTTATAATCTTTCCGAAGCTGCAATATCCTATCCCATTGGTAGGCTATCCGATTATGTCGGACGTCCCTTCTGTATTGCTCTGTCTATCATTTTTTTATCCATGGCAAACTTTTTTATAGGTAGTGCAGACAGAAATGAAATAATTTTCCTGGGGGCTTTTTTATGGGGGATACAGCGAGGAATTGGCCATAGCATTTTTCTATCTTGGGTGGGCGATAAGGCATTACCTCATCTTCGAGCAACAGCCTATGGCACTTTCTATCTGATCAGCGGTATGTCTCTGTTTTTTGCTAACTTAATAACAGGTATAATTATAAACTATACCAGCTATAAAACTCTTTACATGGGTCATGCTTTGTTGGGGTTTTTACCATTAATAAGTCTTATATTATTTATTGGGAAAGAAAGATTGAAAAATTGTTTATAGGTTAATAAACGAGCCCTTCATAACAGATGGGAGATAGTTTTGATCTTTAAATATGGCCAGATGTTTTTCTAAATATTTTTACGAACAACAGTTACTATGACGCTCTTATACTTCATTATATATTATATTCTCTTGCTTTTCAAATTAAAAAAAGAACCAAAATTAACGAAGCTCTTCATCGTCACTTTGGTATAATCATGCTGTCATTTATGTAGATGAATCGAAAAAATGTGAGGTCGTAAAAAGAAATAAATAACCATATATAACATTATAGAGAAGAGGAAATTGTCATGACGAAACTTTCTTTAATGCCTAGGGTTTTTGGCTCAAATTCAGAACCATTTAGAGAATTCAGCCGGGATCTCGAAAAATTGGAAAAATCCTTTAATGATTTTTGGAGAGGGGCTCCACTTATGTCTTGGACGAAAGAAGGAGGATTGCTGCCCAATGTTGATATTATTGAGCATGATAAAGAAATTCAAATTATTGCTGATCTCCCAGGTTTAAAAGAAGAAGATATTAATATTGAGATCAACAATGGAATTCTTACCCTTAGAGGGGAAAAAAAAGAAGAAAAAGAAGAAAAGCGCAGTAATTATTATTTATCTGAACGCTCTAGCACCTCCTTTAATCGTACCTTTCAACTTCCAACAGCAGTTGATGAAAATAATGTCAATGCCAGTCTAGAAGATGGTGTACTAAAAATTATTCTTCCTAAATCTACGGAAAAAGATAAACAAATAAAAAGGATTGAAATTAAACGAAAATAGAAAAGGAGAACGTCATGACTATACCAACTTCACCTCTTAAAACAGACATCCAAGACGCGCTCGAGTTTGAACCAGGGCTTAAATCCCACAATATCATGATTAGCGTTGAAAACGGGATTGTGACGTTGACAGGAAGCGTTGAGAATTATTATGAAAAATTCTTAGCGGAAAAAACCGTAAAAAATATTCAAGGCGTAAAGGGAGTTATTGAAGAGCTCCAAGTCAAGTTTGGGGAATCTTTGCAACGCAGCGATGAAGAAATAGCCAAAGCAGCTATACGCACTTTAGAATGGGATTCTTCCCTTCCCCGAGATAAAGTAAAAATTGTTGTAGAGCATGGTGTAGTCACTCTTAGTGGTGAAGTTGAGTGGCAATATCAACGTGATAGAGCTTATCAAAATGTAAAGTATCTTTTTGGCGTTAAGAATGTCATCAATACAATCTTTTTAAAGCCTCCAACCACTATAAAACCGGAACAAGTCTCTAAGAAAATTTTATCAGAATTTCAAAGGAGCGCTACGCTAGATGCTCGTAATATCCACATAAATACCCAAGGGAGTAAGGTTATCCTAAAAGGCACAGTTCAATCCTGGGCTGAATTTGAAGAAGCACGACATGCGGCATGGTCAGTGCCAGGTGTAACTGAGGTTGATTCTGGTGAACTAGATATTAATATTTATTAATAAAAATTTACCGCTTCCTAAGCTCAATTAAAGGTGTTGAAAAGTTTAAAGGGGGGAAAGAGAAAGTAGCTGTGTACAAGAGGATCGCAAGAGCTCGTTAAAAAATTTTAGGAGTGACTTCCATGATAAATTTAGATGCGCTTTCTTCTTATGATCCCTTCAATGATCCTGAATATATGTCAGAGCAAATGCTGTGTTATTTTAAGGATAAGCTCGAAAAGATGCACAAGCAAGTTCTTGCGAAAGAGGAAGCAATCTCTTTGAGTCTGACTGAGGCTCCCAACCGAGAGCCTGACCCCGTGGATCAAGGCACCAATGAAGGGCTGCATAATAGAGATTTTATGTTTCAAGAACATGAAGACCAGGTGCGCCATGAAATCGAATTAGGGTTAGAGCGTATTAATGAGGGAATTTATGGTTACTGTGAGGAGACAGGTGAACCTATCGGAGTAAAGCGTCTTCTGGCTGTTCCTTACACACGCTATTGTTTCAAAGCCCAAGATTTTAAAGAACGTAAGATGAAGAAAATAATTAAGAGGTAAAAATGAAGCCAAACTTAATTATCTTTGACTTTGATGGTGTTCTTGTAAATACACAAGAAGCCGTAAACAAAATTGAATGGCAGTACCTTTCGCAGCATGGTATGAAGATGACATTTGCACACTTTGCAAAAAAGTTTTCTGGTGCAACAGCATTTTCGATTATTGAAGCTCTTAAAAAAAAGAAAAATATTACGCTTTCAAAGAGTTCTGGACAATTTGCAGAAGAAATTGACGAGATTGTTCTTACCAAGCTTTCCAGTCAAAAAATTGAGGCATTTGCAGGCGTAAAAAAGGTTCTACAGAACCTTCCCTTTAAAAAATGTGTTGCCTCAAATTGTTCTTTGAGAATTTTACGTATCTTGCTGACTACGAGTACTCTCCTTGCCTATTTTAATAGCAATATCTTTAGCGCCGATATGGTTAGGAGACCAAAGCCTTATCCTGATCTTTTCCTCTTTGCGGCGCATTCTATGGGTGTAGAGCCTGGTCAATGCTTAGTCATTGAAGATAGTGTAGTTGGCATTAAGGCAGCTGTTGCAGCTGGCATGAAAGCTTGGGGGTTTTTAGGAGGACATCATTTCAAATCTGAAACGGCTGATCAGCTTTTAAAGTACGGTGCAGAACGAACTTTCGCAAAAATGAACAATCTTGTTAATCTTTTAAATAAGGAGAACACTATGCTTACTTCATCAGCAAATGAATCAGATTTTTCATGGCAACGTATGAATATGGTCAAATCCCAGATTGAGTTGCGAGGAATTAAGGATAAGCGTGTATTGAAGAGCATGAAAATGGTTCCTCGTCATCTTTTTGTTCCCGATGGTTTAAAAGATAGGGCCTATACTGATTCACCCTTACCAATTGGGTATGAGCAAACAATCTCACAGCCATATATTGTTGCTTTCATGTGTGAGGCTGCTTGTATTTCCCCTCAGGAAAAGGTTCTAGAAATCGGAACAGGCTCAGGCTATCAAGCAGCTGTTTTAAGCTTGCTCGCTCAGAAAGTTTACACAATCGAAATAGTTGTGTCCCTTGGTAAACTAGCCCAAGAGCATCTTGAAGATTTAGGCTATAAGAATGTGCACGTAAAAATTGGAGATGGATATTCTGGATGGCCAGAGCATGCTCCTTATGACGCTATTCTTATCACTGCCGCTGCGGAAAAGGTTCCTCAGCCTCTGATTGATCAACTTACGGTGAATGGGCGGTTAATTATGCCCTTAGGAAGTGGCTATGATCAACAACTTGTCCGCTTTATTAAAACGAAAACAGGCTTAAAAAAAGAACTGCTTGGCCCTGTTCTTTTTGTTCCTTTTCAAAGAGATCCACTTTAGACTTGGAAAATTTTAATCTAGCAGAATGGGACATTTATTCTTTAGTGGCCAATGACCTCAGTAATTTTCTAGAACCAAAAAAGATGATAATATTTAAAAAAGACATATTATAATTTCTGATAAAGGCTATTTTGCCCATCTTAACCTTGAAGGACAACAAATGATCCCGAAGCTGTCTCATTATTCGAAACTATTTATCCCAAAGCTTTTTATATGCTTGCGGGAAGGATACTCTCTCAGCATTTTGCGAAAGGATATTCCCGCTGGTTTAACAGTTGCCATCATTTCATTTCCTCTGGCTATGGCTTTGGCAATTGCATCGGGTGTTTCTCCGGAACGTGGGCTATACACCGCAATTATCGCTGGATTCCTTATCTCATTCTTTGGGGGTAGTCGTCATCAAATTGGTGGACCAACAGGAGCTTTTGTTGTCATTATCTATGGCATTATCCAACAACATGGATATGACGGCCTTGCTATCGCCACACTGATGGCAGGGGCCATGCTCATCATCATGGGATTTGCTCAATTTGGAGCGATGATTAAATATATGCCCTATCCCCTGATTACAGGTTTTACCGCGGGTATTGCGGTTGTCATTTTCTCTCTTCAAGTCAAAGATTTTTTAGGTCTGTCAACTGGAGCACTCCCCAATGATTTTATTGATAAATGGCGAGTTTATTTCACTTCCATGCACACGATCCACTGGCCAACTCATGCTATTGGCTTTTTAACTTTAGGGATAATTTTGGGGATACGTAAGCATTATCCCCGTTGGCCAAGTTTTTTGATTGCAATCGTTATCTCTGCCACCCTTGTTTATTTTTTGGATCTCAACGTTGCCACAATTGGAGCGCGCTTTGGGGAATTACCCAACCATTTTCCAACGTTTTCCTTACCCAATCTGCCTTCATGGGATACAACGGTCATATTGATGCCTGCTGCTTTTACCATAGCCCTTCTTGCAGGAATGGAGTCTCTTTTATCTGCTGTTGTCGCTGATGGCATGACGGGAAGGAAACATAAATCAAATGTTGAACTCGTCGCCCAAGGCATTGCCAATATTGCATCCATTCTGGGGGGCGGTATTCCAGCCACAGGCGCCATTGCGCGCACGGCAACAAATATAAAATCAGGCGGACAAACACCGCTTTCAGGTCTATTCCATGCTGTTTTTGTTGCATCCTTTCTTATGATCTTGTCTCCCTTTGCTAAGTGGATTCCCCTAACAAGCCTGGCGGCGATTCTGATGATTATTGCTTGGAATATGAGTGAATCTCGGCATTTCCTCTATCTTATGCATGCGCCAAAAAGTGATCGCGCCATCCTTCTTACAACGTTCTTATTAACGATATTTGCAGATCTTGTCATTGCCATTCAAGTCGGCGTTGTGCTTGCAGCATTCCTATTTATGAAGCGAATGAGTGATGTAACGGAACTCAAGTATGGGCTGCCCCTGCTCCAAGAAGACCAAGACGATTTTGATGCCGTCATTGAGACCGTCCCTCATAACGTTATTCCCGAAGGCGTTGAAGTTTTTCAAATCAACGGACCCTTTTTCTTCGGCGCTACAACCATTTTAAATGATATTTTAAACCAAATTCAGAGACAAACACGTACCTTCATTTTAAGAATGCATAATGTCCCTTTCATCGATGCGTCAGGTGCACGTGCCTTGGAGGAATTTTTCTTACGATGTAGCAAAGTGGGTATCTCCACGATTCTTGTGGGTGTACAAAAACAACCATTGGCTACTCTTAATCAGCTCAACCTATTGGGTGAAGTGAAAATCGCAAAGTCATTAACTCATGCTCTTACCCTTTCTAATCAAGAAAAGTAGTATATTTTGTACTCATTTGTTTCATTACTTCAAATGAAACAGGGGGTGAGAGATTTCTCCATTTTATGGTAGGAATTCTTGTGTAAGATCTCCATTGTTTATCAAGGGATATCTTAAAGACAATGAGTATGCCACCTGCTTAAAAAGAAATGCAATAGCACCTCTTAGCCCTCTTTTAAAAACCCCTTTCCCCTCACACCTCCCTCACCAGCACATGATGAAACGTGCACCAATCGATGCACCATTTTCGCTTCAGGTAATCCAGATCAACGTTGGGGCTCAAGACGATGTACAGGGGCTTTTTATAATCACCCGCGCAAATCTCGATCAACGGCAGATTATCCTCCAACGCTTCCTGCATCGCATCGCACGGCTCCGTAGTGTGAGCATAGAGCGCGGCGACTCGTTTCGGTGGGTAGATCGTAAAACTCCAATTCATTTGACCAAGATCAGGTTGATCATCCACGAGCTTCGAGTTTTCAGTTGTGATGATATCCTTAAAGAATTCATCGAAACTCTCAAAGTACTCATCGGGCGTCCCATCTAAAGGCAGAACTTGTATCATTCGCTGTCTCCTTATCCTAATAATTGTCGGAGTGTGAATGCTTGAGAGCGCCTGCCTATTTGGATTTTGGGCATGATGAATCAACTTGCCGCGAAGGCAAAATCAACCAGATAAAAACAAGAATTACCCGAAGAGCTTCTCTCAAACATCACACAAAAGGAAGGAAAGCGAGACAGCGCCTCGCCTCCTTCAGATGAACGTGTTTAAGAGAGACGCACCTCTGGTGGCCCAAGTTTATGGGAGATTCTCTTGTTCTGTTCTTGGAAAATGCATGGCGATTGCACTGAAAATTAGCTTAGCCTTCTAAAAATTACCTCCCTAAGTTTTTACCCGACTTTCCTGCTGCTCTATTCATTGCTATTATCCTTTTTAATCAATAAAGAAAAAGGATACCGAG
>Ga0194122_10005484_pt1 | contig 11862 bp, 10 predicted proteins | sample TA2MahCa10mmetaG_FD_155487 | JGI IMG/M metagenome (GOLD analysis project Ga0194122, IMG submission 155487) | Freshwater microbial communities from Lake Tanganyika, Tanzania - TA2015021 Mahale Deep Cast 10m | ecosystem: Environmental > Aquatic > Freshwater > Lake | place: Tanzania: Lake...
ACCTGGCATTCGAGGCCTCGAAGGAAGGTGTACTCGATGGTGCTGAAATCGCTACCGTAGCAATCCCAGCGTTGGGCCTGTTGCGGTTGCCATTCGGGTTCTGGCGTTGGACTGAAGGCTATGGCATGTGGCGGCAAGGAGCGGTAGACTGCTCCGCATTCGAGTAGGACGGTGCAACCCCACATCCTGCCGTGAATGGAGGTGAGTCCGAACCAGATGCAGGGGATGAATCCAGTGGATAATCCGAGAAAGGATGAATCGACCCAGCAGTAATGGTGATGGGGCAACTGGCCAGCTTGTGAGTAGGTCATTTACAATTCCTTGATCTGTTCTGACCGTTGTTTCTGCGGGCTCACAGCTCCTCCTCCTGCTCCCAGAGTTCGCGGTGCTGCGGTTGCGATGTCTCCAGTCCGAGCTTGATCAGGTGTTGGATCCGGTCGTTCTTCTGGCGGTTGAGCATGCGACTGGCATCCAGATCCCACCGCAGCGTCTGGATGATGTGGTTAAGATCCCGCACCTCCTGCTCCAGCTTGGCGAGGTGCGACGGCATGGTGTGTTTGTCGTTCATGGTTTGTCCTCCTCAACCCGTGCTGAATTGCTTCTCTGGCTTATTTGAATAAAAGTTAGCTGGCGATCTCTTCTTTTCTGATTCCTAATTTCTTCAATATCTTTATGTGTCAATGTTTCGATTGGTTTCAATTCTGATTTCGGGATGAAATAGGCTGGTTCTCTGTTGTTCGGAGTTCCGAAAAATCGCTCCTGCTTCGCATCGAAGCCGCTGATCCAACCGCACACTTCATAACTGCCGCAACTGCCGGTCACCAAGACCCAAACACAGTTTTCGGCATCGTCAGGACGCACGATCAGATCGTAGCTGGATTTGCTCCTGGTACGGACCTGAATACCGTAGAGATCACACTCCTTCCAAGCGTTTACCGATCCCGGCCAGTACATGTTGAGGGCTTTTGCAGCGGCCATCTCACCAAGAGCGCCCTCAATGTGGTGTGACCAACCTTCTTCCGGCGGGGTACCGGACTTTTGCCGACACTTGCGTATCACCGCGTGGTAGTGACGTAATCCTCCAACTCGGAGGCCAGCACCCATTTCGGTAGATTTGAGCGTAATTTTCATCTCGTTGTGCTGTCACCGACCACCGCCGGTCGCGTAATGGAGGATGAGCAGGGCGTCGGCATTGCCGAGCGTGACATCGAGATGGGGGTAGAGTTCTTGGGCCTTGCTCTTGAGCTTGCGCTTCCATTCGGGGCCGGTGCCGCAGGACTTGCGACCTCCGAGTCCGAGTGGTTCCTGCCAGACGCGAGGTTCGACCCTATGGAGGGCGTAGCCCTGGGCGTAGGCCAATCCCTGAACGATGCCGTAGTTTTCGTGGAGGGTGGCGACGGCGGTGGCTGGCGTGAGCTTGGAGACAAACTTCGGGATCTTCTCGATCCAGAGGTGGGAGTCGGACACCTTGAACCCGGTGAGGAGTTGATGGATATCCGGAACGGATTCGGGCATCGGGAACAGGAGGATGCCGTCCCGAGTATGGACTGCGAACCCGCCGTTCACGCCCGGGTCACAGGCTACGATTGTTTTGTTCATGGGGTTTGATTCGCACTCAACATTTCCATTTGAGTGAACGAGGTGTTTTCTGTCGATTGACCATTCGAGTGGCTTTGAACATCTGAGGCATTTTTTCCATTGAGGTTGTATTCCCATCTGATTTTTTCTCCGGTCGCTACGATAGCATTTCTGGCTCTGCCGCCTTTTCCCCATCGTATGTCCTCAACTTTCGTTTTGTGAGTAGGCAGCCATCCAGCCGCCTTGTAAATGGTTCCTGTATGGACCTCCGTATCTTGATAGCTGATAAGATTTACGATCTGCGGAAGTTCTCGGACTATCATTAGGCGCATGACCTTGAGCATCCGTGTGGCCGTGTTTTTGGGTGCATCGTTGGCGATGGCTAGTCGTCGAAGTTCCAACCAGTTGCGACCATTCAACAGACGGGCGCAGGGAGCAGACCAGATTGCGGTGGCGTAGGCTACCTCGTTGTATTCAGCAACGAAGCATACTGATGGGCTTGCTCGCACAACATTCGACCAGTCCACATTCGGCAGGCGTGAATGCCATATTTTGTTCAGTTCGATTGCACGATGCACGTTGCATTTGGCAATAGTAAGTTGGAGCGCAGAGGTCGGAATTGAACCGCCACATCCGCTTCGGAAAAGCGGCATGCTATCTCTTACATCATCTGCGCGTAACTTGTTCATTGGTTGGTTGTGACTTGATGGTGAGCTTGTGACCTACCCAGACACCGATCAAGGTGCAGACCGGGAGCATGAGTGCGATGGCGATGATGGTGCATGCGGTACTCATGCGATGGCGCATCCGAGTTGCTGGTAGCACTTGAGCCGCTTCTTCGCATGCGCCTGGGCGAGCGGATGGAACACATCCTTGAAGTCGTGGATGAAGGCTTCGTTCTTGCCCGGTGCCCGGCGCAGCGCCCTGCTGGCCCGCTGGATGGTTTTCTGGGGGCTTCTGCCTCCGGAGACCATCACAAGGGTCTCGACGTTGGGCAGGTCCAATCCCTCGTCGGCCAGCGAGGTGGCGATCATGGTCCTGATGTTGCCGGCACGGAACTCCTCCATGGCTTCTCGCCGTGCCTTCTTTGGTATCTTGGAGTGGACGAGGATGGAACCCTTGATCCGGATCGCGTAGGTCTCTCCAAGGCTCACTCTGGGGACGAGGACGAGGGTGGGTGAGTGGCTGTTGCCGCAGGTGGCAAACATGATCGCGGCGTCATTCCTTCTTTGGTTCTGGCAGATGCCGATGTCGGTGATCGCTTCCCAAGCGCACATGGCTCTGAGTTCGGCCGCACGGATCCGCATGTAGCGTTTGCGATCCATAAACAGCCTCTCGATGTGATCGTCGATCTTATGCTGGATCGCAAAGTCTGAGGCTGAAGAGAGATAGACTGTGGCATGAGCCAGCACACCGGCGATATCATCCCTTGTGATCTCGTAGACGTTGTTGAAGAAGAGGTTTCGCAGGATCGTGTTTCGCTCGGCATCGTCACACCAAGGAGTGGCGTCGAATCCGAAGCGTCTGCCGGGACAGGACTGAATGATCCGCCGCCATGATTCAGCAGGAGCGTGTTTGGCCTCATCGACGATGATGACGGCCTTTGTGAAGAAATCGACCGACTCATGGGGGCAACGGACCTCGACCAAGTCGGGGCTGACTCCGACCGATTCCAGCGCAGCGATTGCCTGCTGGCAGGTCTCGCGGGTAGGAGCGAGCCATCCAAAGCGTGAACCAGGTAAAAGGGACGAAAAGTGTTTGATGATTGAAGCAGCGATGAGGGTCTTTCCGCATCCGGCGGGGGCGATGATGATCCCACCATCCCTCATGGCCCACTCGACGGCTCGCTGCTGGTAGGGTCGGAGGAGAAAGGCTTGCTTTCCTGCGGATCCGGATTGATCTTGGTCTTGCATGACGATTCGTTGCGTTATGCGCTGATAGGGACTTATTCATGTTTCACCCCCGGAGGCTGATACCTCCGGGGGCTTTTGTTTGATGATCAGATGGTGTCGTTGTCGGCCGGCACCTTCTTCATGCGACGAACACGGAGCGTGGTCTGCTCTGCCCCGTTCTTGTCGGTGTACTTCTCCTCTTCGAGGACGATGACCATGGAGAGGCCGACGAATCCTGCGAGGAAGCCATGGAAGGCTCCGCTGACAGAGAAGTCGAACTCCTTGCCATCATCGATGTTGGCTTCGGTGGCGCTGATGAGGGACTGGACACGCCACATCAGGGTCTCCTTGAGGGCGAAGCGGTCGCTGACGATCTCGCCAGCGGAACCCTTGTACTTGAGGGTGACGACGGCATTGCCGTTCTTGTCGAGGCCATCGTCCTTGGCGGACGAGACGACGACGGTGTATTCGCCGGGACTCGGGAAGGGCTTCACTTCGGCTTGGCTGCGATCAACTGTGAACTTCATGTATGTTACTTTCGTTGTTAGTTGTTACTGTTGGGGATCCTGACGAGCTGCCCACGCAGGCAGCGAGAGAGACTGCACGGTCGATGCGTAGCACGGCCATGAGTTGAGGGTTTCGCACTCCTTGAAGAGCGAGAGTTGCGAGTCGATGATCTCGTTGCCGAGATCGATGGCCTGCTGATCCAGTTCGTAGCAGGCGACACCGAACGGGGCCTCCTTCTCGACGGCGATGAAGATGAAGCGGTCGATGCCGGTGATGCGCTGATACCATGCGGCTTGGACATGGTAGCGGAACTGAGCGACCGACTTGCCGAACGCCTGCGGTGAGGCGTCTTGAGTGGTCTTGAGATCGATGATGGCGTCCCGAGAGAGACCGTCGATGCGGGCCTTCACGGCGATGTTGTTCCAGGTGTCGAAGTACGAGACCTCGAAACTGGTGCATGAATTGAGAGCGGACGCAGCGGCCGCATGGGCGTGGACGCTGGTGGCGAGGTAGACGAGTGAGTCCCATGTCTCGATGGCCAGCGGGGTGAGCCCCCTGTCCACGATGCCTTGGTACTCGGCCCTGCCCTCCTTGGTGCGCCGGTCGCCATCAAAGGGTTTGTACCGCTTGTAGAACAGTTCCGGCTCAAGGACGGCCATGTGGGCGGCAGTCCCGTACTCCATGGCTGGGGTGACCTCCGGTTCGGAGGTTCCGTCCTGCCATGCGCGGAAGTGGGCGGGGCTCCTGCGGAACTGGTCGAGGCCGGACTTGGAAAGGGCCTTGCGTCCGTGATACTGCGAGGCCGGCAGGTCGTGGATGATCTCAGGCATTGGACACCTCCGTGGCGATGGGGGGCTCAACGGTGACCAGCTTGGAGAGGATGAGGTCCGGCTTCTTGATGTAGCGCGCAGCGGTGACATCATCGAGGTCGCGGAAGGTCTGACCGTCTTTGAGTCGGCCAGCCTTGATGAGGAGTGCATTGACCTCTATCTCGCGGGACTCGAAGAGAGCCTCCAGCTTGGTGACGAGGTCGAATGATGGGGACGGGGTGACGGCGACCTCAGAGGGAGCGGGGGTGAAGTCTTCCGTTTCCTCTGGGGTGTAGATGCCGGCGACCACTTCGGGTGCCAGCATGCGGATGGCCTTGCTGATGCAGCGGGCGCGGAGCATGGCGGACGGATCCTTGGCCCACCCGGAACCGGGTTTGGCTGGCAGGAGTCCGGCGATCTTGGCGTCGGACTCGGTGAATCCGATCTCGCACTCGTTGCCGTCGTACTTCCAGACAGCGACAGCCGCTTTGGAATCGAACTGCTTCCAGAAGACCTTGCCGCCGCGAGCGCGGTAACCGGCGAGCATGGCGTCGGAACGCATGCTCAAGGAGCCGTTGATGATGTGGTACTCGCGTTTGAAGTCGAACGGGGTCTTGCGTTCGGCGGCGCATTGCCACGCGATGAGTTTGCCCTGTTCGACCTTGGTGCATCCGAGCATGCCGGATGAGGCGATCCACTCACCCATCTTCTCGATGGCGGTGAGTGGGTCGGTGAGGTGGTCGTACATGCCGACCGATGGGGGTTGCGTTGATACTGCGGTGGGGGGTGGTAGGTTCATGTTTCCTTTGGTGAGCGGAGCATTGATCGCTCCCTCACGCGCCCCACCCTAGCGGCAACCCCGCCCTTGTCCAGAAGAATTTAGAATTATTCTTGCTCGGACTGTTCTTGGAAGCCCCGTCGCGGTGCCAGCGGGGTCAGGGACTGGCCGGATTGGGCGAGTTCCCGAAGGAAAACGAACTTTCCGACGGCGAGACCACGATCATAGGCGCGTTGCAGGAGCTTGAGTTTGACTTCGTCTCCGCTTTGCTGGTACTGGCCACTTGCAAAGACTCGTTCCGCCAATCCTCGTCGGTAGAACCCGACCAGTTGGGAGTACCGGTCGAACTGCTCTGCATTCATGCGCTCAAACGTGCGGTTGTAGTAGGTCATCACCGGATTTGGCACCGATGGGATGGCCTGATTGTCCGCAGTCCTGCGCCACAGGCGGTAGATCGAAGCGTTGAGCGGATCAGCTTCAATGGATCGGCTCTTCCAAGCATCGAAGAAGTTGTAGGTCCAAGGATTTTCGCCCTTGGGTGTCTGCTCCACCGCATCTCCCCATAGATCCCGGCGCACCGGCATGGCATTCGGATCTTTTACACCAGGGAGTGCAAGACCAAGGGCAGCGTAGCGTTGGTTCAGCTCGTTGACGGCATCCTTGATGAAGCCTTCGCCACCAATGGCTGGTAGGTATTCGCGTTCAGCCCGCCGGGCGGCTCCTAGAATGTTGGGTGCGAGCGGTGAAGCTGCCGTGACAGACAGGTTTTTGACGAAACGGTCCAAGGATGTGACCGATTCCTGCGACATCAGCTTGATGAAGTCGCTTACGCCCTTGAGAAACTGCTGTTCCATCACGAAGTTGACACCCGAAAGCGCAGCACCTTTACCCAACGACAGGAAATCCGGATCGCTGGTGCGTGAACGCTCTTGAATACGTCGAGTGGTTCCTATCATCAGCCCGATTGCGCCATGTGTTCCCAGAGCGGACAGGTCTTTTACCTCATCGCCCGGGCGGAACGATGGGTCTTCACCTCTAAGCAACCTTCTCAACCCGGTGGTGTTGAGTGTTCCTGGAGGCATGACGCCACCAGCCTTGGCCAGCTCACGGGCTTTGTTGGTCTCACCCGGTGTGTCGAGGTTGGGGGTGACGACACCCTTGTCGTAGAGATAGTAGTATGCTCCACCAACGATTGACCCTACGATGAGTCTTCCGGTTGCAGTCCTGCGTTCTCTAGGACTCATATCGATCCAATTACGAACAACCCCAGCCGGCGTGAATTGCAGGGCTTCTGCTGCCACGTTGATGGGAGTCTTCTGGAAGAGAGACATCAAACGATACAGAAGATAAAAAACAGGTCCGCCTTTTTGTCGGATAAATCGATTGACTCCAGCAACACCTTCGGTTGCGACGTTGTCCTGCTGGAAGACGGCTCGGGCTGATTCAAACTCGATGAGCCCAAGGTCATCAGCGGTGAAGCCTCGCTGGCCAGCCGCCTTCGCTTCATCCGAAATGAGCATCAGCTTGGGATTGCGGGTCGCCACACGAATTTGGGCATCGGACAAGCCTCGCATCTTTCCGAGTTCCGATACAATTCTGGCTCGTTCAGCCTGACGGAATGGAACGTCCGTAGCCTGCGTGAGTCGCAGCATGATGTCGGGAATAACGCCGACAGTAGCCTCGACAACATTGCGAATGACCGGAGCGTTCTGGTACTCACCGGACATTGCGTCGAAGAGATTTCGCCAAGCCCGCTGGAAGTTGAGTGGGTTTCCGATGTCTGTTCCGAGTTCGTATGGGTTCGCATTGGAACCTTTGAGAATGATGCGTTTAGCCGCCGGCAATGATTTCCCAAATGCTTCAATCCGTTTCAGGGTCCGAGACCTAATGTCGTAGGAATTGTTTTTGCCACCGAAGAGCGCGGCGTCGATACCCGCCGCCGTCATGTCGGCCATCTCTCGCAATGGCACGTTGGCGATGTTTCCAAAGACGTTTTTGACGATTGAAATCGGAGCCATGACGGACCCTTGAACCATTGAAAGGAACAGATCCATTCTGGTTGAAGGGTTGACTCTTGCAATCTGCTCGTTGAGGGCGACATCGGCTTCCCCCCGAAGTGCATCTGCCATGTCTGCGAGACCGGCGGCGATTCTTTCCCCACGAAGATCGCCTTTGTTGGCAGCATCCTTCATCCGCAACTCGGCGCGACGAACTGCATCGACCGCCCCGCGATACTGATCCATTGCGTCACCGATCTTGGCGAGTTGCTGCGGGGTCGGCGTCTTCCCTTGCTTGGCCATCGATTTGGTGACCAGTTGAATCACGCCTTCCCGGGACGCCGACTTGAGGAGCTTGAACTGGTTGATGAGTTGACCCCAAGTGGTTCCACTCTCAGACAATTGAAGAGACAGGTTGGCCGCCTCATTCAGGCGTTTATCATTGATGAGCCGATTGAACAGCTCCATTCCGGACGCAACACGGGTATTGGACTTAGCGTTTCCGAGATCGGCGTTGAGCTGTTCGGTGGTTGCGACGGATAGCTGATCGACAACCTGTTCGACGTTTTGTGGCAGATACGAAGCGCGAGGAGATTGGGCCACAGCCTCGCGGATCACGGGCGGAACACCGGGTGCGGCAGCGACACGTTCAGCGAATGCGCGGGGTTCCATCTTAGGAGGAACCTGCACGGCTGATGGCCTACGAATCGTCTGGATCAGTTGATTGGAGAACTCTGTCTCGTCGAACTTGTCCTTGAAGTTCTCACGGGCGTAACGGAGACCGGCAGCAACGGCGTCTGCAATCGTTCCGCCGGCTCGGATGATGCCTTGAGCAACGGTGAGCGCACCGTTCCATGCGGCACCCATGAGTTGCGGGAACGGATTGGCTCCTAGTCCGGGTTCGACCTGGGTGCGGAGACCTTCAAGTTTCTCGGCAACGCCTTCGGCCTTCTGGCGAAACTTTCCTTGAGTCTCCTGCAACGCCTTCTCCCACACCTCGTTGAAGATCGTGCGCTCGGCAACGGCTTGGCCAGCTTCCTTGCGACCAATACCAACGGCTTCTTCGACCTTCTTGCGGGTGACCCTGACCGGTTCTCCTTGAGCAGCACCGGATTCAAGAGCATCGGCAACGGCTTCTGCGGCGAGCCTCTTGTCCCGTGCGGCAAGGGCGCGGGAGAGCTTCTGCTCGACAGTTTCCAGAGGAGTGGATGTGCGAGCGGCGGCTTCTTGTTCCGCAGCGATGCGTTCGTCGCGAAGCCGCAGGCGCTCGGCAAGAAGATCTTCGGCAGATCGAAGTGCTGTTCCTTCTGGGGCAGGAGCAACCTCAGTTTCACGAGGAGGAAGCATTCCGCCTTCGCGGGTCGCGGCTCGTTCAACGGTCAGTTCCGGTGTGATGATGGGTGCGCGAGCAGGTTCAGCAGGAACTTCTGCAACCGGTTCCTCGCGAATGAGATCGGCAACCGTGAACTCCCGCCGGCCAATGGCTTCGCGAATTGCAGCCGACCGCTCCCGCTGGGCTTGTCTTTCGGTGGCGCGTTGAGCTTGGACCTCCTCTGCCGTGCGAAGCGGTGTTCCGGCTTTTGCAGCTTCGCGCTCCAGAGCAGCCTGTTCCTGTGCAGCAATGCGTTCGTCACGGGCGCGGAGACGCTCGGCAAGGATCTGTTCTTGGGTTCTGAGCGTCTCCGGTGCTTCTGGCTCGACGATCTCTCGCAGAGGAAGTCGGCCACCTTCGGCGGTGGTGCGCGGGCCTTCTCCGATGGGTTCCGGACGGTAGACAAATGGCTCGTCCGGATTCATGCCGGCGATCAACTCACGGAACTGAGCCTTGAGATCACCGACAGGGACGATCTGATCCATTTGATCGATCAGTCCGCTAACTTGGCCAACAGCTTCACCGACCGTCTGCTTTCGAGAAGCGAGGTTCTCAAGGACATCGGCTTGTGTAACGCCTTTGCCGCGCATTCCAAACGAGCGGGCCACCTGTGCGCCAAGACCGGCGGAGAACAGGGTTCCGATGGCAGCTTCAAACGACGCTTTGAGCTTTTGCTCTGGAGTGGCTTGAGGATCCGCAATGGTCTGCAACGCAACACCCGTAGATTCGGCGGCACCGCGAGTGACTTCTGGGGCGAGAGCTGCGGGAAGTCCGGTCTCAATGATCTTGGGAACTTCGGTAGCTCTTGCAGCGGCACGAAGATCAGCGATTTGGGCAGCGCGAGCAGCGGATGGCGCGGTAGCTTCAGCGAACGATTCAGCGGCAGCAGTAACCGAACTCGGGATCTTGGCAGCTTGTCTTGCAGCACCTGCGACTCCGAGAGTCATCAGGTTCATGGGGGACAATAGATCGGTGGCTACTTGGCCAGCAACCTCGCCAGCAGGTCGAGTGATGTATTCTGGGATCGGCGTGTATTCGCTGACCGTTTCACCGAGACGGCGACCGATTTGCGCTCCTCTTTCGCGCATTTCTGGTGAAGCAGACAGGATTGCAAGAGGGCCTTCTTTGTCGATCCGAGAAGCTCCCTCAAGCATTCCCATCTTTGGCTCACTACCAGTAAGTTGCTGGATGGTTCTTCCAACCGTTGCGATGTCTTGCGGCATCGGAAGACCTGTTGCGAGAGGAGCGGCAACGCGAACCAATGAAGGAGCAACAGCCTTGGCCCTCTCAAACAGGCTTGGCGGTGCTTGGAGAACGGGTGCTTCCGGATACTTCTGCTTGCCTGCAAAAGCGAAGGCCCGCACGACATCGTCTTTTGTCGGGGGCCTGTCGCCTTCCAGCTCAAGAGTTACTCCGGTTTCTTCCTGAGTGACCTCGTAGATTGGCATATCACTTCATCCTGACCCGGTAGCCGGGAATGTCAGTCGGTTTCTCTTCCTTGTCTTTTCCCGTAGTCCCGGGAGCAGGAGGGTTTGCAAATGGAGATTGTTCGTTTCCAAAAAACTGGTCAACCAGCGCCTTTTGCTGTGCAAATGGAACTGGTTTTGTGAATCGAACCGTTGGATTCATTTGTCCGGTCAATGAATCCCTGTCCCAAGTGGTTGTAAATGGAAGCTCTTCAGACGGAGGCTTTGAAAGAAACGCCTTTAAAGCGGGATTCTTTTCAGCCATCACGGCGATTTGATCTGGAGTTCCTCCAACCGTCCCGTAGCCAGGAATGTTGATTTGCGTGTATCCAGCCTTCTTCTTCGCAGCCTCTTGTTCCTGCTCTTCCTTGCCCTTCTCAAACGAGTACATCTCGGAAAGAGTTCCAATATCGGGTTGGCCGAGTTCGTAGGTGCGACCGCCGATACCGGAGCGGGACCGAAGATAACCTTCCATCTCCGGACGTTTGAGTTCGGTTCCAGCCTTGAGTCTAGCCTCTTCCACCTCAAGCTGCCGTCTTAGCATCTCATCCTGCTGGGCCTTCATGCGCTCCATCATGCGCTCCTCCTGAAGTGCGGACATCTGCTCCTCCATCAATGCCCGCTTGGCCAGACGCTGCTGACGGATCTGTTCGTTGGTGCCCGTGAATTCGCCGGCCAATCCTCCGGTGAGCATGGAGAGACCTTTGAGCAGCGGGTTGACGCGCTGGCTGGCTTGAGCCTCTAGTTTTCTGCGAATCTCTTCGGTGTTTGTTGCCATATCAGCCTCTCATTCTTTCGAGCATCCTGTTCTCCATCGCCTGATCCACGATTGATTGGCGGATCCTCTGATTGCCGATGGCCCTCATGGCGGCGGCGAGGATCTCGTCAGGATCGTACTGGATGTAGTTCGGTGTGTTGTAGGGTTCTGGGACAAAATTATCGGTCGCCCGCTGCGGCAATGGTACGGTTCGCAGGGGGTTGAGCGGTGTGTAGTCAATCCCTCGCACCGGTCGCGGGGTGGATGGCTGGGATGTGCGGTCGATTGGGAAGTACCCATCGGGCTTTTCCGGCTCGAAATAGGTGGGCGGTGTGATCGTGAATTGCGGGACAACTGTGGGCGATGTAGGCAGCAGGTCTGGTGTACTAGTCCCGGGAGTAGGACTTCCCGTACCTGGGGCTCCGGTGGTCCCGGTGGAAGTGGTTGGGGTCTGGCCCTCAAGGAGATTGGTGACCTGCTCTGGGGTCAACTCCTCGACGCCGCCCTCCGGAGGGGTGGGTGCTGGCGACCATTCACCCGTTCTCCAATTGTACACTTGGCCTAGATTATTTTCAAAATAATCCCCAACTCTAATCCCCCCCATGTTGGGCACCAAATCGCCTAGTTTGTACCCAGGATAATCCGGGAACTCATCTTTCGTAGCAGTAGATTGGGTCTTCGCCTGCCCCCCGCCCCCCGTCTGTTT
>Ga0194122_10005486_pt1 | contig 11862 bp, 15 predicted proteins | sample TA2MahCa10mmetaG_FD_155487 | JGI IMG/M metagenome (GOLD analysis project Ga0194122, IMG submission 155487) | Freshwater microbial communities from Lake Tanganyika, Tanzania - TA2015021 Mahale Deep Cast 10m | ecosystem: Environmental > Aquatic > Freshwater > Lake | place: Tanzania: Lake...
ACGCCAAGGCCAAGAAGATCGCCAACTTACTGACGAGTATCAGCCAGTGGCTAACACGGTTTCTGAGTGGTGCGGAGCAGTTATCTGGGCTGGCGCTTTGGCACTCGATCCTGCGACGGATCTTCCACGATTTCGGGCGCTTCCCGTTCGACCAGACCGCCTCTCGAACTCGTCTGGCCGATTCCATCTGCCGGATTTAGGTTGACCAAGTGTTTTTCACAAAGAAGCTTGATTTGGAACAAGCGGGCCGATCGGGGTCATATCGCAGGTTTGAGCGCGAAGTATTGAACATGGTCGAAACGCTCGCGGATCGTCAGGGCCGCGACGTGCGGTAGACGAGGTACTTCGTGTTCTCGTAGTCCGGCGCGCGATCCGGCAGCCGATTCTTCGGCTGCAGCACCACGTACTGAATCCCGAGCCCGGCGAGCTTCGGCGCGTATTCGGCGGTGAACGTCGCGGGTACGACTTTCGGTGCGCCAGCGGCTTGCCACCGCGCCCACCACTCGTCGGCGAATTCTTTGAGCAGGTTCACCTGGCCGCCTACCTTCCAGTCCGCATAGACCGTGCGCTTGGCAAACACGCGGAAGAGCCCGGGGTAGAGCGCCTGGCCGGCGTCGGGGAACTGGAAGACCGTATCGACCGAGGTGTTCGCCTGCGCCCAGTCGGCGAGGGCGTGAATTTCAGGATGATCGAGCACGGGGTAGTTCTTCGCCTTCGCCACTTCGTTCATCAAGTAAAAAGGCAGTACGAGCGTGGCGGCGAGCGCGGCGAGGCGCGTGGGATGCGGCAGGCGGACGGCGAGCGCGGCCAGCGCGGCAAGGCCGAAGAACACGCCGAGGCGCGCGAGGGCGGTCGCATCACCATTGAGTGCCAGGCGCGGCAGTTGCGCGGGGTCCAGTTGCGCGGGCAAGCAGAAGGCCGGGACAAACCAGAGCAAGGAAGCGATGAAGCGGCCTTGCTGCGCGGCGAGAATGCCGTTCCACGCCGCGCCTAGGATCGCCATCAGCGTTACCCACAGAAGCGCACGCGCCGGTTGGAATTGCGGAGTCATGCTCCACTTGGCTTGCTCCAGCAGGAGAAAAGAGACTGGCGCCATGGCAAGGCCGTATAGTGTGAGGCCCGCGCCGATGCACACGTGGAAGCGCGGCAAGGCGGCGCGCAGCCGCCACCAGGAAAACACGAAGACGGTGGCGACGAACAGCCAGTGCGGCCACCAGCGCCCAATCCAAATACTGACGAAGTTGTAGGAGCCCCGGAGGCGCTGGAGTTTTTCAAGCGCCGGATCGATGGTGGAAAAAAGCTGCTGCGGTTCCGAAGCACCGCGTTGCAGGCGAGAGAGCAGGAACAGCAAGGCCGCGGCGCCGAGCACTGGAAGCAATGCCTGCCACCGGCGATCCGGCTCGCCCGAGCGGCGACGCGTCATCCACATCGTCATCGCACCCACCGCGAGCACCGGCACGGTGGTGGGCGGATGATACATCGCGGCCCATCCTGCCGCGACCCCGGCCAAGATCCAACGCTCCTGCGCGGAAAGGCCAATGGCGAACAGCAATAGCGGCACTGCAAAGCCGCGTGGCACCGGTTCATATTCGGCGATCAGCACGGATGGTCCGACGATCGTCGCGCCGAGCCCAAAGAATGATGCGAGCAGAATCGCCAGCGGAGCGGTGAGTCCACCGGCGCGGCCCAACAGAAACACGCCGATGAGCCCGGCGAACCGGTAGACGAGTTGCTGAAACGCGAGCACGGTTTGGAACTCCGCGCCGGTGAGACGACGCAACAGCAACGCCGCTTCGTCATAGATCGTGTAGGAAACATGCGGGCGGAGCGCCACCGGATCGCTCGCATAGAGCGCGGGGTTCTCCAGCCGGTCGAGAATCGGCAGGTAGATTTGCGTGTCCGATTGCAGGAACGTACGGCCAGGGAAGAATAGAAAGTTGCCGGCCAGGAGAAGAAGCAGCGCTGCGAGGACGGCGACTCGATGCAATCCAGTCATTGTGCGGGCGTTTTCTCCAACTGCTGTTTGGCCCACTTGCGCGCGGGGTTGAGCGCGAGCGATTTCTCGAAGGATTGACGCGCTTCGGCGTTGCGCCCGGCCTTGCGCAGCGCGATACCGCGCCATAGATGCGCTTCCGAGGACTTTGCGTCGAGCTGTAACGCTTTGTCAAAGTCCGCGATCGCCAGCTCGATTCCGCCGCCGAAGGCGTCGGGCAGATAGTAATTGCCGACGCCGCGGCTGAGCCACGCATCGGAGGACTTGGGATTCAATTCAATCGCCTTCTTCACCTCCTCTGTCGCGCAGCGCCCATACTTCATCGCCGAAAGGACGTTGGCGGGAATCACTTGTCCGCAAAGAGTGCCGAGCAGGCGATGGGCGTCCGCATCGTTCGCTTTGAGCTCGATGGCCTTGCGCGCTGGCCCCATGCCGACTTCGGCGGCGCGGCGTCCGAGCCCTTTGTCGCCGCGTTCAATACCGAGTTGCGCGAGCAGCATGTGACGGCGGGCGGCTTCGAGTTGCGCGGCGAGGTCAGCGGGTTTGGCGGCGGCTTGCGCGGCGGCCGCGGCGGCGAGTTTTTCGAGTGCAGCTCGGTCCTGCGCGTCGGCGGCTTGGCGGGCGGGGTCCGCGGCGAGGGCAGCGAACGCGGTTAGTAGGGCGGATAACGTCAGTCGTCTCATCCCTCGTTCTCCTGCTTCCGGCGCGTGATCATGAAGTACAGGCCCAAGCAGCCCAGCAACAGGCCGTTCACGGCTACCACTAACGGCGCGCCGTAAGATTTCACGAAGAACCCGCTCGCCAGCGAGCCGAAGGGCATGCCGCCGCGAAAGGCCATATTGTAAACACTCATCACTCGTCCTCGCATTTCATCCGCCACCGTTTCCTGCACGAGCGAGGCCACGAGCGAGAACGTGGAGATCATGGCCGCGCTGCCGATGAACAGCAACCCGTAGCTGAGCAGCCGGTACGGCGAGAGTGCAAAGGCGGCGATGATGGTGCCGAGCAGAATCATGATGGAAAGCGCGAGCTTCCATTTGTTTTGCCCCTTGTGGAAGGTGGCCACCAGGAGCGCGCCGCAGATGGAACCGGCGCCGCTGATTTCAAGCAGCAGCGTGTAGCCACCGGCGCCCTGGTGGAAGACATCCTTGGCGAAGACCGGCAGGTACGTCATCAGCGGTGCGCCGAACATGGTCATCAGGAACGCAATCACGATGAGCGCCTTCATATAGGCCAGCGCCGAAATGAACCGGAAGCCGTGCTTCATGCTGTCGAACAGGGATTCTTTGCTGGGCTTGGGCGTGAAGTTCGACTTCACCACCCACAGCGTGAAGATCACGGCCAGGTAGGAAATGCCATTGAGGTAAAAACACCATGCCGCGCCGAGGTGCGTGAAGGCGAGGAGCCCCAACGCCGGACCGATCATGCGGCCCAGGTTGAACTGGATGGAATTCAGCGCAATCGCGTTGGGCAGGTCTTCCTTCTGAACGAGCGTGGGGATGAGCGATTGATACGCCGGGCCGCCAAAGGCCTGCGCCGTGCCCACAACGAACGACAGCGCGAGGATATGCCAGATCTGCACCCAACCCAGCAGGAACAGCGTGGCGAGCAGAATGGCGCACGTCATCTGCACGAGCTGTGAGCCAAGGAGAACGAAGCGGCGGTCTACCCGGTCTGCCACTACGCCGCCCACCAGGGTGAACAGAAAGATGGGGATCTGGCCGAGGAATACGTCGAGGCCCAAAACGCGGGGATCTTTCGACATCTCCAGCACCAGCCAACTCTGCGCCTGCGTCTGCATCCACGTGCCGATGGTGGACGTGCAGGCGCCGATCCACATCAACCGGAACTCGGGATATTGAAACGCTTTGAAAGTTCGCTGGAGCAAGACAATGCGCCTTTACCGGCCGGGCCGATTTGTGACGGCTACGGGAGCGGTTGAGGGCGCTTGATCAGGTGGACGATGTTGCCGTCGCCGTCGGAGAAGAAAACAAGGCGATTGCCCTGTGTTTCAAACCGTTCACCCAGAAAATGTACGCCGCGTTCCTTCAACAACGCGTGGCCTGCGTCGAAGTCATCTACTTCAATAGCGAGGTGCCGGATTCCGGGGGTCTTCATGGCCGAGGCGGGCTTGTCGCCTTCGGACGGGATGATTTCCAGCATCGAGCCGTTGCGGGCCCGGACGAAGTAGTTCCCGGCATACTCGAAGTTGATGCGGAATTCCAGGAAGTCGCGGTACCACTCGGCGAGTTTCTTCGGGTCCGGTGAGGCGATGGCGGTGTGTTCGAGGCCATTAAACATAAACTCGGAGTTTAGCACGCGCGGCTTCAGTAGACGTCGAAGCAGAAGACGTCCTGAGAGCCCGACGGGCTCAGGCAATAGGGGCCGTTTTCCAGAAGGTCTGTGGCTTCCAACCGGTAGAGGGTGCTGTCCAGTTTGGCGATCGAAAGCCGGATGGGCTTCATCGCATCCTTCATCTTCTTGACGTTCTTCGGGATCGCCAGTTCCCGGTTACCGGTCTTCCCCACCGTAATCCGGTAGAGTTCCAATTTCTCGGGGATCAGCTTCTCCGACGTCAGCAGGAAGATCGGTTCAGCGAGGGGCGTGCGGGCCGGTGAAGCACTGCCTTTGATTACATTGGCCGTTTCTTCCTTGCGCGTTTCTTCGGAGGCCACGCCGCTTTCGGTGGGCACCAGATCGGTGGCGTGCAACAGGTACGGGCGGTCCGGCTTCGGCGGACGCGGGCCGCTGTACTTCTTCGAAGATTGAGGCAGAGCGAACGTGAACAGACCCGCCATGAACACCAAGCTCAAGATTCGACGTAGCTGGAGCATACCTAAGATTGTAGACGCACGCCGGGCGCGGTGGTTTCAATCATACTGCCCGCTGCCCGGCGAGCCAGTCTGCCAGGGCCGGGGCGCGGAAATCCGGCACCGCCAACGTGACGCGCGGCAACTCCGGCAAGGTGGTGGTGAGTCCCACCACGCGCGTGCCCGCTTCATGCGCGGCCTGTGCGCCTGCCAGCGAATCTTCAAAGACGATGCAGTTGGCCGGGTCCACGCCGAGGAGCCGGGCGGCGGCGAGATAGATATCGGGGAAAGGTTTGGGGCGTTCGGCCTGATGGCCGTCGACGACGTGGGAGAAGTGTGCGCCGAGAGCCGCTTCGCTTAGCACAAAATCGATGTTGGCTCGCTCGGCATTCGAAGCCACCGCCTTGGCGACAGGTGTGCGCGGAAAGAAACTCGCGGACGCCGGGCACGAGCCAGCGCTCCAGTTCCGGTCGCATTAATTCGCGGTAGAGCGCTTCTTTGTCCGCGCCGTGGCGATGCACGGTGTCATCATCCAGATCGTCGCCGAAATAGTCGCGCACGATGTCATCGTTGCGCAGCCCGTGCATGCGCGCTTCGATGTCGCCTGACGGGCGGCCATGGCGCGCGAGGTAGATCTCCCACGCGCGGTTGTGAAGCGGCGTCGAGTGAACGATGACGCCGTCCATGTCGAAGATGAACGCGAGCCCGGGGGCCAACGGCGGGGAAGGCAAACTCCCATTGTAGCCCCCGGGGCCCGCCGTTATTTCGCCGTGAAAGTGACGTCGCTGCTGGTGGTCGTGGCGCCGCCGAATGAAGCCGTGGCTACCGCGGTATACGTACCTTTCTGCTGCGCGCGGTACGAGTAGGTGGCAATGCCGGAGCTATTCGTGGTGGCGGTGGTGTTGCCCGCTCCGGTGCGCGTCACCTTGAATGTGACCGCCGCGCCGGGCACGGGGCCCTTGCTCTTCGTTACCGTGGCGGTGAGCGTCACGTTGGAGCGCGCGTTCACGGTGAGCGGATTCGCCGTGAGCGTCACTTGGATCGGCTCCGGCGGCGCGGTTACGGTGATGTTGGCCGCGGCCGTCATGGCAGCGTGGTTGGCGTCCGCCGCGTTCGCATCCACCGGGTGCGTACCGGGCGTGAAGCCAACCGGCACGGTCTTCGACATGGACGACGTCAAGGTTTGCCCGGGTGCGATCGCCAGCGTGGCCGGGCTGAAAGCGGTGGCCCAACCCGACGGCAGCGTCGAACCCAGCGTGAGGGTGGAATTGATGCAGCCCAGGCTGTCGTTGTTCTTGACGGACAACGTGTACGAGGTTACCGCGCCCGATTGCATGGATGGGTTCGGCGGCGTCAGCGTTACGGTGGGCGCCACGCGCGTGCAGGGTAGCGCGCCGTAGTTCACATTGAGCGAAAGCGCCGAAGAGGACACGCCCGCCACCGAAAGAGACACGTTCGAGTAGGGGTCCACCCACGTTCCAGTCAGGGCGGGGTCGTTGAAACCGTTAGTGCTGGTGGGAGTGAAATCGAGGAGATGCGTGCGCGTGCCGGTGGTCGAGTCCTGATAGTGAACCAGGGCGCCGCTGAAGACCAGCGCGGTGGAACTTCAGGAGTTGTGGAACAATCCGGTGGGCTGGCGATACTCCACCCACAGCCAGGCGTCGTTACCCGTGCCGCGCCGGATCTTCAGCGCCTGCGTGCCGCTGGCCGCTGTCTCAACCGGGAGCGCTGAGTGGCTGCCGGTGGTTTCGGTTGTCACCACCTGGCTGCCGGTCAACCAGCCGATCGCGGCTTTGTGCGGCACGCCGTAGTGGCCGAAGTTCTAGGTGCCCATCGTCGAAAACGGATCGCCATATTCATTCAGCGTGCCCGCTGTGCCCACCGCGCCGAGAGCTTCGCCGGTGAACGCGCGCGAACTGGCGTGATGCAGACTCAGGTTGTGGACGCCGTCATGCACGGAGAGCTTCACGCCGTTGCTGATGTCGCCCATCTAGGTAGCCAGGAGCCACGACGTGGAGGCCTGGAAGCTTCCGTCGGCCGAGGATAGCGTTCCACAGCCCAACGTGCCGAGCCCGGCCCAGCCGCATGAGCCAGGGTTCGGGAACACGATGAACACGCGCGTGAAGTTGGTGAAGTTGACGGCGCTGTCGGCCGCGGCGATGGCCGCCGTGCGCATCAGGTTGTACTCGTCGCACGATTAGACGCGATCGAGCGTGACCGGCCTCACCACCGTGCCCGTGGCGGAGGCGCGATTTTGCGACGCTTCCTGCCAGTACGTGTTCACGGTCCGGCCCGTTGTGCCGAAGAAGATGTTCGAAACGCCGCTGGGTGTGACGTTGGAAGGCAGTGCCACGCCGGGGAACTGCGCAAGTACCACCACCGTGTTTTGCGCGCCCGATGTGGTGCAGCCGGCTCCCGCCACTGAAGCCGCTGCCGTGTAGGTGACGTTGTCGGCACCCAGCATATTATTCACGCGGATGCCCTTGGCCGTGACAATGTTGCCCGACACGCAATATGGTTCGCCGTTTGCCGAATAGAGATCGATGGTTTCCTGGCCGTTACGGAGCCGTACTTCATACTTGCTTGTGCGGCGGTCCGGATCGTCGAGAATGACGTGGTGCGAAGTTCCTCGCCACTGTCCGTGCTGTTCGAGGCTGGCGGCCGAAGCGGGGAACTTGTCGGCCAGGTCCGCCCGGAGATCAGCCGAGAACGCCAGCCCCAGCGCGGCTGGCGGGTTTTGCCGGATGAGCGCTTCCAGCGCCGCGTTGCGCTGCGCAAAAACTGGCGAGGCTTGCAGCCGGATCGCGGCTGCCTCCGCGGCGTTGGCCTTTTGCAGTTGCGAGTGGAATTGGAGAACACAGTTGTTCAAGCCGCGGACCGTATCGGCATTCTGCGATTGTGCGAACGCCTGACCGGACGCGCAGGTAAGAACGGGAGATAATATAGAAGGTGTGAGCGGGTGAGTATGCGAGCCACATAAGTACTGTGGACGGCTGCCTTCCGTCGAACAATTCAGGCGAACACCTATCATCAGGTCTCCAGTTCCCTCGTTCCGTGAACTTGCGCGGACCAGGACTGCGTTACCGCCGCTTGGCGGGCATACGGCGGCCGCCTTGCTCAAGCACCAGACCCCTGGCCTTGCCGCCCTCATCGGTTTCAAAGGTGATGAGCGCGTCGACCACTTTGGGGAAGAACTTCGTCTCGCTTTCGGGGAAGACCGGAAGCTTGCCCTGCCGGGTTGCCTGCGTCATCAACTGATCTCCTTCGAGCGTCACCGTCAGGATGAAGCTGGGCATCAACTCATAGTCGCCCACGTAGCGCGCTTTCACTTCGCGGCTCACTTGCACCTCGGTGCGGTCCTTGGGCGAGGCCGGGTTGCCGCCCAGCACAATCGCCAGCGCGTCGTTGGTGATGCGACCGGGATCGCAGGGCGGGGCATTGCACGGCGCAATCGCCACCAGATTCTTCTCCGGCATGCGCTTGATGTCGGTGGCAAAGCCGTTGATGCCGCCGCCATGCATTACCAATTTACCGTCTGGCACGGTGCGCACGATCCAGCCATAGGCGTATTTGTCGAGCGCGGGCGTGAAGTACTTGGTCATCGAATTGGGCGAGAGAAGTTTGCCTGCCTGCAAAGCGCGGTCCCACTTGAACAGGTGCTGCACGGTGGAGTAGAGTGCGCCCGCGGCGTGCGGGATGGTCATGTCGATGTGGGCGGCGTGACGGAGATCCTTGCCCGCGCGCTGGTAGGCTTCAGCGCGTTTCGGCAGAATCGCGGCGTTGGTGTCGTAGCCGGTATCGCGCATGCCGAGAGGTTCGAAGATGCACTGGCGGACAAAGCTGGCGTAGCTTGCGCCGCTTGCTTTCTCGATCACGACGCCGAGGAGTACGTAGCCCGAGTTGCTGTACTTGAACTTGGCGCCGGGTTCGAACTCCAGGTTCAGAGCGCGGAAGCGCTCCACCGTTTTGGCGGCGGGTGAGGGCAGGCCATCCTCTTTTCGTAGTCCGGAAAGCTGGTGAAGTTGGGAATGCCGGAGGTGTGCGTCAGCAGATGATGGAGCGTAATAGGCTTCCACTTCTCCGGGCAGGGCGTCACGTACTCGCACACGCTGGCCGAGGTCTTCAGTTTTCCGTCCTGTTCCAACAGCACGACGGCCATGCCGGTGAATTGCTTAGTGATGGAGCCCAAGCGGAATTTGGTGTCGGGCGCATTGGCGACGCCCCATTCGGCCTGCGCGAGCCCGTAGCCTTTCTCTAGCACGATGCGGCGCTCGCGCGCCACAAGCACCGCACCCTGGAACCGGCCGCTCTGTACGAAAGCCTCCACATGGCTGTTGATTTTGGCCGTCAACTCGGCGTCTGGCGAGACGGCGGGTTGGGCCGAAGCCATGCCAGCAGCCAACAGGAGGAACGTGACAGAAAGGCGCAACACCGATGGTGATGCTCACTGGACCATGTAGTCAAGCAGGGGCCGCTGCCCGACGGCGATCGCCACGCGCGCCGCGGCCAGCGTGAACCAACGTGCGCGGTCCACCTCAGCAAAGCGCCGCACTTGCCCAGAACCGGGGGCCACTCCATTTCGAACTCGTTGCTGTGAAGCGTGGCAACATCGTAGTTGCCGCGTGCTGCCCAGGCCCGTACGCATTTGGCCGGGAATTGCCGGATTTCACCGAGATCCTGGCATCCGTGAGCCGGTGGCGGCGTCCAGCCAGTTTCTTCGGTGAACTCACGGCGCGCGGCATCGAGTGGGCTTTCGCCATCGCTGTACTCGCCTTTGGGAATACTCCAAGCGTCCGCGTCTTTACGCGCGAAGAACGGGCCGCCGGGATGGACGAGCAACACTTCCCGTTCGCCGGCCGCGGTGTCGCGAAACACAAGCAGCCCCGCGCTGCGCTTCACCGCCCGCCCGCCAGATAGTAGCGCTTGATCCCCTCCATCGCCGGTTTGCGCCACGGTGTCATCGAATGATCGTCCGGGCCGCCGAAGCCGTCTGTGCCGAGTTTCCACCAGTAGACGCCTTGGAACCAGGGCTGAGAGTAGAAGGCCTTCAACAGCGCTTCGTGGCTTCGCTCCTGTTCGCGCAGCGAAAGCGGACGGTCTGGCCGGTCTTCCCAGGGCCCGCGGTGAGCGCCTTCGGCGGCCGAGTAGCCGGCTTCGGTGAAAATCACCGGCCGATCGAAGCGCCGCTGCACAGCTTGCACCCGCGCCAGGACCCCGGCAGCCGAGTAGCCGTCGCCCAGCGGGTAGTAGTTGTCGAGGCCGATATAGTCGAGCGCGTCCCAGAAAGCAATCGACTCAAACTCGGGGCCCTGCGTGGGCGTAAACGTCAACGGGCCGGGATAAACGGCGCGCACGGCCGCGATGATCTCTCGCCACGCGGATTCTTCGCGCGCGAGTTCGGCGCCCACTTCGGTGGCCACCACGAACAGATCCGCGTGAATGCGCTCGGCTAGCCGGCCGTAGGTTTCGGCGAAGCCGCGATATTGTTTGAGCCACTCGCGCCGGTCCTCGGCGGTCAACTGCATCTGTGCGGCGTGGGGCCACAGGTGCGGCTTCAACGTGACGCGCATGCCCAGCCGCCGCGCTTCTGCCGCCAGGATCTCGATGCCCGCGTCGCTCTCCCAACTACCGCGGCCCGCGGTGTGAATAGCGATCGACCCGCCGCCGCGCCGCCGTGCGCCGCCGTAAGGCACCAGCGCCACCGCATTCACTCCGTAGGCCGCCAGAGCGCGCAACTGCGCCACCGATTCGTCAGACCCGTAGCCCACGCCATGCTCGGCCGTGAAGCACACGCCGCGCTGGAAGAACAGCTTGGGGTACGGTGAGTCCGCCGCCGGCGGAGCGATGGCAGCCAGACGCTGTTGTGTTTGTTCCCGGCGTTATTCGCGCCGCGTGCGATCCACCCACGTGACGCTTCCATAAAGAGACGCGCTGATTGTGAGGCCCATGGGCACGGTGCGCCAGTTGGCCAGATGCGCGCGACGGTAAAAGAAGACCGCCAATCCGGCGAGGACGACGGCTACCGTACCGGCCAGATGCACCCGCCACGGCATGCGGAAGCCTCCGAAAAACAGACCCAGCGGAGAGACGAACATCGCGCCGAGGCTGGCGCCGGAGACGATGCGCGGCAGGTTGGCCACGAGCGGCGGCAGCGTGGTGGCGAGCCAGAGCATCGGATAGGTGAACGACGCCGCTGCGAGCAGCAACCGAACCCAGCGCATCCCGGAAGCATAACACCCGGCGTGACCGGGCTAGAATGGAGGGCTTATGAGTTCACGCGCGGTAAACCTTGGTCTGAGCCTGCTGGTATTGACATGGACGGGTTGCAAGACCTCCACGTCCACCAACGTCGCCGCTGAGGTGAACTCGCGCCCGATCACTTACGAGGACCTCGACAAGCAGTATCGCTTGCAGTTTCCCAATCCCACGCCCGAGGCGAGCGAAGATCAGGTGGCCATCCAGAAGCTGGAAGTGCTGCGCAGCATGGTGGACAACGAGATCATGTTGCAGCGCGCCGAGAAGCTGAGCCTGATGGCGCCGGAGACCGACGTGGAGGCCAAGTTCAACGACATCAAGGCGCCCTACACGCAAGAGGAGTTCCAGAAGCAACTCACCGCGCGCAAGGTGAGCGCTGAAGAGTTCAAAGCGCAGCTCCGGCGCGACCTCAGCATTCAGAAGCTTTTCAACAAAGAGATCACGTCGAAGATCAACATCACAGACAAAGATGTGGCCGAGTACTACAACGCCAATCGGAACTCCTTCAATCTGGCCGAGCCGCAGGTGCACCTGGCGCAGATTCTTGTCACGCCCAACCCGGACCCCAACGTGCGGAATCTGAAAAGCGACAAGGCGGGCAGCGAAGACGAAGCCAAGCGCAAGATTGAAATGATCATGGAGCGCCTGAAGAAGGGCGAGGATTTCGCGATGGTGGCGCAGGCCTATTCTGAAGACGGGAACACGGCGCCCAACGGTGGTGACCTGGGCTTTGTGCCCCAGTCATCGCTTGAACAGGCGCACACCGAATTGCGCAAGATGGTGATGGCGCTCTCGCCGGGCCAG
>Ga0194122_10005496_pt1 | contig 11847 bp, 9 predicted proteins | sample TA2MahCa10mmetaG_FD_155487 | JGI IMG/M metagenome (GOLD analysis project Ga0194122, IMG submission 155487) | Freshwater microbial communities from Lake Tanganyika, Tanzania - TA2015021 Mahale Deep Cast 10m | ecosystem: Environmental > Aquatic > Freshwater > Lake | place: Tanzania: Lake...
CGGTGAGCGTAGCGGCCCCGGCGATTGCGGGCGTGGCCGTCAAGCTGTTCCAGAAGTTGCGCTTTGATGTCGATGAGGCCAAGCGCCGCAAGATTGAGGCGACCGTCATCGACGTGCTCTACGAGGCCGAGGAATGGGCCGCCGACCGCCTGAAGGCCAAGCTGCCGGTGCAGTCGGGCCAGAAGCTGTCTCGCGCCGTTACTAAGCTCGTGGACAAGATTCCGGGCATTAGCGAGGCGCAGGCCGAAGCATTGGTGCGTCAGACCCTTCCCCTGCTCTCCATGGGTGCCTCGTGGGCACTGCGGCGCGCCAAAGAAGCGTCCGCCAAGTAGTCTCCCGCCGTGGACGTCACCCCCTCCTTCCTCTTGGGCGCCCTGACCGCGCTGATCGCGCTGGTGGCGTGGGCCGTGCGGGTGGAAGCCCGGGTGCTGTCCCACGCCGAGCGGCACGCCCAGACCGAGGAAAAGCTCAAGGACATCAAGTCCGAGACCTTGCGCGTCATTGACGAGGTCCGGGCCGATATGCGCTACATTCGCCAACGCCTCGACGAGATTGCAAAGGAGCGTCATGCTGACAGCTGAGCAGCAGCAGGCCATTGCCAGCGCCATCATTGAGCGCGAAGGCGAGCTGAGCAACCACCCGGCAGACCCGGGCGGCCTCACGAAGTTTGGCATCAGCCAACGCACCTACCCGCACTTGGCCATTGCCAGCCTGACCCGGGCGCAGGCCCAAGCCATTTACGTGCGCGACTTTATTCGCGCCTACAAGCTGCACGAACTCTCGAACGTCCAGAACGCCGAGATTCTGGCCGATGCCTTTGTCAACGGCTTCCCGCTTAAGCGTCTCCAGCGCCTGCTCCGCGTTGACCCGGACGGGGTCATCGGGCTGCAAACCCTGAAAGCGATGGACAACGCCAGCCCCAAGCAGCTTCTCGACTGGCGCTTGGACTGGTATGTGCAGGTAGTCAAGCATCCCTTTTTGGCCGGGTGGGTTAACCGCCTGAGAAAGTTGGGCTTCTAATGCGTCAACCAGATTATAAAACGGCCAACCGCCAGATGGGCTTTGTGCCCGGGATGAAGCCGCCCCGCACCACGCAGCAGAACACGGCCCCGATGGGGCTGGGCCAGCCCGCTGGGCAGCCCGGTCCCGCGCAACCCGCCGCCCCCATGCCCCCGCAGCCGGGGCCCATGGCGCAGATGGGCGGGATGCCTCCGGGGCCACCCCCCATGGGCGGGATGCCCCCACCCCTTGGGCCGATGGGGCCACCGCCGCCGCCCCCGGGACCGTCCCGGGCCGACCTGGAACGCCAGCTGTGGGCCAGCCGCAATAGCCGCAACCCCGTGGCGGTGCTCGCCGACGCCTATCAGCGCGTGCTGGGCCAGGCGCCCGATTACGACACCATCGACGAACTGCTCCAGCAGCGCGGCATCGACGACAGCCTGCGGCTCCTCCTGGGCCAGAATCCCCAGTCGCTGCTGCGGGGCACGACCGACCTTCCGGTGGGCTATATGCGCCGCGCCGTTCTGGGACGCTAGCCCATGGCCTACGAAAACGAGAACGCCTACGGCGACGGCGACCAGCCCCAAGGCTACGGAGCGGCCCCGCAGGGTCCCAACGCCAACGGCCAGCAGCAGAGTGCCTACAACGCCCTGCGCGCCGCCTACAAGCGCTACCTGAACCGCGAGCCTTCAGACAGCGAGCTGGAGTCCCATCTGGCGGGCCGCTACGACAGCGCCACCGTCCAGCGCGCCCTCCAGGTCATTCAGGGCAGCCAAGAAGCCCAGCAGCAACAGCAGGCCCAGCCTCCGGCGACGACGGCTCCAGGGTCCACGGGTGCCCCCACCAACCCCTTTACCCGTGAGCAGCGGGACCAGCTGACGTGGGGCAACGTAGGCCGCATGGAAGGCTTCCAGGTGGGCAGCGACTACGGCGGCGACATGAAGGCCCGCAACTCGGTTAAGAACACGTTTGGGCGCATTGCCTCCCGCTACCCGGCGACCCCGGACGGCCTGAAGATGGCGATGCAGGACCCCGAGTTCAAGCAAGCCTTCCCCAGAGCCCGCCTCATCGACCACCCGGCGGGCGATAAGATCGACTTTGGCGGCGTCCTCTCTGACTTTGAGAGCGGCAGCCCGGTGGGCGTCGTGGATGTGGGCCGCTCGTTTGCCCAAGGCCAGAAGGACCAGACGGCCTTTGTGTGGCAGCCCGAGGACACCTCGTCCAACGCCTACCAGCGTACCCAGGCCGCCATCCTTGCTCGGGGTAGGGCCCAGACGGGCCAAGAGGGCCCCGGCTACCGTGCGTCAGATGCCGTGCTCACGCCGGGCGCCAGTGCCGAGTCTGACCCCCTCGCCCAATATCTCGCCTACCTCCAGTCCCTGATGGCCTCCGCGCCGCCACAGGAAGAGACCCCCCTGTTCTAAGGAGCCCCTATGGCCTACGGTGACCCCCCAGAATCGCAAATGCAAATTTACGGGCAATCGCAGAGCCCGGCTCGACGGCGCCGTTCCCAGAACCCTGGTGGCTTCCAAATGCAGGACTCCGAATCCCAGGAGCCCCAACAGCAGCCTCAGAACGACTTTGCCGACTATCTCCAGCAAAGTCGCGGGGACCAGCAGCCTTTTCCCCAACAGCAGGGGCAAATTCAGAATCAAACCTACCAGAAACAATACACGCCCCAGCAGCAGCAGTATGACCGTGCAAATGAGCGGCCGGTAAATATGGACTACACGCCCCAGCGGGAGCAGAGGGCATCGAGGATGACTCTAGGCCCAGAAAGTCTTCAACGAAATATGGCCTACACGCCCCAGCAGCCTTCGCCTCAACAGCAGACACAGCCGACCCAGAACACCGTGGCGGGTTTCCAGGACTGGGCGAGGGGCCAGTATGGACGGGAAGCCACCCCTGAAGAACTGCAGCAATTTGCGCAGCAGGCGGGCATTACGGACCCAAACAACATTACGCCGCAACAGATGCAGGCCGCACAGAACGCTGCCAGCCAATACGCCCAATCGCAGCAAGCCCAACAGCCGCAGCAGCCTCAACAGCAAGCTCAGCAGCCTCAACAGCAGTCGCAGCAAGCCCAGCAGGTCCAACAGTCTCAGCAAGGTCAGCAGCAGGCTCAGGCCCAAGGCACCCCCGCCGCCGTCACCCAGTTCCAGAACTGGATGCAAAATAATTTTGGAGCGCAAGCCACCCCGCAGCAACTACAGCAGGTTGCGGAGGCTGCAGGCATCACCGACCCCAACAACGTGACGCCCGAGCAGCTGCAAAGGGCGCAGTCTGCCATGAGGAACCTGCAACAGTTCCAAGGCAATCTGGGGGCGGTGCAATTTGCCCAAGTGGGTCAGCCAGGCCAGATGCAAACCTTTGAGCAGTCGCAGGCACAGGGTCGTCAACTGGTAAGCCCCTATCAGCCCAACGCGAACCTAGCCCAAGGCCAGCAGCAGGCCGCTAACTTCAGCCAATACCTGATGAACCAACAGGCCCCCCAATATACGGCGCCTGCGGGCCAACAGGCTAACTACGCCCAACAGCAGGGGTTCGTTGACCAGATGGGCCGAATGCAGCAGGGCCAGTTCCAAGCGCCCACGGGGGGCCCCACCCCTGACTTCACCCAGCAGCAGACCATTGCAAATCAGTTGCAGGGGATGCAGACGGGGCGCTTTAACGCCCCGACCGGCGGCCCCACGCCCGACTTCAATCAGCAGCAGTCGCTGATCAATCAGATGCAGGGTGTGGCAGGTCCCCAAGTCAACCAAGGGTTGCAAAATCAACAACAAGCCGCCATCAATCAAGTTCAGGGCATGAACGTTGGACCTTTCCAAGGCCCCGAGGCCGTAGCCATGGCCGAGCGCAATCGCGTCCTTCAGGCCGTCATCGGACAGCCCGAGGTCTTTGGGCAGCAGCAGCAGGCCCAAATGGCGGAGCAGCAGAAGGAACAACTTCTTACCCAGCAGCGAGAGGCGGAAGGCCGCTTGGGTCAGTTGATGGCCTCACGGGGCCTCAGTGGACGGGGCGGTGCAGACCTTGGAGCACAAGTTGGGCTTCAGGAAAATCTGCTGTCCGGGCTCTTGGCCGGGCAACGGGACATCGCGCTGAGGGCTGCGGAGGCCAATCGGGCGTCGCAGCTCGGCGCCATCAACGCCGTCACCGGGGCGCAGCAGGCCGACATGGCCCGGGCCGCGCAGGGCTTCCAGACGGGGCTCGCCGGGCAGCAATTCAATCTGGGCGCACAGCAAACCGCCGCGCAACTCGCCGGGCAAGCCGGGCAACAGCAGTTCCAGCAAGGGTTGGCCGGAGCGGAATTCACGCGTGCGGGCCAACAGGCGGCACTCGCGGGGCAACAAAACTTGGCTCAGCAGCAGATGGCCCAAAACCAGCAGACATTTGGGCAGTCGCTGGCGGGCTTCCAAGCCAATCTTCAGGGCACCCAGGCCAATCAGGCCGCGTTGCAGGCAGCTGCGGGTATCTCCGGCAATGTGGCCAACCAGCAGATGGCGCTCAACCAGCAGAACTTCCAGCAGGCGCTGGGCGGCTTCGGAGCGAACCTCCAGGCCAACCAGTTCAACCTGGGGGCGCAGCAGGCGGCGCAACAGGCGGCAGCGGCACTGGGCCAACAGCAATTTGCGCAGGGGCTGGCGGGGCAGCAGTTTAACCTGCAAGCGCTGGGTCAGCAACAGCAGGCCGGACTCGCGGCTGCCCAGCTGGCCAACCAGATGGGCCAGCAGGGCTTCCAGAACTATCTCGCCCAGCAGGGCCTGAACCTCCAAGGCTTCGGCGCCGCCGAGCAGGCCGCCGCCGCCCGGGCCCAATTCAACCAGCAGAACTACATCGACGCCCTGCGCTATAACCTCGGGGCGCGTGGGCAGGAACAGAATTATGGGCTGAACCTGCGACGGCTCGGACTTGATGAGCAAGACATGATGAGAAGTATCTATGGATATGGGGGCTAAGCATGACACCAGAGCAACGTAAACAACTTCTGGATCTGGCAGCTGCGTTTGGCCCCTCGATTGTGTCGGGGATTGGCCAAGCCGGGCGAGCCACCGCGGACCGCGCCCTCATTGAGCAGGATCGGGCACGGCAGGCGGAGCAGGAGCTCTACAATCGGCGAATGGCGGCACGCGGGGGACTGGCGGGATTTTTCCAGAACCAACTGAATCGCGACATCAATGCCGCTGGAGATTTCGCGGCCCAATCCCCGCTGGGGGCCGAACAAGCGTTGGCGCGGCAGATGGCGCGTCAGCGGGCTGGGGCGGACGCCGTGCGGCAATACAAGCCGCCCACCGGGATGAGCCCGGCGGCCTCCGCCTTTGCGGCCCAGCAGCAGAACTTCTTGGCGCCGTTTGCCTCCGCTGACTACCAAGCCACCGTGAGCCCGGAAGCTACGGCCCGGTCGATTGCTGAACGGCGCAAGGCGCTGGCGGGCATTGATCCCAACTTCCAATTTGGCAGCATGGGCGACTATGGTCTGCCTGACCTCGGTGGTGAGGTCAGCCAATACCAAGGCGATGTGCGGAGCCGTCGGCAGGCGAGCGAGATGGACCTCCAGCGCCTGCTGACCGAACAGATGCGCGAAGCCTCGGCGGCCCAAATCCCGGGCGCGCAGACATCTACGGCGACCGGCGCCTCGACGGCCTCGAAGAAGAAGTCACCGTCCCTCCTGCGGCGCATTGCTGGGGCCGCGTTGCCCGTGGCCGCTGCGTTCATTCCGGGCGGCGCCGCCATGGGTCCCGTGCTTTCAACGCTCATCCAAGCAGGCGCGGGGGCGGCAGGGAGTGCACTGGCGGGTGGCGGCCTGAAGGGCGCCCTGACTGGTGCGGCCATGGGCGGGCTGGGCGCGGCCACCGGGGGCCTCGGCTCTGCCGCCGGACGGAGGGTCGCGGGGGAAACTACAAAGTCGTTTATCCAACGCGCCATTCTTGACCCGCGGGCCCTGACCCAGATTGCAGGCGGGGCACTGGGCGGCGACACGGGTGCAGCCCTGCAGGCGGCCAGCCTGGGGATGCCCGGAGCGCGGCGTCCTGGGGCACTGGACACCAGCTTTGCACAGCAAGGGCAATCGGGTAACATGCTCCCCATTGAGGACATTCCAGGCGTCGAAGCTGCCCCCAGTATTGCGGCGCGGCAAAATTTGAACTTTGCCCCCTTGGCACAAGCCCCTGGTGCGGCAGCGCGTGGCGGCGGTCAGCGCGTTGTGCGACCCCTCTTTCAGCTGACGCCTGGGCAGTTGAAGATGCCCCCACCCGCAGGCCAGGACGCAGCTGGCGCTCAGACAACCGACCTAGCTCTCAAGCCATATATGACTGCGCTACAAGAGTATGCCAATGCTAGTCGTACACGGCCACGTGACTTTTCGTATGACCTGTTTGGTCGCTTTGCTGATCAACGCAGAATGCCGGGCACCTATGACCATTTGACCATGAAACGCGCACAGCTCATGGACATGGCTGAGCGATTGAGGCAGCAAGGCATCGCAGTTCCCATACTGCCCTTGCCCGTTCCCAGACCATAAGGAGTTACCGATGTCACTGATAAACTTGCTGCGCCGCCAAAGGCCACGCTCGTTTAGCAATCGGATGAATGCCCAGTCCCTGCCCATCGGGGACTTTAGCGAAATGGACTTCCCGGAACTGGATCCATTGCCGCTCGACGTCCAACAGCTGGCGGGGATCACGGAGCTGGCGCAAGCAGTACAAGCGGATGTGCCCACGCGGCGTCAAGTGCTGGCGTCGCTGCCCGGCGGCGCCTCTCGCGCGGCACCGACGCGCGAGACAACTTCTGAGGAATTCCGACTGCCAGGGCCTCTGCTGGAGGAGAACGACCTGACCGACCTGGAGCGCGAACTGACGAGTCGCCAGATGTTGCCGCGCCCAGCAGTGTCACGCCCGTTGCCACGACGACTTGACGAGCGTCCGGTGCCGTCCGGCGGTGGCAACACAGAGGGGACGTTGCTTGAACGCATGCTGCGAGATCCTGGCAGCCAACGGATGTTTCGTGCGGCGCAGCGCGAAATCACCAATGCTCCCGTCAATCAGCTGAAAGATTACGCCCTGGCCGCGGCAGGAATCCCTGCCGCCAGACTTGCGGCGCCGATTGTGCGCCGCGCTGGGCAGGCGGGTGGCGCGTCCATTGACGCCCTTAAGGACCTGTTGATTCGGATGGGCATGGCACCCGATGATGTTACTGAGGCGGTGCGTGCGACCCAAGCAGCGCGCGGCCTGAGCGTGGCAGACAACAGCGCCGTGCGACAAAGCGTCTTAGGCATTCCCGCCGCTGCCGAGTCCGCGGCCTCCGCCTTTCGCCTGAGTCCGCGCCAACTGGAATTGCCGACGGGGATGCGTCGGGAGTTCCGCATGCTTCCCCCCAATGAGCCTCCGGTCGCGTCGGTTGACGACGGGTTGCGGCAGCTGGGACTGTCGTTTGACGACGCGGCAGATGTTTCCCCTGCGTATCGTGTCATTGAGGCAGTAAAGACGCCTGTGACGAGGCCAAAGACGCCCACAAAGGCAGCCCCAAAGGTGGCCCCAAAACGCACGTCTGCGGCAAAGGCCGACGCGTCCGCAAAAGCCGCTGAGGCCAAGCGCGCAGAGAACATTGCCCGGCTGAAAGAATCGCAGGCACGTGTGGCCGCCGGAAAAAGTCTGGCAAAGAAGAGCGCCCCGATCACCAGGATCACCAGCGAAGAGATTGCGCGCGCAACCGAAGAATTCTTAAAGCGCGGCGGCGTTGTGGAGCGCTTGGCGCCGGGACAGAGTGGGCTGCCAACACCTCCGGTGCCCGTAGCAGCAAGCACGGGACCCTCGCTCCAAGAGGCCCTTCTGCAGAATGTCAACTTGGCCCTTGGGCAGCGTGAAGCAAATCGTCGTGGCCGCCAGAAAGTGTGGGGCATGGCGCCCATTATCGCTGCCATTCTTGGTGGGCAGTCCTTCCAAAACTAAGGAGACGCAACATGGCCTGGTTTGATTACGCAGCAGCGTTGGGGCAGGGACTGGAACAAGGCGTGGATCAGCTCCGCGCCGTGCGTGCGGAGCGCCGGTTGGTCGAGGACCGTGACCGCCAGCGCAAGCAAGAAGAGCGCAAGCTCGCCCTGGAGGCGTTGGCCCTGGAAGATCCTGAAAACATTTCCCCGGAATGGCTGGCGCAACACGGGAAGTTCGCCAAGGACTTCGTGCACAAAGGCCCTACGGGGTTTCGCATCAAGGAATCGCCTGCGGCGGCGACGACGCGTCGGCTGCAAGGTATGCAGCAAGAGGAGCTGGATGCAACCCTGAAAGATAAGTCGTCTGCGCGTGCGTTGATGAGGGACCGCACTGCCTTTAAGGCGCTGCCGTACGAGCAGAAAATGATGGCCATGGAGACGCTAGGTCTTGGGTCTACGACCATGGACGCCTATCTCACACCCGCGGAAAAGCGGCAACGCATTCAGCAAAGTGCGGAGTATCTGCTCCAGAGCGCACGCCTGGCCGCGTCCCGTGCGGAGAACGCCGCAAGCATCCAGGGGCGGTTGGCGGAAGCGTTTATAAGTGCCAGGAATCCAGGTCAAATCACCGACAGTAAGTTGCTGGAGGAAGCGGTGGGAAAGGTGAGTAGAAGCCCGCAGAGCTTGTCAATGAGCGACGAAGAGTACGCAGATGCCGTTCGCAATGCATATGATCTTCTGCAGCAGAAGTTTCCGGCCAGGAGCGCCGCTGGCTCGTCGGCGTCGTCGCCGCCTCATGCAGAAGGGCCCTGGAAACAGTCGGGAGCGTTTCAGCGTCGGTCAATCTACTAGTCATGCCAGTTTACACCTACAAGACGCCTACCGGGCATACGATTCAGTTGCGCGGCGACCGTGAGCCGACGCGCGCCGAACTGAACCGTATTTTTGAGGAAGACGCGCAGGAACGCGCCGCGCGGACCGCGGAGATAGAGCCGCAGGGTCTGTTGGACACGACAGCCCGGGCTGCCAAGAACTTTGGGGCGGGCGCGCTTGAACTCATTGGGCGTCCGCAAGAGTTTGTCGCGGGGACAATCGCCGGGACACTGGACAAAGGACTCGTGGAAGGGCTGGCCCGCGGGTGGCGCGCATTCAGCGAAGGCAACCTGGCGGATTCCCAAATCCAGGAATCCACGAGTCGTACGCTGGAGGAACAGGGCATCCTTGCCGATAGCCCGAAGCTCCGGGCTGCTGCAGGATTTGTGGGCGATGTCCTGACAGATCCCCTGAGTCTACTGGGTGCGCCAGGGATTGTTCGCAAGGGGCTTATCAAGGGGGCCACGGCCCTCGGTGCGGGAGAATCTGCGACACGTGCGCTGACGGCGTCGAATCGCGCGTTCAGTGCCGCGACGGCGCCCGCTGTGGAGCGGACGCGGCAGCTTGCAGCCTCGACTCCCGGACTGCGCGCGTTCACACAGTTTCCCGAGTTGGTCGGCATCAAGGGGGCGTCCAGCCTGGATGCACAACAGCAGCGGCTGAAGTCTGACAGCATGCTGCGCGCGGCGAATGACCGTGCTGCCGAACGTGTCACCGATCTGCTCAAGTCGCAGGGAAAACTGACGACGGCGCAAGAAACGCTGCTGCGTGCCGATATGGCGAAAGCGTTGGACGATCCCTACTCAGAGGCCGCCGAACGCATCGTCAAGGACCCGACCCTCGCCAATTTGATGGGGGACATCCGCACGTACTTCGATACGCTGTTTACAGAAGAACGCGCCAAAGGGCTGATGCCCCAGGTCATTCAGCTGCCGATGGGGCGCATGAAGTCCCTGATCAACGCGCTCACGCCCGAGCAGCAAACGGCGGTCACGCAATACTTCCGCCGAGGGTCGCCGCTGATGGACCCCAAGCTGCAGCGAGTCGCCAACGCTATTGAAAGGCGCATCACGAGTAGCGGTCCTTCGCAAAAAGCCCTCTATGACCCGGAAACGCTGCAATTCAGTCGCCGTACTCCGCAGGGTGGGCGCAGCAGCAAGCTGCAAGTGCAGGTCGGCGCGGCAGGCGAAAACTACGTGCCCGGTTACACCACGACCGCCGAGGCAGGCCCCGTCATCTTCAAGCCGTTTAAGTTGACGATGAACGAAGCACGCAAGAAAAACATCAGCCTGGCCGATGCCCTGGAAATTCCCGGTAACAGTGTCGAAACAGACATCGGCAAGATTCTGCTGAAGCGCACGTTGAACAGCGTCAAGGCCAGAGAGTCTCTGCGGTATGCACAGGAACTGGCCGACACCTACGCGGGCGTAGCTGGGGGCCGTGCCTTGAGCCCAACGGTGCAGAAGGAGTTGCGGGCGTTGCCGGGCGCGTCTGCACTTGCGGACATGCGCCTGCCTGCCGCTGTGGCTGACGACTTTGAACGGACTATCGCCCGGATGTCTGATGGCCCGCAAGTTGAAGGGCTGTACCGGCGTGGCCTGAAACTGTTCAAGTCCCTGGTGACCTCGGCGAATTTCCCGGCCTATCCTGTCGTGAATGCGCTCGGCAACTTCGGCAATATGTATCTGGCGGGCATGAGTCCCGCAGAAGCCTTGAGCGGGTATGCCAGATCGGTCCGTCGCCTGCGCGGCGCAGGGCTGCAAGGCGTGTTGCGGAATACCGAGAGCAACAGCATCTTCAAGGTCCCGGGCATGGCCGACGCAGATGTCTACGAGATGGCCCGTCAGCAAAACGTGATCGGACGCGCCGCCGGGTTTGCCTCCGAGTTCCAGGACCCTGACCGACTGACCACCGGGGCGCGTCTGCTGGCGGGGCGCGCCAATCCTCTGAGCCCTGATTTCGCGGCGTATCGTGCGTTGCGCGAAACCAACCAGGCGGTGGTCGAAGATCCTGCCAAGCTGGCGCTGTTTGTGCACGAGCTCAAGCAGGGTAAGACGGTAGACCAGGCCGCTTTGAGCGTCAAGAAGTACCTGTTTGACTACGGCGAGTTGAGCGACTTCGAGAAGAACAACATCACGGGACTGATTCCCTTTTACACGTGGACCCGCAAAAACGTGCCGCTGCAGCTGGGGTCATTGGCGCTGCGTCCCTCGCGCGTCAGCAATCAGGATCGCTTCGTGGACCTCGTGGACGAATTGCTGGCCGATGAATACGCCACGCCTGACGAGACGCTCGTGCCGTCTCGTCTGAAAGAGCCCGGAACGTTCCGCATCGGTGCCACCGGGCGCGGAAAGCTGCGGCTCCCCATTTACGACATCAACTTGCCCGGCGCCGTTATTGACGACACGCTCCAAGGGTCTCCCGATACGCTGCTTGGCATGATGAATCCGGCCCACAAGACGGTGGCGACCCTGGGCTTTAAGCGCAATCTGGAAACCGGAGAAGATCTGCGCTACGGCACGAGCAAGGCAACGCCTGTGGCGACCGCGTTGGCACGCGCGGGCGTCCCCACCGATGCGCCGCTGATTGGCCCACTCACGGCAATTGAAACGCCTCAGGGATTTGTGCAGAGTCGCCTGAGCAAGGGCGCGATGCGCGAACTGCCCATGCCAACCGTGCTGCGTCAACTGATTGCCGAAGCCCCAGAGGATGCGACCTGGACCGATTTGCAGCGCATCATTTTGGGCGCCTCAGGACTTGGCGCGACCGAACTGACATCCGAGACGAAAACCGAGGGGGCCCGCGAACTGCAGCGTCGGTATCGCGACCTGTACAATCGTCTGCGCGATGACGCGCGACTTCGGGCTTTGCGCGCACAGCGCCAGAACCCATAAACCCTGAATCTGCTTGCACTTACCGCCTATCTGTGCTAAGCTGCTCGGATGCAGAAGTTTATCTTCTCGCCGGATAAGCACATCGGGTGGGAGCGGGATGGCCGCACCACCCGGCCCCTGCATGACGCCAAGGCCATTCAGGCGCTCATGCAATTC
>Ga0194122_10005497_pt1 | contig 11846 bp, 8 predicted proteins | sample TA2MahCa10mmetaG_FD_155487 | JGI IMG/M metagenome (GOLD analysis project Ga0194122, IMG submission 155487) | Freshwater microbial communities from Lake Tanganyika, Tanzania - TA2015021 Mahale Deep Cast 10m | ecosystem: Environmental > Aquatic > Freshwater > Lake | place: Tanzania: Lake...
CCGGCGAGTAGCCGGCGTAGAACTCCCGCTTCCAGGTCAGGCCGCTCTCGCGCTCGATCACCGGGATGCAGTCCTCCTCGGTGCAGCCGGGATACACGGTTGATTCGAACACCACGGTGGTGCCGGGCTCGAGATGGCGCCCAATGAGCGTCGAGGCCTTGACCAGCGGGGTGAGGTCGGGCCGGTGGTGCGCGTCGATCGGGGTGGGCACGGTGACCACCACCACGCGCGAACGGGTGATGGCCGCGGGATCGGTGGTGAACTCGATCGTCGGGTGCCGGCGCAACTGCTCTCCGGTGAGTTCCAGGGTCCGGTCGTGCCCGGCCTGCAGCTCACGGACCCGCACCGGGTTGATGTCGAATCCCAGCACCCGGAACCGCGAGGCGAAGGCCACGGCCAGCGGCAACCCCACGTAGCCGAGGCCGACCACGCAGATCGATTCGGTGTGGTTGGCAAAGGCCTCGGGCGGCGGTGGTGCGATCGGGGGGGACGACTTCATGGCGCGGTGATGCCAAGGAGCTTGTCAGGCTTCGGCCCGGGACGCCACCGGCCTGTGCACCGCTCCGCCCCCAACGATACCGTCACTGCGCGAGGCTCAGGTCGGGCTGGGGCACGGGCGCAGGGGGCTCCGCCGCCGCCGGCACGGTTCCGGAGGCCGCCTCCGGCACGGGCGACGGCGCACCTTCCTCCTTGTTGAAGCGCACGCTCACGATCTTGCTCACCCCGCGCTCCTGCATGGTCACCCCGTAGAGCACGTCAGCCATGGAGATGGTGCGCTTGTTGTGGGTGATGACCACGAACTGGCTGTGGTCCAGGAAGCGCTTCAGCACGGCCGTGAAACGGTTGATGTTCGACTCGTCGAGCGGCGCGTCCAGCTCGTCGAGCACGCAGAACGGCGACGGCTTGACCTGGTAGATCGAGAACAGCAACGCCACGGCCGTCATGGTCTGCTCGCCACCCGAGAGCAATGAAATGCTCTGGAGCTGCTTGCCCGGCGGCCGCGCCACGATGTCGATGCCCGCCTCGAGCACATCCTCGCCCTCGGTGAGCTTCAGGTCGGCCCGGCCGCCCCCGAACATCTCGGTGAACATGGCCTGGAAGTTGGCGCGGATCTTCTCGAACGTCTCGACGAACAGGGTCTTGGTCTCCGTGTTGATGCGGTTGATGACCTCCACCAGCTCGGCCTTGGCCTTGACGAGGTCGTCGTACTGGCCCTGCAGGAACGCGTGCCGCTGCTCCGATTCCTCGTATTCCTCGATGGCCACGAGGTTCACGGGCCCGATGTCGTCGACCTTTCGCTGGAGCGCCTGGATCTGGGCGGCCACGGCGTCCCAGTCGGTGGTCCAACCCTGCTGCTCCATCACGTCGACCGGCACCAACTCGACCTTCGCGAGCCCCTCGTCGGAGGGCTGGATGCGGACGCCCTCGGGCCGGATGTCCTCGAGGGCCACCTGGTACTTCTCCTGCAGGCGAACCCTCAAGTTCTCGAGGGTCAAGGTCTTCTGGGCCAGCTCCACCTCCGTCTGGCTGCGCTGGTTCTGCAGGGCGGCGACGCGGGCGCGACGTTCCTTCAACTGCTCCTCGCGGCCGAGGATCTCGCCCTCCTGAAACTTCCGGTCGCCCATCAACTGCTGGGTCTGCCCGGCCAGGACCTCGCGCTCGCCGGCCAGGCGCTCGATCTCCCGCCGGCACTGGCCGATGCCCGCCTCGAAGTTGGACCGGCGGTCCTCGAACTGCCCCTGCTCAGTCTGGAGCCGCTCGATGGCTGCGGACAGCTCACGGATGCGCGTCTCGAGCGGACCCCGCTGGCGCTGGTGCGACGCGAGCAACTGCTCCTCGGTGGCCAGCGCGATCTTGCCGTCGTTGAACGCCTGGTTGGCCGTGTCACGCCGCGAGCGCAGGGCCTCGAGGCCTCCGCCCAGCTCGGCCACCAGCGCGGTGGCATGCTGCTCCCGCTGCTCCCAGTCGGCGACCTGCGCCGCCAGCGACTCGCGCTTCTGCACATTGCCGGCCTCCTGCGCGGCCAGCGTCTCCAGGTCCCGGTCGACCTGGCCGAGCCGCGCCTCCAGCGAGCGCCGGGCCGTCTGCAGCGCGTTGAACTCGCCCTGACGGGTGGCCACGGCGACCTCCTTCTGGCGCAGGTCGATCCGCACCTGCTCAAGGTGGGCCTGCAGCGCGGTCTGCTCGGCCTGCAGCGCCCCCTGCCGCCGGCCCGCCTCGGCCAGCGTCTCCTGCAGCCCGGAGATCTCGGCCTGCAGCTCGGCGATCTGGTTCTTGCGGCCGAGGATGCTGGCCGGGGCCTTGCCCGAGGCCCCCTGCGCACCGCCCGTGAAGACGCCCAGGCGGTTGAGGATCTCGCCCGCGGGCGTCACGAAGTCCCAGCCGGCGAAGGCTCCTGCCGCCATCGACAGGGCCGTGTCGAGGTCCGGCACGATCAGCGTGCGGCCGAGCAGACCGGCCACGAGCGGTTCGATCGAGGGCTCGACCTCGACCACGGAGGAGGCCACGACCACCCCGTCCGGCAGCCCTCCGGGCGTCGGCGTGCCATCCCTGGCGACGCCGCCGACCAGCGACAGGGCCGCGATGCTGGCCCGGCCCTTCCGGTGCGTGGAGAGGTCGCGGAGGATCTCCGAGGCGGCCGCCGGCTGCTCGGCCAGCACGATCTGGAGGTTGGTGCCCAGGGCCGCCTCGACCGCGACCACGTGGGCATCGGGCACCTTGAGGCGGTCAGCCAACGAGCCCACCACCTGGCGGCTCTGTTTCAGCGCGGCCAGCGCCCCGGCCCCGAACCCCTCGTGCTGGGTGGCCAACTGCTCGAGCACGCCGAGCTTCGAGCGCTTCTCGGCCTGCTGCCGGAGCAGGCCATCACGCTCCTGCGTGGCCTGCTGGATCTCGGCCTGCAGGGCCTTGAGGCGTTGCTGGCTCTCCTCCAGCGTCAGCCGGGAGGTCTGGACCTGCACCCGGTCGGCCTCCACCTGCTGGGTGAACTCCACCCCCTGCCGCTCGAGGCGGATGCGCTCCTCCTCGAACAGGAGTTTCTCGGAATGGAGCTTCTCCAACCGGACCACGTTGCCCTGGAGCTGAAGGGCCAACTGGTTGATCTCGTTGCGGATACGGCCCAGCCCCTGCGACGCGGCGAAGGCCTCGGCCTGGGCCCGGCGCAGTTCCTCCTGCCGGCCGGAGAGTTCCCGCTCCACCGACGAAAGCGCCTCGCGACGCACCTCCTGCTCGGCGCGCAGCCGCTCCACGGCCACCTGCGAGGCCGCCAGACGTTCCTTCAGCAACTCCTGCTCGGCCTCGGCGATCGAGCGACGCTCGCTGGACTGCACGATGTCGCCCGCGGCCCGGGCATTCTGGTCGGCCAGCTCGGCCAGCCGCTGCTGGTTGAAGCCGATCACGCTCTCCTGGCGCTCGGTCTCGGCCTTCAGCTCGAGCCCGCGCTGCTGCTGCAGGGAGATCTCGTGATCGAGCTCCGAGAGGCGCGTGCGCAGCTGCAGGATCTCCTCCTCGAGCCGGATCACCGTATCCTGCCCCACCTCGATCTCCAGCTGGGAGCGCTCGGCTGTCTGGCGGCGCTGGGCGATCTCCCCGGTGAGCACGTCGAACTGGCGTCGGGCCCACTGCGTGTCGAGGGTCTGCAGCTCGGCCTGGAAGGCCTTGAACCGTCGCGCCTTGCCCGCCTGGCGTTGCAGCGAACCGATCTGGCGCTTCACCTCGCGGATGAGGTCCTCCACGCGCAGCAGGTTCTGCTCGGTGCCCTCGAGCTTGCGCAGGGCCTCGCGCTTCTGCTGCTTGAAGCGGGTGATGCCGGCCGCCTCCTCGAACACCAGCCGCCGGTCGTCGGGCTTGCTCGAGAGGATCTGGGTGATGTTCCCCTGGGCCATGATCGAGTAGCTCGTCTTGCCCATGCCGGTGCCCGCGAAGAGTTGCTGGATGTCGCGCAGGCGGCAGGAGGTCTTGTTGAGGAAGTACTCGCTGCCCCCGTCGCGGTACACCCGCCGCGTCAGGGTGACCTCGTTGAAATCGACCGGGATGCCCGCCGCCCGCAGCGGATCGGCGTCCACCCCGCCCAGCGTCAGCGACACCTCGGCCAGGCCCAGCGGCTTGCGCGAATCGGTGCCGTTGAAGATCACGTCGGCCATCTCCCCGCCGCGCAGCGCCTTGGCCGACTGCTCCCCCAGCACCCAGCGGATCGCGTCCGACACGTTGGACTTCCCGCAGCCATTGGGGCCGACGATCGCCGTGAATCCCGGTTGGAAGTTCAGGCTGGTCTTGTCGGCGAAGCTCTTGAACCCGAGAACGGTCAGGTTTTTGAGGTACATGAGCCGGCAGGTTGAAAAGCCCCCATCCCCGAGGCAAGCGGGAAACCACAATCCATAGCGCTATCTTGTTCACAACCCCACAAGATAGAGGGGTGATTGTGAACAACTCCCCACCAGAACGGCTTGACACCCCCCCGGCACGGGATTCGGTCGGCACGTCTTACGGCCGCCCGAGAAGCGGGCCTTCACGGGCGGAAGGGGGCACCACTGAGCGCCCCCCTCACAAGGCTCCGCCCGGCCGAACCATCCAGCTTCCCCCGCTTCCGGGGCCCCTGCAGGCACCCCAAAACTCAGGCGTTCAGGGACGCGATGCCTTCCGGCCAGGCGGTGCGCATACGGTCGGCGATCTCGCCGGCTCCCGGATCCAGGTCGGTCAGGGCCTTCAGGTCACGGGAGACCTGAGCCACCGCCTCGGCCACCTCGGCCATGATCTGCCGGGCGGCCTTCTCGGTGAGCAGGCAACGCTGCCGAGCCAATCGCACCAGGCGCTTGGCGTCGGGCCAGCGCTTGGTGCCGTCCAACATCAACGCCAAGGTGTCGTCGGGCAGGTAGGCGGTGGTGGTGACAATGTCGAAGGTCGGGGCCAAGGTGACCCACCCCGTGGCGTCGTCATACACCACGCCAAAATTCTTCCGATGGGCATCGCCATTGCGAACCGCCACCGAGAGGACCAACGCCCGAAAGAATCGGGCCAACTCGGGGGCCGTGCCGTCAGGCCCACGCAAGGTCTCGGCCAGCGTGGACGCGAGTTGCTCATAACTCCCCACGTACTTTTCGCGGGACAGTCGACCCTCCAGAGCGCACCCATCCTCGAAGGCAAGGTAGGTCCCGTCGGGCTTCCGATCGAAGCGCTCGACGATCAAGAGATGCCCTCCGGACGCGATTTCGACCGGGGGAACGGACAAGCCGACCCGTCGAGCCGCCGTGAGACACGAGAACTCATTGGCAGTGAGCCCGGGATGCTTTTCCGGATCGAACGATTTGACGATGTGCGTGCTGCCACGGGCCGTCAGCCGGTCACCGACCGGCACTGGACTGAACTTGCTCGTACCCAGGGTCCCATCATCGCGGATCAACAGCTTGGGTTGGACCCCTGACACGCCGGAATACCGGGCATACCGTCTCAACAGGTCGGCGAACCACCCATCGGTCCCCCGGCTGGACAGGAGTTACCGAAGGTTCTGGGGAGGCACCTCGTCCAAGTGCTCGGCCGAGGCTCCGAACCGCAAGCGCCCGATCTGTGAACGCCCGACGATCTCCAGCAATGCAAGGTCGTCGAACACGGGCAACGCCTTGGCGAAAAGTTGGTTCAACGCCTCGCGGAGAGCCCCATCGGGCAAGTTCATGTCGAACACCGGGTGCAAGACCGAGGGGCGCTCGGCCGGATAGGACGAGGCGCCGACCGGCATCAACAAGGAAACGGCCAGGCTTTCCGGCACCCCGACTCCGTAGGTGAAGCGGTGGGCGAGATCGTCACGGGAGAGGGTTCCCACGGGGCGCCGATGGACAAAGACCTCAGCCATCGGAGGGTCCGGGTTTCAGGTTCGCCAGCAGGCTGTCGGTCTCCCGGAACGCAGCTTGGCGCTCCTCGCGATTCCGGGAATAGGCCTCCTGAAGCGTCATGACACGGCGAGGCCGGACCAGGATCTCCAGGCCAAGACGATCGCAGATCATGGCGACCTTGCGGATTCCGAGGTCACCGATCACCCCGTTCTCCAATTGGGAAAGGGTGGCCCGGCTCATCCCCAGTCGACGGGCCAACTCGGCCTGGGTCAGGCCGGCAGCCCGACGGGAACTTCGCAAGACCTCGCCTGTCTCGGTGAGATTCATGTTCTCTATGCGATTCATTTGGCGGCATCTCGTGGCATTTTTGAATGTTTTGTAGTTTATAGAAAACATCCATGCCGCCGAGGCCGCCGATGGAGGGACCCGCAGACCCCGGCGTTGGCGGCGAGGACTGGCTCCTGGGCCGGACCGGGGATCCAAGGCCGGAGGGGGCCGTGGCCGGCCGGGATTCGGTCGACGGAGCTCTGGGCTTCACGGGACTCTTCGTGGGCCTTTTGGCGGCTTCTTCCCGACCTTCCCAAGGCGGCGGGGCGGGTCCACCCTTGGGGCATGAAACTGATCGGTGTCATCCCCGCGCGGTACGCTTCGACCCGGTTCCCGGGCAAGCCGTTGCACCCCATCGCGGGAATTCCGCTGGTCCAACGGGTGGTGGAACGGTGCCGGTTGTCGCCGGCCCTGTCGGAGGTGATCGTGGCCACCGATGACGAACGGATCGCACGGTTCGCCCAGGCATTCTGCCGGGTCGAGATGACCCGGGACGACCATCCGAGCGGCACCGACCGGATCGCCGAGGTGGCTTCGAGGGTGCCGGCCGACGGGTACGTCAACATCCAGGGCGATGAACCCCTGATGGACCCGGCGGTCATCGATGCCGTGGCCGAGGCGCTGCGCGACAGCGACATGAGCACGGCGTCCACCCCGATCCGCGACCTCGCCGAGTTCGACAATCCCAACGTGGTGAAGGTGGTCACCACCACCGGGGGCCGCGCCCTGTACTTCTCGCGGCGGACCATCCCCTACCTGCGCGACGCCGCCCAGAAACCCCTGACCGAGCAACTCGCCGGCTACCCCTTCCAGAAGCACCTGGGCATCTATGGCTTTCGCCGCGACACGCTGCTGCGCCTGGTGGGCTTCCCGGTGTCGCCGCTCGAGGCGGCAGAGAAACTCGAGCAACTCCGCGCGCTGGAGAACGGGTTCTGCATCGCCGTCGCGCGCGTGAACCACGACAGCGTGGGCGTGGATGTGCCGGCCGACGTGGCGCGGGTCGAAGCGCTGCTGCAAGCCGCTGAGGCCTCGGTCTCGGCCGCGGCCTCGGCCGCGGTGCCTCACCGCGCATGAAGTGGCTGGTCCCCACGCTGCGGATCTACCGGCCCGAGGCGCTCCGCTGTGCCGGGGCGCTGGGGTTGGTCGGGCTGACGACCACCGCGGCGGTGATCAAGCCGTGGCCGCTGGCCTGGATCCTCGACGCGCTGTCGGGCCGCTCCGACGCGACCGACTCCATCCCGCGCTGGACGCTGGCGCTGCTCGGGGCGTACCTCCTGCACGCGGTCCTCGGGGCCGCCCAACAAAGCCTGGTGATCACCCTCGGCCTGCGGGGCCTGCAACGCATCCGCCACCAGGTTTTCGAGCGCCTGGTACGCCTGTCCCCGCGCGAGGTCCAGGGCACGGCGGCCGGCGACTGGATCTACCGGGCCACCTGGGACACCTACGCCTTCCAGACCCTGTTCACCCACGGGATCTTCACGGCGCTGACCGCCGGGGCCGGGGTCGTCGCCATGACGGTGGTCATGGCCCGCATCCATCCGCCCCTGACCGCGGTGGCGCTGGCCACCGTGCCGCCGCTGATCGGGGTGATGCGGTTCTTCGGCCCGCGACTGCAGCGTGCCGCCGCCGGGGCGCAGTCGACCGACTCCGGCATCGCCGCGGCCGTGCAACAGGCGGTGGCCAACCTGCCGCTGATCCAGGCCTTCACGCGAGAATCCTCCACCACCGGCGCCTTCGACCGGCAGTCGGGCGAGGCCTTCGCCGCCCGCCGGCACCAGCATCGATCCGAGGTGCTGTACCTCGCCTCGGTGGCCGCCATCCTGGCCGCCGGGACCGCCGGAATCGTGGCGCTCGGATCGCGTGAGGTCGCCGGCGGTCGCCTGACCTTGGGCCAGTTGCTGGTCTTCCTGGCCTACCTGGCGCAGCTCTACGAACCCTTGAACCAGCTGTCGCACCTCGGCGGCACGGTCGCCACGGCCCAGGCCAGCGCGCAGCGGGTGCTGCAGTGGCTCGACACGCCGCTTCCCGGCACCGGCGGCACGCCCCCGCCCCGCCCCGACGCCGGCGTCGCGTTGGAGTTCGCCAAGGTCGGCTTCGCCTACGAACCCGGGCGGCCAGTGTTGCACGCGCTCGACCTCCGCCTCGAACCCGGCGAGATCGTCGCCGTCGTCGGCCCCAGTGGCGCAGGCAAAACCACGCTGCTGCAGCTCATCCCACGCTTCCTCGAGCCCGACACGGGCGCGGTGCGGTGGTGCGGAGTGGATCATAAGGCCCTCGATCGGGACGCCCTGCGCCGGCAGGTGTCGTGGGTGTTGCAGGAACCCCTGCTCCTGCCCACCACGGTGGCCGAGAACATCGGGTTCGGACGCGAGGGCGCGACACGGGCGGAAATCGAGGCCGCCGCCCGTGCGGCGCAGGCCCATGACTTCATCGAGCGTCTGCCGCAGGGCTACGACACGCGCGTGGGCGACGGGGCCGCGCGATTGAGCGTCGGCGAGAAGCAGCGCATCCATCTGGCCAGAGCCTTCCTGAAGGACGCACCGGTGCTGCTGCTTGATGAACCCACCAGCGCCCTCGACGGCCAGAGCGAGGCGGCGGTCCTGGCGGCGGTCCAGCGCCTGACGAGGGGCCGGACGACGCTCATGGTGGCCCACCGACCCGAGACCTTGCAAATCGCCCACCGCATCCTGCGGCTCGAAGGCGGTGCGCTGACCGAAGTATCCGCGCGGCCGCGACCTTGAGGCGGTCCGGCGGATGCAAGCCCCGGCGGAAGGGTCGCGCCCCGCACCCGGCGACCGGACTACCGCTGCACCACGAAGCCGGCGTCGACCCAGTCGGCGAAGTCCTCGCGGCTTCCATCGCCCGCATCCATGGCCACGAGGCTGATGCGGCGGGATCCCTCGGGGATGGGCACGTCGAAGCGCCAGGCGGCGGTCTTCACACGCATGACCGGGCTGACGGCGACCTCACGCCCGTCGATCAGCACCTTGAACACCACGCTGGGGAACTTGGCCAGGTTGGAGCCGTTGCTGATCTCCACGAGGTTCTCGTCGGCCCCGGCCAGTGCCACGAACCGCCGGAACTCGGGCTTCAATTCGTAGACCACCTCGCACGGTGCATGCACGCCCAGGCCCCGGGCGTAGGTGGTGCGGTGGATGCGCAGGGGGCCGCCCAGGTTCGCCCGGTCGGTCTGCGGGGGTTGCGTGTTGCCCGAGTAGCGCACGGTGCCGCCGTAGGTGTGCCCGAAGCCCACGCTGCGGACGGGCTTGAGGGCCGAGAGCGGCACGTCGGGCTGCGGCGGCAGCGGGCCATTCCTGGCGAAGAACCCCTCCGACTCGAGGCACACGGCCCGTCCCCTGAGGAAGCCGCTCGCCCGCAAAAGCGTGGTTTCGGACACGGTGAAGGGCCGGGTGTATCTCGGGGACTTGGCCGTCGGCGCCGAACCGTCGAGCGTGTAGCGGATCTCCGCCCCGGGCTGCAGCGGTGCCGAGAGGGTCACGGTGATGGGCTTCTCGAAGAGGTGCGGGCGGACCCGGGTGCCCCAAGGCGCGACGCGCACCGGATCCACCACCCAGTCCTTTCGCCAGCGCCCGAGTCGGGACAGTTCCTCCTGGAGGTGGACGGTCGGCGCGAGGTGCTTCTCGAAGTGGGCCACCACCTGCTCGGTGTTGAGGTCGGGCGTGAATCCGCGGGCCGGGTCGTAGCCCGGGTGCGCGTCGGTCATGTCGCGCGCGAGCATGCACTTCAGGCCGGCCGACTTCATGGCGCGCAGGCCCATGGGCTTGCCCAGCAGGCAGACCTGGGTGTGGAAGCCAACGTAGAGCAGGTGCGTAAGGCCGTACTTCTGGCAGAGGGCGTATACCTCGGCCTGCGTGTCGGGCATCCAGTCGTCCGGGCCGATGACCAGGTCGGGGTGCATGCCGTCCCACCCGTAGTTGCCCCCGCAACGCTCGGCCCCGCAGGCGCATCCGCCGGCATCCGGCACGGGCGGGCAGGTCACGTTGACGGCGGCGGGAACGGTGAGCGCCGGCAAGTTGAAGACCCGCTCTCGCTGCGGGAACCCGACGTAGTTGTCGACCACGTCGCTCGGGCACAGGAACACGGGCATGCCGAGGTCGCGCGCGGCCGCCAAGGCCTTGTTGAGGCGTGGCACGAAGGCGTCGACCCGCATGGTGGCCGTCTTGCACCAGTGGTAGTTCCAGATGTCCACCGCCACCACGCCGACACGGGAGGAGTCGACCACCTCATGGGTGATCCGCACCTCGCCCGACTGCGGGTCGCGGGTCTGCAAGGTCCATCGGATGGGCACGGCGGCCAAGGGAGGCAGGCACCCCAGCAACAGCAGCAGGGCGGACAAGGATTGGGCGAACGAGGTCATGGCTTGCACACGTGGATGCGGTGATGGAACCGCCGATGCACCGCCACCGCAAGCCGCACGTCACGGCTATTCCTCACGGAGCCGATCCAGGGCCGACGGATCCGGATCGATCCGGGGGATCGCCCGCCGGCCCGGGCTCGGGCAGCAACGGCGGGACGGAGGCGCGAAGGTCCCGGAGGATCCTCAGCGAAGTCGCCAGCGACCAGAACCACGCTCCCCCGAAGAGGCTCAGTCCGAGCACCAGCCTTCGCCATGGGGGGAAGGGTGCCGGGTGGCCCGTATCCAGGCTCTCCCAGGACCCTTGGGCCAACTCCCAGAACCAGCCCATGAAGATCAGGAAGCCCGCCACGGCCACGGTCATCTGGGCGACACCCACCCACCGATGGCCCGCCAAGAATGACCCCAACCCGGGAGTGGCCCCCTGGTTGATGACCAACGCCGTCCAACCGATCGAGCGGCTAGCCGGTTTTCCGGCCGAAGATGACCATTTCATAGGCGACCATACTGGCCAACATCGAGAGGGGCCATGTCACGATCCCACCGACCAGACAACATAGGATCCCGGCGAAATTCAGGATCCCGAGCACGATCAGCAGAGCGAGACAGGACCACCCATGGCGTCGGACCTGCCGGGAACTGCGCTTCATGGCCTCCCAGAAACCCATCCGTTGGTCGAGGATCAAGGGCAGGGTGAACATCCAGATCAACCCCAGATAGATCGCGATCGGAATGCCCAGCACGAACAGGCTGATCCCCGGCAACAGGATACCGATCGCGGGCCAGGTAACCGATCCCTGAAGCAGGCCTGTGAAGAAGCCCAACCCCAGGCTGACGACCGAGAGGACGAGTCCGGGCAACAGGGGCAGCGATGAGAGGATACCAACCGCCAAGGATCCCAGGAGCAGATGGACGAACCGTTGTCGAAACCCGTCGAACAGGGACCCCAGCGTCGGTTTCTCCCCGCGGATCGCCCTCAGGTACACGACCTGGATCCCGGCCGCCAGCGGGCCTCCAATGACCAGATTCAGGGTAAACATCAGCCCGATGTACGGCAAACCGCTGAAGAATCCGATGGCAAGGATGATGAGCAGGTAGAGGACTGTCAGACCGAAGATCACGTCGAGCTTCGCCCACAACGTCGTCCACGCCGAGGACAGGCAGTCCCCGAGGTTGAGGTCGTAATCCCCGTCGAACTCGGACCGGACGAACGGTTCCGCCCCGGGCGCGGCCAGGGATGGCGGCTCGGGCGCGGACGGTTGGACGGGCGCGGACGGTTGGAGCAACCCCGCCAACTCGGGCACCTCGCGCAGGAGGCG
>Ga0194122_10005502_pt1 | contig 11834 bp, 9 predicted proteins | sample TA2MahCa10mmetaG_FD_155487 | JGI IMG/M metagenome (GOLD analysis project Ga0194122, IMG submission 155487) | Freshwater microbial communities from Lake Tanganyika, Tanzania - TA2015021 Mahale Deep Cast 10m | ecosystem: Environmental > Aquatic > Freshwater > Lake | place: Tanzania: Lake...
CTGCAGGCCACGTGCCGTTGCCAAGAGCGTCGTGTGCCCCGACCCACACCGTGAAGGTGTCATTGATGACGTTGGCGGGCACCTCACACGTGACCGCGTAGACACCGTCGCGCTCATCGCCACTCATGAGCCGGGCGCTCGCTCCGAAGCACCAGGAGACCCACCCCTGACGACCCTGGGAGTTCCAGGTCTCGCTGCGCACAAGGAGATAGGACCCCGTGACCGTTGAGGGATCGGTCACGCGCCACGCCACGGTGACCTGCGTTCCCGCTGCCACCGTCGCGGGCACCTGCACATCGGTGATGGTGGGGCCGGAGGAGTCGAGTGCGCAGTCCCGGCTGGGGACGTCCTCGTCGGACACCTCGCAGGTGTCGTCACCAGAGCCACCCACGAGCGTGTCACGGCGCATGCCGCCATCCAGAGCGTCATCTCCCGCGCCGCCGAGGAGCAGGTCGCGGCCCGCTCCTCCGATGAGGAGGTCGTCGCCCCCGCCGCCGCGAATGACGTCATTGCCGCCTCGGCCGCAGATCACATCGTCTTGAGGAGTGCCTCGCAAGACGTCGGCATCGGGCGTGCCCGTGATGGTGCACTGTGGCGCGGGAGCCGCGAGCGTGACGCCCGCCGGAGGAGTCGAGGCGCTGGCACCGACAGCGGGTCCGGCTGAGGACATCGCGAGCCCCGAGATCACCATCAGCGCACCAGCGCCCACGGCCACGAGCCGTCGCGCACCGCCGGTGCCCACCACGATGAACTCCCCTCGGCGACGATTGCGCTGGCTCTGGGATATCGCCGCTTCCAGGGGCTGATTCCCCCACGGAGACCGTACCCCGCCCGGTTGGCAACCGCAGGTCGGGCGCGGGAGACCTGGCCTTCCGGTGTCCACGCGAACGCTCACGCTCACGACCTGTGAGGTCTTTCCCTTCAAGCAACGCGTCGAGGTACTGAGCGGGCACCTCACCTAAGACGCACGGGGTATCTTTCGAGAGGTAACCGAACATCACGCCCGCAGCAGGCCGCCACCTATCATCAGGTCGTGCCTCCCGGCTCATGGTCCCCGGCCGTGCGCGCGCTCTCAGCCGACACTCTGACGACGTGCTGGCGCGAGTGCGGCATCCCCACGGACAGCCTGATCCTCCCATTGTGGATTGAATGGAAGTACTCGGGACGTGCGCGCGCCAGATTGGTGTTCTAAGCGCTAGTCCACTTTGGTCCAGTTTTGTGCTTACGTTCAATCGTCGGCCTCTCGCCGAAGGTGGTTGCGGACGTGCTCGGCCACTCGGACACTCGAGTCACGATGGAGACCTACGCTCACGCGCTCGACCCGGCGAAGGCTCGAGCTGTGAAGGCAAGCGCGGCACTGTTTGGCGCGGGGTAGGGCTACACACGCCGAGCTGCTGCTACTGCCCTATGGGTCATTGGCTCACGGAGGGCTTGGGAGATTGTCGGTTGAAGACGTTCATCTGGTCCGGGCTAGGCATCACCTTGGGGCTCACTCTCGTTATCCGCCATCGTCGACGGCAACCGAGCGACGCGCTCGGATTCGACGGACGTGACCACGGCGTAGGGCAGGCCTTCTTCTCCTACCGCCGCTACGAGCAGGACACGGCTGGATCCATCACTGCGACATGAACCCATGGCTAAGGTGACGTCCATGCGCACCCGATCGCTTGCTGCCCTCGTCGTGGGGGCTGCCTTAGCCTTCAGCTCCCTCGCTTCGCCCGCGGGATTTGCCGCGCTGACTCCGGCCCACGCGCCCCTGGCCGCATATGCGCTCGCCGCGTCGACGTCCGAGTCGGCCTCCGGCTTGATTGCACGCGTCGTACTGCCGGCAGGGGTCGGCTGTCCGTCGCTGGACGTGATGATGCCCGCCAAGCAGGGGTCAAAGAAGGTGCGCAAGGCCATGCAGGAGCGCAAGGCCGGAGCGACCACGCTGAACGCCTTCAGCACGCTCCTCGTGTGCGAGGCGCCGATACCCAAGGGCGCTCGCGCGGCGTCCATCGCGGGACGGTCCATACCCGCGTTCATCCCGCGCAACATCGACTCGATCGCGCTGTTCGGTGACTCGGGGTGCCGCCTGAAGGGCACCGAGGTGCAGGCGTGCAACGACTCAGCGCAGTGGCCCCTCGCGCGAATCGCGCAGTCGATCGTGCGTGACAAGCCTGACGTCACGATCTTCCTGGGGGACTTCTTCTATCGCGAGGAGTCATGCCCCACCGCCAACTCGGCAATCTGCGGCGGTAGCCCGGCACCTTTGCCCGAAGCGCCCTTCACAGATTCGGCGTGGGGCTGGGTGGCCGACGTACTGACGCCGATGGGCCCCCTGCTTTCCGCAACGCCGCTCGTGGTCGTGAGGGGCAATCACGAGCAGTGCAGCCGGGGAGGCAACGGCTTTTACCTTATGTTCGATCCTGCTTTCGGGACATCCAGGAGCTGCGCACCTGCGGCCGGTGTGGCGCCGACGGTGTATTCGCCCACGAGAGCCGTCGATCTGTCGATCAAGGGCGGCCGCGGCCTTCGCCTGGTCAACGTCGACTCCGCCAATGGCAGCGACAACACGATTGACGACACGATCGCCGCTAGCCTGCGCCCGCTCTACGAGCGCGCCCATAACCTTGCCAAGGCTTCCGACGAGGCCTGGCTGCTCACACATCGTCCGCTGTCGGGGGTCTTCTCCAATCAGTACCTCCCCGTCCCGCAGGGTGAGAGCACGACGTGGACCTCAGTGACCCAGGCCTATGCGTCCTACGGCCTTCTCGATCCGTTCTCCCTATCGCTGTCCAGCCACGTGCATATCGCCCAAGCCGTTCAGATTCCCGGCCAGCCGGGAGAGTTGATCCTCGGCAATGGCGGCACCGAACTCGACCCGACGACGGCGTATCCGATACCGCCCTACGGCCCCCTGACGAATGCCTCAGGCCAGCCGCTCGCCCCAGAGCGCGGAACGCTGCCCACGGCACAGAGCCTGCAGACCTGGGTGACATTCGGCTATGCCATGGCGGCGCCCGCAGCGACGGGGTGGACGATCGCGCTGAACGACGTTCGAGGTGAGGCCTTCGCCACCTGCCGGCTGAAGGGCCGCCAGATCACCTGCGCGTAGGGAACTAGACGAGTTCGCGGCGCACCCGGGGACCATTCTGGGGACCCATAGCGACCGGACAGAGCGAGAGTCGGCAGCACCGGCCGACATCGAGCTCGTCTCACTGCGCTTCGTTATGAGGAGAAGTCTCAACCGGTAGCACCCGGAGTCACTCGACATCACGGCCGCGTTCGCCTGGGGGTCAAGGGGTCGCAGGAGCACACCCAGCGGCCCGACGGATGAAATTCTCCGCGCGAATGGCGTGCCTTGGCGCGAGACGCCTACTTCCAGTAGTTGTTAGCAGCCGCGATCGTTGAGAATTCAATGGCGACCGTCTGCCCCAGTGCGATCATCATGCCGGGTTCCGTCGAGTAAATCGCGCGTTGGCGTGTGCGCTCATCTGCGTCGGGCTGGGTTGCCTTGATGATCATCCGTGCCAACTTCATCGCAAGTTGGCGACCCTCTTCGGGTGTTTCCGTCTGCAGTGTTCCTCCGGGGATCAGTTCGATATCTGCCATGACCTACCTCCATTGCGCTGGATGTTTCCGTTTCTCTCTCGAGAACGCTCGGCTGCTCGTGTGGATCACTGAACCACGCGTCATCGTGAAAGCGCGACAGAAAGGGCGAACCGTTGCGAAAGTTTAAGGAAATGGGATTGCGGACTCACTATCGCGCTATGCTCGCCGCATTGGGTCGTCCCCATTGTGGCGACTGTCGAAGGAGGTAGGCGTGGGCCTTTCCCAGGATTTAGATGCAGTGCTGAACGGCGTAGTCGACAGTGATCCTCGCGTGCCGGGAGTTGTTGCGATGGTGACGGACCGGAACGAGAACGTCTACGAAGGCGCGGCAGGAGCCCGCGACCTCGGGACCGGCGTTCCCATGACGACTGATTCGGTGTTCGCCATCTTCTCCACCACCAAGGCAATCACGGGAACGTGCGTGATGCAGTGCGTCGAGGAGGGCCTGCTCGATCTCGACGCGCCGGCAAAGAACTTCGCCCCCGAACTCGGTCGACTTCAGGTTCTCGACGGGTTCGACGGTGATGGAAATCCCGTCTTGAGGCCGCCCAAGCGGGACATCACCACCCGAATGTTGATGCTCCACACTGCCGGCTTCGGCTACGACTTCTTCAATGAGAACTACAACCGCATGGCCGAGAACCATGGGCAGCCCAGCGTCATCACCGCCTCAAGGGCCTCGATCGAGACCCCGCTGCTGTTTGACCCGGGCGACATGTGGGAATACGGCACCAATATCGATTGGGCCGGGGAGGTTGTCCAAGGGGTGCGCGGCAAGCGTCTTGGCGAGGTCATGCGTGAGCGAGTCTTCGAGCCTCTGGGCATGGAGGACATCGGTTTCGTAATGTCGCCGTCGATGGCACAGAGGCGCGCCACGATCCACCTGCGTAACGCGGACGGTTCGCTGACCCCGCAGCCAGACCTCGTCCTCACCCAGGAGCCGGAGGTCCACATGGGTGGGCACGGCCTCTACGCAACGGTGGGGGAGTACATGAAGTTCATCCGGATGTGGCTCAACGACGGCGCTGGCCAGAATGGGCGAGTGTTGAAGAAGGAGACCGTCGAGGCGGCCGTCCGCAACGGGCTCGAGGAGCACCAGAAGGTGGTCATGCTTCCGGGCGTGATCCCGTGGCTGTCTAACGACGCCGAATTCTTCCCCGGCCTGCCCAAGTCCTGGTCCTTCACGTTCATGATCAACGACGAGGAGGCCCCGACGGGGCGCCCCGCGGGGGCGATTGGCTGGGCCGGCCTGGCCAATCTCTTCTATTGGATTGACCGCGCCAATGGGTTTGGCGGCTATTGGGCCACGCAGATACTTCCTTTCGCGGACGCGGTGTCCTTCACTGGTTTCATGGACATGGAGACAGCGACATACGGACAGAGGGTGGAGATCGGAGTGAGATGAGAGGGGCACCCCCCCGGTCGAGCGCCGCAATGCCTCAGGGTGCCGCTCCATCACGGCGCTGCGTGGGGGATTGACCAGGGGCGGCATATCTGGTTGGGTCACGGCATGTCTTCCAGTATGCGATCTGTCCTTGCCGTGGTTGGCTCCGTGGCCTTCGCTCTGCCGATGATGCTTGCTCATCCGGCTCAGGCGGCCGAATACAGCCCCTTGAGCGAGCGCCAGTTGACGGCCTCCTCACTCGGTGCAGGTGATGTGCCGCGATGGATGTCTCGCGGCACCACGCCCGAGGCGAGGCGCGACTTTCGCACGGGAGGTATAGCGGGCAGGCCGGCACTGTGCCTGGATCGTAATGGCGACGCTCTGGAGGGCAGGCAGGCTCGCCAGTCGATGGATTCGTCGGTTCCCCTGCGAATGAACACTGAGGTCGGTTCCTACATCTACCAGTACCGCACCCGCGAGGCGGCTGTGCGCGCCTGGAACAACCTGAATTCGCTCGCTGCGTTGTGCGAGGGACGGGTCGAGGTGGATTTATCGGATGAGGGGATCTCCACCAGGATGGTGGTCAACACCGCGGTGAGCCAAACGCGGCCGCTTTATGGCACGGCCGGCCTGACGTTGTTCCTCGATTTCGATATCGTTGTCAAGGCCTTTGATACGAAATTTGCCTTCGTCGGTGATTCGTACGTCACTTACTACCTGGCCGGGACGTCGATCGTAGGTGTGGCGTTCACCTCCAGCGAGGGTACACGGGGCGTAGGCCGGGTGACGCGAGGTTTTGTCGACACCATGTCGATCGTTATCGCCCAGCGTGTAGAGCGCCGCAGCCTCCGTTAGGGAGAGCGCGAACCAGGTCATCGTGAAGTAAGCGACCCAAGGCTCATCTGTCCGCCTGGGCACGCCCAGTGACGGTGCCCATCATGATGGCATGAAACCGCTGGCTGCCGTGATCGTGAGCGTGGCTGTCCTGCTGGTTCGCCGGTCGTGCTCGGCCGGGACCGAACAGCAATTTCATGCCCTCACACGGCCGGTGATGCCGCCGATGACGAAAGCCACGGCGGCGAGTGCCACGAGGGTCGCGAGTACCGACTGCACTGAATAAGGATACTTCGCGCGCGCCCGGCCGGGCCGACGGCGGGTCAGGACATCTGTGAGAGATAGGACAGTGCCCAGGTGCCATCGCCCATGCGGGCAAGCGCTGCATCGGCCAGCGCGCCCGCAGGGAGAAGGCTGGAGCCGTTGGCCCGGTAGCCGGCAGAGGTACCAACGAAGGGCAGCCCGCTCGCGGAGCCCTTCGAGGCCAAGAGTTGCAGCGAGCCGTCAGGCAAGCAGGCGGCACTCCATGGGAAGGCGCCCTCCAGTCCGGGCGGGGTCGACGTCACGGTGAATGCCAGCCCATCTGTCGACGTTGCGAAGGTAGGCGTGTCATTGACATTGACCCACATCGACCACTGGCCGCCGCACAGGGCCACCGTCGGGTCGAAGACCATCGTCCCGGGATCAAGACGCGTGCCAGGGTCGTGCGTAAACCGCACGCCCAATGCCGTGCCCGGCTTCGAGGTGGCCGAGTGAATTTGCGAGCTCCCTTGCGGACCCACCGGCTGCATCCAGTAGAGGCGGATGCTTCCGTCAGGAAGCAGCACGGCACTGGGATCGACACCGTTGGCTCCTCCTGGAGCAGCGTTGAATCCCGCGATGGCAATGCGATAGAAGGTCCACTGGCCTCCATCACGGATCCCCACGGCCATGACGTTGCGCTGGGCCCAACTGACGAAGTAGGCGAGCAGGCGCCCGTCACTCAAGGAGAGGAGGTTGGGAACGCCAGCTTGATCGATGATGTCGGCAGGAGCACCCAGCAGCGACGGTGCGGATCCCTCGGCGAGATTGAGTTGCGTTGCCCAAGGACCAATGCCTGTGGCGTTGGGATCCGGGGGCCGCTCCGCACCCTGGGTGCGCGCAAAGGCAAGGCTCGAGATCTCGTCGTCGTTTGGCCCGGGTGTCGGGGTCGGCGTGGGTGTCGGCGCCGGGGTGCGTACCCACACCGCCCGCTGCTTACCCTTCTTCTTGCAGGTGTAAACCCAACCGTCCACGGTCACGGTGCGCCCGATCTGCTTGCACGGTTTGCCGGCTTGCGGGGCGCCGATAGCCGAACTCATGGGCAGCGCGAGCGCGACCAATGCCAGGCACATCGCGGTCAGGGCGGCGGCCTGCACAAGGCGGCACCCGGTGATCTTCACGCCTCATGGTACCAGTACCGCGGTGACGCCAGGAGGTGAACGGGGGCGGCACCGATGCTCGAATCGCGGGTCGGTCCCATCAATGTCAGAAACCCGCGTGACCTTCCTAGCCGCCTCTCGGCTGCGCTGGTCCTAGGGATCGTTGTCGCCCCGGGCGCGCCTGCTTTCGCTGCGCAGTACACCGGGTGCCTCCGCTTCTTCTCTCCGGACCGACGCGTGGGCTCGACGGTCCGAGTGATTGCCACTGGCATTAGCGAGACGTTCGTCCTCACCGCCCGGAGTGGATCCTTTGACCGGTCGGGCCGCACTCTCAGGGCAACGACCGATCCGCGCACAGGTGCGATGACATTCGCCAACTGCCAGGAGCGCCTGCAGCTGGTGATGTCGTGGGCGCTGGACTCCGACTGCGTCCTCAGGCGAACGCGCTGGGCCTCCCGGGGCCTCCTACACTCGATGCCGTGTACGACATCGCCCTCAGCGTGTCAGCCTGCGTCCGCTCGGGGACCCGCGCCGACGTGGCCTGGATGGTGTCGCCGGTGGTATCCGACGACGCGCTCGCCTTCACTCCCGGTGGAGGCCGGATCGGGTCTGTGGCCGCTGGGGCGTTCGACGGCCTGCTGGCCGACGCCGCTGAGCGACGTTTGCCCGAGGGGCGTCGTATCGCGCACCGGGTGACCGACTTTGAAAGCGTGGTGTGCGGGCTGCCCCCTGGCACTCCCGTGGAGTTCCTCATCGTCCCCGCCGACCAGTTGCCGGCCGAGATCTGGCCGCTCTTGCTCGAACGTCGTCCCGTCGCCATCGCCACCGCACTGCGCGACGAGGTGGTCACCGCGGTCGGCGTGACCTCCTGGGAGGGTGCGGAGGAGCGCGAGCGCGAACTCCTGGCCGCGGCCCGACCTACCGTGATCGAAACCGACGAGGGCCTGGTGACGGTCCTGGCGCCTGTTGAGCGCCTCGTCGTCGCCGGTCAGGGACCCTACGCCGAGGCCCTGGCAGACCAAGGTCGTCTCCTGGGCTGGAAGGTCGTCGTGGAGAGCCGACCCGAGCTCGTCGCCGGGCTCGCGGCCGCCCTATCGCCCCTGGACTCGATCGTGGTGATGGGCCACGACGTGGAGTCCTCGAGCCGCTGCCTCATGGGGGCCCTGGAGGGGGACGCGGGCTACGTGGGAGCCCTGGGATCCCGGGCCATGCAGCAGGCCCGGGCTGACTGGCTCGCCTATCGAGACGTCACCGACCTCGATCGGGTCCACGGCCCGGCTGGCCTCGACATCGGGGCGCGCTCGCCCGTGGAGGTGGCGGTGGCCATCGCCGCCCAGATCCTGGCCTCGCGCCCCCGACCGGGGGAGGGCCAGTAGCTGGCATCCCAGGTTGCGGACCCCGCTCCCGGGAGTAGTTTGCGGGTACTGGTTCCACCACCACCGCAGAGAGGTAACCCGTGGCCGTCGAATCCACTGGCAGCGAGCGCGGCAATCCGCGTCTGTATGCCCTCATCGAGAACTCTCCCAAGACCGGCAAGAGCCCCACGGTCTGGGCATGGCCGCAGTTTATCGACTTCCTGAAGGTGGCCGGGCAGCCGGTGCAGGGCCCGTGGCCTCCGCATCAAGAGCCACGCCCCGATCCCGATGCCGACTCCATGCCTGTCGCCGTGCGCGACGCTCAGTCCTAACGCGCGAGAGGAACCCATGTATCCATCACGTTTTGCCTACGAGGCGCCGGCCACCATTGGCGAGGCCGTGGCCATTCTCGATCGATCCGGTCCAGAGGCCAAGGTCATGGCTGGCGGACAAAGCCTTATCCCGATGCTGAAGTTGCGATTCGCATCACCAGAGCGCATCGTCGACATCAACAACATTCAGGGCCTGGACTACCATCGCCTCGACGCGGATGGCAGCCTGCATATCGGAGCGCTGTGCCGCCATGAGGACCTGGAGTTCTCCCAGGTCATCGCCGACTCCCATCCGACGCTCTATGCGGCCGCAGCCGTGGTGGCAGACCCGATCGTGCGCACCCGGGGCACGTTCGTGGGCTCGGTATGCCACGCCGACCCCCAGGGCGACTGGGCGGCGACGATGATCGCCCTCGATGGGCGCATCGTAGCCGTCGGCCCCAACGGTCGCCGTGAGATCCCCATGAAGGACTTCGTGTTGGGGCCGTTCACCAACGCTCTCGCCTACAACGAGATCGCGGTCGAGGCGATCATCCCGCCGGCCAAGGGCGAGGCCCGCGGCGGCTACCTCAAGCTCGAGCGGCGCATCGGCGACTTCGCGACTGCCTCGGTGGCTGTGGCGCTGGACATGGACGGCGACGTCGTACGCCGTGCCGGCTGCGCTCTTGCCGGCGTGGGAGGTAAGACGATTGACGCCAATGAGGCCATCTCCGTGCTCGTCGGTCAGCCCCTCACCGCCGACAGTATGGCTGCGGCCGCCGATGCAGTCGCGGCAGCGGCCGACCCACGCACCGACCACCGCGGATCTGCCGACTACAAGCGGCACATCGTCAAGACATTCGTGACGCGCATTCTCAGCACCGTTGCCAGCACCGAGCAGAAGGCGGCTTGACATGACCAGCCTCTACGAAGAGATCCCCGCGGCTCCACCGGCAGACGTCCCCACGCGGCGCGTCACGATCACGGTCAACGGCGACAGGCGCACGCTCGACATCGAGCCGCGCCTGCTGCTCTCGCACCTAATTCGCCAGGGCCTGCAGTTGACCGGCACGCACATGGGGTGCGACACCACCGGCTGCGGGACCTGCACCGTGCTCCTTAACGGCCGTCCCGTCAAGAGCTGCACGGTCCTGGCTGTTCAGGCCGACGGCCGCGAGGTCGAAACCGTGGAGGGCCTGTCTTCGGCGCAGCAACTCCATCCACTCCAGGAGGGTTTCAAGCAGGAGCATGGCCTGCAGTGCGGCTACTGCACGCCGGGGATGATGATGGCGGCCAAGGCGCTCCTCGAGCGCAACCCCAATCCCACCGAAGACGAGGTCCGCTGGGCCCTGTCGGGCAACATCTGCCGGTGCACCGGCTATCAGAACATCGTTAAGGCGGTCCTGTGGGCTGCCGACAAGATGCGCGAGCAGGAGGGCTGACCAGCATGGCGCTTGACGAACTGAAGATCGGTGGCATGGGCGCGAGCCGCCGACGTGTGGAAGACAACCGCTTCATTCGCGGCAAGGGTCGCTATGTCGACGACATCGTGCTGCCGGGCATGCTCCACATGGAGATCCTGCGCAGCCCGATTGCTCACGCCCGCATCAAGTCAATCGACACCAGTGCCGCCTGGGAGGTGCCCGGCGTTCGCCTGGTCCTGACCGGCGACACCATGGCCGCCCGCAATCTCGCGTGGATGCCCACGCTCTCATACGACACGCAAGCGGTCATGGCAACCGACAAGGTGCGCTTCCAGGGTCAGGAGGTTGCAGCCGTCATCGCCGACGACCCCTATACCGCCAAGGACGCCTGCAGCAAGATCGTCGTCGAATACGAGCAGCTGCCGCCCATCGTCAACCCGTTCCAGGCCCAGTCGCCCGACGCCCCGGTGATCCGCGACGACAAGGAGACGCAGGCCAACAACAAGATCTTCGACTGGGAGATCGGCGACAAGGCGGCGACCGACCGGGCCTTCGCCGAGGCCGACGTCATCTCCAAGATGGACCTGCACTACCCGCGGTCGCATCCGTCGCCGCTCGAGACGTGTGGATCCATCGCCGACTATGACCGGGCGACCGGCAAGCTCACCGTCTATATGACGACGCAGGCCCCGCACATCATTCGCGCTGCCGTCGCTATGGTGGCCGAGCTCCCGGAGCAGATGATTCGCATCGTATCGCCCGACCTGGGCGGGGGCTTCGGCAACAAGGTGCCCGTCTATCCCGGCTACGTGATCTCGATCCTGGCCTCGATTCTGACCGAGCGTCCGGTGAAGTGGATCGAGGATCGATCCGGCAACCTCATCTCCACGGGCTTTGGTCGCGATGTCTACCTGCAGGGTCAGATGGCCCTGCGCAAGGACGGCAAGATCCTCGGCTTGCGCATGCACACCATCTCCGATCACGGTGCCTTCTTCGCCGATGCCCAGCCCACCAAGTTCAAGATTGGCCTGATGCACTCGGCCTTCGCGGCCTACGACGTCCCGGCCGCTCACCTGACCAGTGAGGGCTGGTACACCAACAAGGCGCCCGGCGGCGTCGCTTACCGCTGCTCCTTCCGCGTGACGGAGGCGATGTTCTTCCAGGAGCGCATGATTCACGCGGCCGCCAACGACCTCGGTATGGACCAGGCGGAGTTCCGCAAGGTCAACCTGGTCAAGGACGACATGTTCCCCTATCGCACGGCGTTCGGGTTCCTCACCGACTCCGGGCAGTACGGCAAATGTCTCGACATCGCGCTCGAGGCGATCGGCTACAGCACCTTCAAGCAGGAGCAGGAGGAGGCGCGCAAGCGCGGCAAGCTCCTTGGCCTGGGTATCTCCACCATGACCGAGCCGCTCGGCGCCGGCAACAGCCGTGAATACGACATCATCGGCATCAAGATGTTCGACTCGGCTGAGCTGCGGGTTCACATGACCGGCAAGGCGATCCTGCGCACAGGCGCCAAGACCCAG
>Ga0194122_10005508_pt1 | contig 11823 bp, 10 predicted proteins | sample TA2MahCa10mmetaG_FD_155487 | JGI IMG/M metagenome (GOLD analysis project Ga0194122, IMG submission 155487) | Freshwater microbial communities from Lake Tanganyika, Tanzania - TA2015021 Mahale Deep Cast 10m | ecosystem: Environmental > Aquatic > Freshwater > Lake | place: Tanzania: Lake...
TAACCACAGCCGACCAACTGAATGCCGCAGGAATCTGCGCTCTTCAATTGGTCGAATCCAGATGCCCCAAGCATCTGGCTTTATCGCTCAAGGCGTTCATCACGCCTGCCCAAGAGCGATGGAGTCAATCTGACGGATATGTCTCCTGCTTACGAGACTTTGCTGGCTGATCTGTCGAACATTCAGTGTAAATACTGAATATTTCTTCGTGCCCAGGAGGCTTTTCAGATCCACATGTCTACCTTGATTCGCCATGAAAAAGCCCCCCATCTCTGGGGGGCTGAAGGTCTTTACTTGCTACGTCTACTAGGCAACGGGAAGGGGCGCCGAACCCCAAATCCCCTTGCTCGTTTCGACGAGCCGGTTGTTGGTGATCGTTCCGAGGTGGTCGTTACCGGCATAGAGCAGGGTGTCGCGGTTGACGTACTGCGCCGTGATGCGGTCACTGATGCCGATCACCACTTTGTCGAGACCAGCCTGGAAGTCGACCACTGTGCTGAAGCCATCACCGCGGTTTAGCACGAAGGTATCTCGCCCAGAGCCTCCGCTCAGGGTGTCCATACCCGTGCCACCTTCCAAGAGATCGTCACCAAGGCCTCCATAGAGGAGGTCATTGCCGCTACCACCGATCAGGACATCATTGCCCTCACCGCCGTCGAGCAAGGTGTTGCCCGCTGAGCTCAGCAGAGAATCATTGCCAGCGCCGCCGTAGATCCGGGCACTACCCCCACCCATGATCACCACCTGGTCGTTGCCGCTGCCGCCATCGATCACACTGTTAACCACGTCGCCATCAATGACCACGCTGTCGTTCCCATCGCCCGTGGTGATGGAGCTATTGCTCAGCGCTTGATCGCGCAGGGTGCCAACGGTGCTGATCAGGATGCGGTCGTCTCCGCTGCCTGTGTCGATCTGCGAGTTCAGCAAGCCTGTGGCGACTCCCGTTGCCCTCATGCCGCTATTGGCTCCGTAGGCCCAAGTGGAGGCAGATCTGCCGCTCCAATTCCACTGGTAGGCATAGCTGCCGCTGTAGGAATACGCGCCACTCCAATTGCCCCAGCCAGATTTGATGCCGTAGCTGCTGGCCCAGCTGTAGTTGCCTGTGCTCTTTCCACTGCTGCTGCCGTCGTAGCTCCAGCTCCCCTGATTGATGTATCGGTAACCGGTTTCACCCTCTGCCATCACAGTCAGGGTGATGGTGTCGTTACCTGCCCCTGTGTTCAGGAGAGACTGCCGTAACCCGATTGCCTCTGTGCCGCCGGTAACCTCCAGCTGCACAGTGTCGTTTCCATCCCCACTGGTGAGAGTGGATTTGTCGAGCCCGATGGCTGTTCCATAACGGTTGATTGAGGCGTTCTCGTACACCTGCTGATAGTTGCTGGTGATGTTGGTGGTATAAGCACCATTTGAATTCCATTTAGAGGCGTAACTGCCATAGCTGCTGTAGTAGCCGAGATAGCTGTTGCTATAGCTGCCGATGGAGATGCCGCTGTTGCTCCAATTGCTCACCGATTGATCCCTGTAGCGCGAGGCGTTCTCATAGCGATAGACCCAGCTGTTTTCTCCCTCAGCTCGCACGGTCAGCTGGATGGTGTCATTGCCGCTGCCGCTATCGAGGCTGCTACCCACGAGGCCGCTGGCCTGATCGCCACCCACCACCGCGATGGAGGCGCTGTCATCCCCGGCCCCTAAGCTCAGAACGCTGGACTGTGCACCTGTTGCTGTTCCGAACCGCCGGATGGACTGGTTCACCCAGTTGTTGGACCAGCTGGAGCTGATATTCACATCCCAGCTGTTATTCCATTGTTGTATCCCCAGATAGCTGGAGCTGCTGTTCCAGCCCCAGGGCGACCGATACGAGGAGTTCCCCCAATAGGCGGATGTTCCAACGGAGAAGCCTCTGCTGCTGTAGCTGTAGGCCCCGCTGTTGCTGCCGCTGTTGCTCCATGATTGCTCTCCATTGGCGAGCACATCCAGCACCAGCCGGTCGTTGCCATCCCCTGTGGTCAGTTGTGAATCACTGAGGCCACGGGCCAGGTCGTTGCCCTGAATCGAGAGGTTCGCCTGGTCGTTGCCACTGCCCAGATCCACCTGGGATCCAACCAGTCCGAAGGCCTGCCCCATGCGCCGATCCGTGTCCTGATAGCTGTAGCTGCCACGCGAGCTATAGCTGTACCGGCTGCTGTAATTCTCGCGATAGCTGGTTTGATAACCATAGTTGCCTGTGGAGGAGCCCCACCGGTTGTTGTACCCCCAAGACCAATTCCCACCCCGCGATCCGCTGGCGTTGCTGCTCCAGTTGCCGCTGTAGCTGCTGTTCCAGTTCCAGCTGCCGCTGCTCTTGCCGCGGCCACCATTGGCGAATACCTCAAGCGAGAGGATGTCATTGCCTGCACCGCTGCTGAGTTGGCTGCGCTCCAGCCCCGTGGCCAAGATCTGGGAATTGAAGATGTTGCCGCTGAGGGTTGCCGCATCCGCCTTGATGCGGATCGTGTCATTCCCCCCGCCGGTGCTCAAGCTCGAATTGCGTAATCCCCAGGCTGGGTCGTAGCCGTACACCCTTGAGGTGGCTGTAATGCTGACCAGCTTGTTGTCATTCCCCAAGAGGTTTAGCTTTGACCCATCCAGACCGAGGGAGTAAGCGTCTCGCCCCTCGGCATAGGTGTTGATATTGACGCGGCTTCCGGTGAAATCGATCTGACTGTTGAGAAGCCCCGTTGCACGGGCTGTGCCATCCCGCCCGGCCAAGGCCCGTGCGCTGATGTTCAGTTCGTTGGTCTGGAAGGTGAGCCGCCGGCCATTGATGCCAACAGCGGTGGCGTCTTGCGTCTGCCAGTTCCATCGTCGACCGATCCGTTGCCAGAAGCCTCCTGATCCAGTGCTGGAGACAGAAATGTTGGTTTGAGAAGCCATGGTGGATGTGCTTAGGGATGCAAAGCCCCCCTGGCGCACCCAAGTTCCTTGCGCACAGGCCCTGTGGCGCCGCCATTAAGGCTGCGTCGGGGGTTGTTGGGGATCAAGTTCAAATGCCCACCGATTGGCTCTGCAGTGACCAAGACGCCAAGGCGTCTGCCCAAGGCCACGGCTCGTGCCGGATCAGGTGGAACCGGTCAAGGCGTTGTGGACGCCTGCCCAAGACCGATGGACACACGATCACCCTGCTGTGGCGGGCCCAGCAAGCGAGTGAGCTGTCTGAGCTTTGGAATGCAGTGGAATTACGCAACGTCTTCCTGCTGGTGGCTTGGCCAGACCTGCACTGTTGCAAGGGTTCTCAGAGGTCGAGGCCTGGGCATAAAAAAAAGCGGCGCTTGGGGCACCGCTCTATATGGAGACCTTGGGCGGATCTCTGCCTTTGGTCTAGCACTAGAGCCAGCAAATTGCCTTCATGTTTCCCGGGCTTTTCCAGTAATTCTTTGCGAAAATATAAGGAATTGTGGTGGTACCTGGAGTTTGATTATTCTCTCGCCAGCGTCAAAGGCCGAGGCTTGGCAAGAATGAGTAGAAATCCTTAAGAGAAGCACTTGACCGCGACGGGTTGGTGGTCGTTCACTGATTCCATCTCAGAGCTTGGACGTCGTCCTTGGGCAGCTCGAGGTACTTGGGGCCGTCGTTCGTTCGTTCCTTGCTTGCCCGGAACATTTGTTGTTCTCCATCACGACTTGGCCGTGGTGATCGACCCGGATGTCTTGGTGCGCCGGGCCGTGCGCGATGCATTGCAGGCGCTTGGGCTGCATGCCGTGGCCTTTGGCTGCTGGCATGACGGCGTGCGTCAATTTGCGCGGCTGGCACCACGTCTCAAGCAATTGCCCTTGCCGCAGCAGGAGCCTGAGCACGACTCGATTGAGATTTGGCACCATCTGCTGGAATCCGTCTGCCCTCCCCATCGGGCCCTTTCGGTGCTTCCGGCCGTGAGTTTGCGGCGCCATCGCAATGCTCAATCCCCCCGCCAACATCCCCTACAGCTTCTCTCCCATGAGCTCCGGGAGTGCCATCAGGTGCGGCGGGATCCCGAGGCGCACCATGGCCTGGCGCCCATCAGCCGGGCTGAACGCCGGGTGCTGGAGTTGCTGCAGCAGGGCCGCAGCAACAAAACCATCGCCGAGCAGCTCTGTTTGTCGCAGCGCACGGTTGAGAGCCATCTGCATCGTCTGTTCCGAAAGCTGAAGGTGACCAATCGAATGGAGCTGGCGCTTGTGGCTGCCTGAGGGGTTCGCTCCTCACTCAGGTTTGCTCAGACTTGATGCCGCGTAGGGCATCGAAGGCCTTCTCGATGGCATCGGTGAGCAGGCTGATCACGGGCTTGTTGCGCACGATCAGGTTCACCGACACGCTCTGCCCCGAGCGCAAGGGGAAGCGTTTGCCTTTGCGCTCCAGGTATTGGCGCTCGAGGCGGATATAAGCCGGAAATCGCGGTTGAGGGTTCTGTTGGTCTGCTGGCAGCACCTCTTCCCCCACCGCTTTAAGCACGCCTGGGATATCCCCAAATTGCGTGAAGGGGAATGCATCCACCCTCACCTGAGCCGCCATCTGGGGTTTAACGAAACCCACATCCGCATTGGTGAGGAACACCTTCGCTTCCAGGCTGCCCTCCGGCACGATCTTGAGTAGGGTTTCGCCGCTGGCAGCGGCGTAACCGGCGCTGGCGGGGATCAGGTCAAAGACGCGCCCTTTTACCGGTGCGCGCAGTGACTCATAGGCGCTGGCCTTCTGGGTTTCAGCCAGCTGTCGCTCCAGGTTGGCCAGCTCCTTCAGGCTCTCCTGCCGCGCCTTGAGTGCTTCGGATTGCACTTCGCGGCGATTGGCTTCCGTTTGGGCAATTTCAGCCCCAAGCTCCTGGAGGCGGTTTTTTTGCTGCAGAAACTGAACGATTTGAATGCCACCCTGTTGAGCGAGCGGTTCGACCCGTTTAAGGATTTGTCGCTCGGTGGCGAGGGTGGCCCGAAGGCTGCCCAATTTGGCGGCAAGGCTTCTCTGCCGCTCTAAGAAGGCCCGTTCTTGATCGTTGAGTCGGCGTCGTTCCAGGCGCTGTTGATCCTCGAGCGAGCGCAGGCGTTTGTTGTTCACCTCAGGGTCAAATTGCAGCACCACCTGCCCCGGTTGCACCAGGGCGCCCTCCTTCACCGGCAGCTCGCTCACCACCCCAGCCACTGGGGCTTTGATGGGCCGCTCCGCCCCCATCGCCTGCAGTTCTCCTGTGGCGGTCACCACTTCGTCGATGCGGGCCACACAGGCGAACACAAACCCGAAGCCAACCGTTCCGCCAATGGCTGCCATCAGGGCCCGTGGCCAGAGGGGCGCCGCACGGTACCGCACCTCCTGATGCTCCAGGGGCCGCAGGGCACCACCCGGCGCCGGGGTGATGGCGTTGTTGGAGGGCTTTGGCGCCGTCATTCCTGCCCTCCTTCCTGTTGGCGGAACAACGTGGCGTAACGGCCCCCTAGGGCCATGAGCTCGGCATGGCTTCCCTGCTCCACGAGAGCCCCTTGATGCATCACCAGGATGCGGTCGGCATGGCGCAGGCTGGTGAGTCGATGGGTGATGAACAGCACAGTGCTGCCCCGATAGATCTCGGCCAGGTTGCGGGTCACCTGACGCTCCGTATCCACATCCAAGGCACTGGTGGCTTCATCCAGTACCAGCAGCCGTGGCCGTTTCAGCACCATGCGTGCAATGGCGAGCCGTTGACGTTGGCCGCCCGAGAGGGCAGAGCCCCTTTCTCCAACGGAGCTGCCGTAGCCGGCTGGAAGGGTCTGAATGAAGTCATGGGCGCATGCCACCTGGGCCGCACCGCAGATGTCCTCAAAGCTGGCTTCCGGCCGCGTGAGGCTGATGTTGGCCTGCACCGTTCCGTCGAACAACAGACTGTCCTGTGGCACCACGCCGATCTGGGCCCTCAGGGAGTAGAGGTCCACCTTGCTGATGTCGTAACCATCCACGCGGATGGTTCCTTCTAGAGGGTCGAACAGTCGCGCCAGCAACTTCAGCAGTGTGCTCTTGCCGGATCCGCTGCTCCCCACAATCCCCACAAATTCACCTGCTTGGATTTCGAAGCTCACATTGAGCAGCTGAAGGGCACCGCTGCTGCCAAATCGGAAGTTCACCCCCTCGTAGCTGATCGCCCCTTGGATCGGAGGTAGGGGAGGCAAGCCTTCCCCGGCGATCTCAATCTCTTCGCGGTGATCGACGATGTCGGAGAGACGCTCCAGAGAGAGCGCCGTCTCCTGGAAGTTCTGCCAGAGGCTGGCTAGCCGCAGCAGGGGATTGGTGACATAGCCGGAGAGGATCCGGAAGGCAATCAACTGGCCGAGGGTCATCTGGCCCTTCAGCACCAGCACAGCGCCCATCCAGATCACCAGCAGCCCCGACATCTGCTCTAGAAATTGACTGGCCGAGCCTGCAGCTGTGCTGGTGACGGTGTTGCGGAATCCCGCCTGAATCTGGCCGCCGTAGAGCTGTTCCCATCGCCACTCGCTGGGGAGCTCCATGCCCTGGCCTTTCACGGTTTCCATACCAGAGAGGGTTTCCACCAAGTGGCTCTGAACCCTTGCATTCGCTTCCGCCTGAAGGCGCAACTGCTGGCGGATCACAGGAGCGACCCCCATGGTGAGGGCCACGAACAAGGGCAATACCGCTAGGGCCCAAAAGGTGAGTTGCACTGAATACAGCAACATCACAGCGATGTAGATCACGGAAAACACCGCATCCAGCAACACGGTGAGGGCCGTGCCGGTGAGAAAACGGCGGATCTTCTCCAATTCGCTGATTCGGCTGCTCACCTCACCGACTGGGCGTTTGGCGAAATACCCCAGCGGCAGCCGCAGCAAGTGGTGGATGATCGTCGCCCCGAGGGAGATGTCAATCCGATTGGTGGTGTCCGAGAACAGATACGTGCGGAGCGCCCCCAGCAGTGCCTGGGCGAGGGCCATCGCCACCAGCAGCGTGCCCAGCACATGCAGGCTGGCGAAGTTCCCCTGGCTGATCACCGCATCGATGATCTGTTGGATCAGCAGCGGGTTGAACAGCCCCAAGAGCTGGACGAAGAAACTGGCCACCACCACCTGCAGCAGTGCCGTGCGGTGTTGGCGGATGGCGGGTAGAAACCAGCTGAGGCCGAAACGGGCTTTCGGGGCGTTTTGGCTGCGCTCGATGCACAACAGCTGCAGGGCATGGCCTTCCACCTGGCGCAGCAGCTCCTCGGCGGCGATCCACCGTTGCCCCCGCAGGGGATCACCCAGCAGCAGTTCAGTGCCCCGTTGCTGCCAGATCAGCAGAGGGTGGCTGTCCAGCACCGTGAGGGCTGGCAAAGGTAGCCGCTCCAGCAGTTGGGCGGCATCCGGTTGGAGTGGGGTGCAACGCAGGCCCAGTAAATCGGCCACCGCCGCCAGGGGCTGCAGCCCCAGACAGGCTTCCCCCGACCGTTGCAGTTGGTCGCTCAACACCCGGCGCAGCACATCACGCCGGAACGGCAGATCGAAGTGCCGTGCCAGCATCCGCAGGCACGCCAAGGGCTCATCTACGGGGCCGTTGCCGTTGTGCTGCGGGAAGGATCCGTCATCCCTGAGCCGGCCATACCAATCTTCGAGGGCTTCCCGTTGCAGCTGGATAGCCACTGCTGGAGGAGTGGGATGAGCCTCCGCAACCGCCAGTTCGGCTTCGGAGTTGCTGGGCTCCAGCATCCGCTGGGGAGGCCAATGGGCGGGGAGCGGCACCAGACGCGCCGGCAGTCGTCCCAGCACCGTCAGGCTTGTGGGCCCCTGCACCAGGGTGCCAGGGGTTTCCCCTTCCACATTGCCGCTGCTCACCAACCATTGGCCCCAGTCCACGCCGAGCTGGTGAGTGCCGGGGGGGAGCAACAGCACGCGGTGGGGGTGATGGCATTCCTGGCGGGCCCAGCGCAGCAGGTCCTGGGCGCTGGGGAGCCTGGGGTCCTGTCTGGCGGCAGTGACTGCATACAGCTCGTGGGGATACAACCCACTGAAGGCCTCCAGCAGCTGCGGCTGTTGCAGAAACAGGTTCAGCACAGCCTCCGTGGGCAGCAGCATGGCCCGCACGGGAGTCGCCGCAGCTAGGGCCTGGCCGGTGATACCCCGCAGAATCAACTCCGCCCCAAGGAGCTGGCCATTTTGATAGCGCTCAAGGGTGAACAATTCCTTGCGTTGGTCCAGTGCCAGCAGGCGCATCTGGCCCTGCTCGAGATAGACCAAGCCCGGCGGGAGCTGCTCTAGATCGTGGAGTTGCTCCCCCGGCTCCAGCTCAACTCTGCTGCACGTCTCCCAGAGCTGCTGCTGCAGGGCTGCAGGCAGGCTTGCCAGGGGGCCCCAGCCCTCCAATGTGCGCTTGGGAGGTGCATCAACCATGCCCTTCAAGCTATGCAGAGCGGCAAAAGCTGAGGCTTTTTAGGGGGAAAGATCCAGGATTTGTTCCAGGTGTTGTTCCCCTAGCTCCAGCGCCAACTGCTGGGCCGTTTCGTCCGTGAGTTCAGTGGCGTGTAGATGGTCCATCCGCACCACGATCCACCAGGACTCCAGCTGTTTCGGTGGCCATAGTTGCCCAGGGCTGCTCACCTGGAGCAGGCGAGCCAGAACCGGGTGGGGTTGGTGCAGGGGAACTGGGCCCAGCCTGCCGCCGCTGGCCCGTTCTGGGCCTTCGGAATACTGTCCGGCCACATCCTCAAAGCTGCTTTCGCGCTCTTTGATCCTGAGATAGAGCTCGTTGGCTAAAGGCCGCTGGCTGACCCGCAGCAGTGAATAGCTCACCTGATCCAGTTGGGGCTTGCGTTTGAGGTAGTAGCTGCTGAGTTGGGGTTCGAAGTGCTGGAGGCACCATTGCCCCCAGCGCCAGGAGCGGGCCACCAGCTCCTGCCAGTCGTGGGGAGATAGGCCCTGGTGGTGCTGCCAGTTCTGAAGCGATTCAGCACTGGTGAGTTTGTTTTGGGTGCACCAGTGCTGCAGGAGGGTTTGCAGTTGCTCGTTGGAGGGGGGAGCCGCTTCCTCCACGCATTGATCAATGAGCTCTTCCCGCTGTGCGCGCCGCAGCAGCCCCCAATGGGCTAGCTGGGTGGCGGTGAAGTCGTGCTCCGTGACTGGGCTGACAACCATGGCCCGTGATGCTTTGGTCTCAGGCTAGTCCCGCTGAGACCGAATGAAACTGCTCCACTGGCTGACCCCCAGTGCGACGTAGTCGCGGATGCCCAGGGCATAGCTGGGGCCAAAGCGGTTGAACAGTTGCGTGCCCATGTCGGATGGCACCACCAATTGCGCTGTGGCCGAGCTGGAGCCGGAGCCGTTGAGATCCTTCGTGCCCCCCCAGCTTTTGGCCCACACAGCCCCCACGATTTCACCCCCAAAGCAGCTGCCCGTGATGCTGTCGCAGTAGAGCGGGTCATTGTTGTTACCCCCTTTGATGCCCACGGTGCCATCGGGGAAATAGGCCCAGAGCCCTGTCACCGTTGCTCCACCAGCCAGGTTCACCAGTTGGTCGTTGCTGTTGTCGCTGTCGGAGGCATTGCCCAGCAGGGCTAAATCTGCCGCCAGCCCCGGCTCTTGATTGCCTGTTTTGGAATTGCGGCGGATGTGTTTGATGCCCGCCTGGCCACTGAAATCCACGCTTGGGCTGCTGGAGCCGCCGGCTCCAGTCACATAGAGGCGCACCGATCCATTGGTGCTGTCGACCGTGAGGGTTGAGGAACTGTTGTTGCCGCCGCCTGAGAGATTGATGCGCGAGATCAGGCAGGAGGTGGTTTTGTGCCCACCTTGCTCGGTCACAACACAGCTCTTGCTGAGGCTGCCTGTGGTGGGCAGTTCTCCCCCCTTCAGGGTGAGTGAGCTTGTGATCGCACCAGGGGCTTTGCCGTTGAGGCTGGTTGGCCGCGCTGGTACAAGCGGCAGATCGATGGGGCCGATGAACACCTCTCCATCCACCTGTCGCTGGCCATCGTTGGGGTTGCCACCCAATAGGGCCTCTTTTTGTTCGGCACTGAGCTGGGAGAAATTGGCTTGGGGCGGGCAGCTCAGGCACAGCACATTGGCGCTCAGCGAGCCTTTGATCTGGTTGTTGCCCAGGTCGATGTTGGAGGCCAGTAGTCCGGGGAATCCGCTGGTGGACGTGCTCTCGCCGAAGGAGCGCTTGCAATCTTTGGGCTTGATGTCCACCGTTTGCTCCACAATCGCGACGGCGCCTGCTTGGTTGCTGTTGTGGGTCCGTTCGCCCCGCATGCGGATTGTTGCTTTGCCCCCGTAGAAAGGGCTGCCATTGAATTCATAGGATTCAAGGCTGTATCGGCCTGCCGGAGCGCTGATCAGGTCACTGGTTTTGAGCTCTGCCGGGCTGGTATTGGAGCCCGGGCAGATCGATGAAGTGAAAACCGTATCGTTCCATTGGTTGATGTTCTTGCTGGGATCCCAGTCTTTGATCAGCAGATAGGCAAAGTCGCGGTTCATTGTTTCCATTAATCGCGCAATACCTGCTTCCGCAATTTCCCTGGACTGCCTGGCTTGGCTCTGGCGAATTGATCCGCTCAGGCCCAGCCAGGCCCTGGCGGCAAGAGCCAGGAGGCCTGCTGCGATGATTAGAGAAACGACGATGACGAGGGGTAGTACGATGCCTTGATCTTTGCCTGATGAATGGTGCTTGAGATATAGTTTGTATTTTATTATTGATTGCATTGGTGTGGGGGTGTGGCCGCGCCGCGACTGTTTGTTAGCCAGCGCCGCAGATTCCTTTAAATTTAATAAGTGTAAAACTTCCGTTCGCCAGCGTCGCCCTGACGCATAGGCCATTTGTGGTGTCTGTAGGTGAAGCGTCAATTACGCTTCTGCTTAATGTTGGGCGATTGTAGCCACCGCATGCTTCGGGTTGAGTGCTTCCTAGTGTCGTGTAGTCAGACGCAAATTGGCTGTTCTGGGTGAAGTGAACCTGTTGTTCTTTGGCTAGTGCGGATACTTGCGTTAGAGCGCATGTGGCTCGTGCCTTGCTTTGTTGGTTGATATACGTGGGAAGAGCTATGGCGGCCAAGAGTCCTACGATCACGATTGTGATCATCAGTTCAACCAGGGTAAACCCTCGGGCTGTTTTGGCGCCTATTGACTTAAGCGCTGCTGACTGGATAAAGAAATAGCTCTTGGGCGGCTTCATCGTGCTGTTCGCTAGCTGCGGCACACTTGTTTATGTGCAGGCTCCTTTGGTTTTCGCCATGGTGTAGCTGCCGTTGGCGAGTGTCGCGCGTACGCAGAATCCATTGGTTGCATCTGTTGGAGATGCTTGGACGCGTGTATTGCTGAGTGTTGCTGCTCCATAGCCATTGCACTGTGTAGGAGCGGTTGTTCCGAGTGCTGTGAAGTCAGCGGCAAAGCTGCTGTTTTCAGCAAAGAAGACTTGTTGCTCTTTGGCGAGCGCGGAAACCTGTGTCTCTGCGCAGGATGCTTTTGCTTTGTTTTGTTGATTAAGGAAATTGGGAAGGGCAACGGCCGCCAGGATTCCCACGATCACTACTACGATCATCAGCTCCACAAGGGTGAAGCCTTTGGAGAGGATGATCTGCTCGCGGCCTTTGCTGGCGAGCAGCAGGAGCAGGCGGCGCTTGGTCAGGCTGGACATGGGTGCAGGGGCGTTGTGTCCCAGGGAGTGTCTGATTTCAAGCTATGCAGCTGCGTGGCACTTGGCAGCTACCCATTCCTTAAACCTTCAGACTGGCTTTAGTTTTTAGACCTGTCTTGGCTGGGCTTTTGAGCTGGAAGCCCCACAACCTCGCCGGGCGCCTCGCCCGTTGGGGGGTAGTGATCGTTCTGGTGTACGGGCTGATCGCCCTGCTCACGCCGCTGTTCA
>Ga0194122_10005514_pt1 | contig 11820 bp, 10 predicted proteins | sample TA2MahCa10mmetaG_FD_155487 | JGI IMG/M metagenome (GOLD analysis project Ga0194122, IMG submission 155487) | Freshwater microbial communities from Lake Tanganyika, Tanzania - TA2015021 Mahale Deep Cast 10m | ecosystem: Environmental > Aquatic > Freshwater > Lake | place: Tanzania: Lake...
GTACCAACACCTTGTCCGTCAAATGAATGTGGAGATAATGGGCCTCCATAGGCCATTCCTCCCTTCATCTTTCTACTCTTATTTCCTTTGCGAAATAATTTGAATTGGCCTTTTTTGGCAACATATCCAAGTTTTTTAAGATTCTTAATAGTTTTCTTTCCAGAAGCATGCTTTCTTCTTGAAACAATACGTCCATGTTTGTTCTTCATCAAATTACTTTTGGTTAATCCACCAGATGTCTTTTTTGCGGTTCCATGCCATACTTGAGCGCGACTTCCTGTAGTTTGCATTATAAATTAAAGTGAGAAAATATTTTTAAATTAGTAAATATTTTAACAAGTCAATATTTTACACCAGTCAATATTTTAACAAGTCAATATTTTATAACGCGATTAAAATCTATTTACAGGTGGCATTCCACTTCCACCAGGCATACCCTGTGTTTTACCTAAATAATTAACATTTAATGGTTGTCCTAAATAAAAATTACCATATTGGACGTTTCCGCCTTTTTTTGATTGAATAACCTGAGAGATTCGTGTAGCATATGAAACTTTTGCGGATGCTGCCTGTGATCCAGGTGTGTTTTTATCATATTTCTCAGGTATACAGTAACAGTTTATTTGTTCTGATTGATTTGGATATAAAGCATTATATGCGGCAACATAATTTATAATACGTGATGTACTTGTTCTTGAACCTGGTGTAAATTTTCTCTGTGAATGCATAATAATATTTACTTTGATTTTATTTTATCAAATCAAAATAAAATTATAATTTAATTATTTTTAAATAAAATTGATTTTAAAAATATCTTAAAAACAAAATTATATATTATATTAACAATGAGTGCTAACGACGCTAATACCGAGTTATTCTTCGACGTTCAACAGAAAACCGATAAGCAGCATATCCTGGATAATCCAGATACATATATCGGATCTGTTGAAAGCATCGATGCTGATATGTGGATTATGAGCGAAGATAGCGATAACCACTCGGGTTCCCCTTATAAAATTGTTGAAAAAAATATTAATTATATTCCTGGTCTATTTAAATTATTTGATGAAGGTATTGTTAATTGTCGCGATCATGTTGTAAGAATGAACACCAAAGTTGATGAGAAACTTGAAAATGCTTTACCTGTTACTCATATTGACATTAGCATTGAACCAGATGGTACAATTACTATGATTAATGATGGCAACGGTATCGATGTCGCTCAAAAGGACGGTATTTGGATTCCTGAGCTTGTTTTCGGACACTTAAGAACTTCAACAAACTATAATAAAGAAGAAAAAAAAATTGTCGGTGGTAAGAACGGATTTGGTTTTAAACTTGTTTTAATTTGGTCTAGTTATGGTCGTATTGAAACGGTCGATCATATTCGCGGACTTAAATATATTCAAGAATATAAAAATAATTTGGATGAAATTTGTAAGCCTTCCATCACCAAATGTAAGACGAAACCATATACTAAGATTACGTTTAAACCTGATTTTAATAGACTTGGTATTCAGGGTCTTACACCAGATATGATATCACTTCTTAAGAAACGTGTTTATGATATCGGTGCTATTACAGATAAAAATATTAAGGTTAAATATAATAATGAATTAATTCCTATCAAAAATTTTGAACAGTATATTAGCATGTATATTGGCGACAAATCTAATGCTCCGAGAGTTTACGAAGATCATGGTGAAAGATGGGAATATGCTGTAGCCCTCACGCCAGCAGATGAATTCGTTCAAGTATCATTTGTCAATGGTATTCATACTTCTAAAGGTGGAAAACATGTCGAATATATTTTAAATCAAATTATTAGAAAATTAGTTGATTTTATTGAAAAGAAAAAGAAGACAAAAGTAAATCCAAATACCATCAAAGAACAATTGATTTTATTCTTGAGATGTGATATCGAAAATCCAGCATTCGACAGCCAAACTAAGGACTATATGAATACACCTTCATCTAAATTCGGATCAAAATGTGAAGTCAGTGATAAATTTATCGAAAAAGTTGCTAAAATGGGTGTCATGGATGCTGCTTTACAATTAACGGAAGTAAAGGAAACCAAGGCTGCTAAAAAGACAGACGGAACCAAGACTAAATCTGTTAGAGGTATTCCTAAATTAACTGATGCTAATTGGGCTGGGACTGATAAATCTAAAGAATGTATGTTGATTCTTTGTGAAGGAGATTCAGCTAAGGCAGGTATTCTTTCAGGACTGTCATCCGAAGACCGTAATATTGTCGGAGTTTATCCGTTAAAAGGCAAACTTCTAAATGTTCGCGGTGAACCTGTCAAAAAAATTGCCGATAATAAAGAAATTGCTGAGATCAAGCAAATTCTCGGTCTTGTAACTGGAAATAAATATCTGAATTTAGAAGCTGTTTATAAGAACTTGAGATATGGTAAAGTAATATTTATGACAGATCAAGATTTAGATGGCAGCCATATCAAAGGTCTTGGTATTAATTTATTCTCTTGCGAATGGCCTACACTCGCACAAATTCCTGGATTTATTGGATTTATGAATACTCCAATTTTGAAAGCAAAAAAAGGATCCAACGAATTAAATTTCTATAATGATGGAGAATTTGAAGACTGGAAAGAGCAAAATGATGTTAAGGGTTGGACTATTAAATATTATAAAGGGTTAGGTACTAGTACTGGCAAAGAATTTAGAGAATATTTTGAAAACAGAAAAATTGTCGAGTTTGAGTTTAATGGTAAGAAATCGGATGATGCGATCGATATGGTATTTAATAAGAAAAGAGCTGACGATAGAAAAGATTGGTTGAAATTATATGATAGAGATGCTTATCTTGATACTAGCAAGAAAAATGTTTCTTACGAAGAATTTATTAATCGCGAATTAATTCACTTCTCTAAATATGATTGCGATAGAAGTATTCCTAATTTGATGGATGGTCTCAAAATTTCACAAAGAAAAATTGTATTTGCTGCGTTTAAACGTAATTTGAAGACAGAAATTAAAGTCGCACAATTTTCCGGCTATGTTTCGGAGCATTCTGGTTATCATCATGGTGAAGCCAGTTTAAACGCAGCTATCGTCGGTATGGCCCAAAACTTTGTCGGTTCAAATAATATTAATTTGTTTGTACCTAACGGTCAGTTTGGAACTAGATTACAGGGTGGTAAAGATAGTGCTTCCGAAAGATATATATTTACATTATTAAATAAAATTACTAGAACAATCTTTCAACAAACAGACGATAATGTTCTTGAATATTTAAACGATGATGGATTATCTGTTGAGCCGATTTATTATGCTCCGATTATTCCAATGATTCTTGTCAATGGGTCTAAGGGTATTGGTACTGGTTTTAGCACTGATATTATGTCTTATAATCCATTACAAATTATTCAATATTTACAAAATAAATTAAGACATATTGAGCCTAAGGTAGCTACGCTTGAAGATGACATTGAATTCATTCCTTATTATGAAGGATTTAAAGGCAAAATTACAAAGATTTCTGATGACAAATTCTTGATTAAAGGAATCTATGAAAAACTTGCTGTTGACAAAATTAGAGTTACCGAATTGCCTGTCGGTTATTGGACTGAAGATTTTAAGGAGTTACTCGAACATTGGATTAGTCCTGGTGAAGATAAAGATAAAAATAAAATTCCAGCAATTATCAAGGACTACGAAGATATGAGTAAAGATACGAATGTTGATTTCACTATTACATTTGTCAAGGGAAAACTAGAAGAAATAGAACAGTTAAAAGGCGATCATGGATGTAATGGTCTCGAGAAATTATTGAAGCTTTATACAACAAACACTACAACTAACATGCACTTATTTGATTCTAATGATACTCTACAAAAATTCGAAAAGGTTTCTGATATTATTGACTCTTATTATGATGTCAGATTTAAATTGTATCAAACTAGAAAAGATTTCATGATTCATAATTTAGAGAGGGAATTAATATTACTTACAAATAAGGCTAAATATATTAAAGAAAATCTTGATGGAACGATTGATTTGCGTAAGAAGAAGAGAGAACAGGTTGTAGAAATGTTACAAAGTAAAGGATATGATATTATTGACGATGATACAAATTATCAATATTTGGTTAAAATGCCTATGGATTCAGTAACTGAAGAAAATGTAGAAAGATTAAATAAGGAACATGGTGATAAAAAGGCAGAATTAGAAAATGTAAAATCTACTACTATTAATCAGATGTGGTTAAATGAATTATCAAGTTTAAAAGAACAGTATATTGAATATAAAGAAGAGAGAACCAGATTAATGAATGGTGATCCAAAGAAAAAAGTTGTATCAAAGAGTGCTGTGAAAAAAGTTGTAAAGAAACAGACATTAACTGTGGAAGATGATTAAAATTTTATAACGATATAAAATTAAATTTTTAGAAATTATATTATCTTATTAGAGATATTTGAATATATTTTATTTTTTTTATATATTCAAATACTTATAAATATAAACATCTTATCCAAAGATCATCTGTAAAATTTGCTTCTAACTAGTTGTCAACTCTTTTTTCTTGTTATAAGTTACTCTTTATTTATTTAGTTGGAGAGAAAGATATAAAAATAAGTTCTTTAGCTCTTAATTCGTTTTAACCTTTTAGAGTCGCTTCGCTTAAAGCTGGATTAAATTTAATATGTTTGGCTCTTACTTCGTTTTAAACTTTAAGCGAAGCGACTTGCGTTTACAAAAGGTGGATTAAAACCAGCTCTTCAATTCAAGTTGTCTATCCGTATTACTTGCCTGAACTGGATGAGCGATTGGTACTACCAATGTACTAGCATCATCTATATATTTCATATAACCCTGCGCTTCACTATATACCTGTTGTATGCAGTAATTAAGCACTATTTTATTTAGTTCTTCAATTTGTTGCGGAATATTTGAAGGTTGGTTTGCTGAATATTGGAGAAAAACACTTCTCATTATAATCTTAAGCGAATCACAATCTTGGGGTGATACTACATACTGTCCGTTTGAACGGTGATATACACCAGCTCTTATACCATTTTGGAGTATTCGAATATTCTCTTGAGAGAAAAAAGCTCGTGATAAAAGACTATCATCCCATAAACCCTCTGTGGCATTCCTAAAGGTTACACATTGGTTCGCTGGTATTTTATCATACATTTTAAATAATGCCGAAGTATTAGGTGATTTAATATTTATCCTTCCATTATTTAGTTGGTCCATTTATATAAAATAAGCAAATAGAAAAATATATTTATTTTATTTATATATATGGAAAGTTTTCAAAAATTCGTTCTCTTTGCTGCGATAATTATATTAATTATTGCTCTTGTATTTATTGGAGTATCACTTACATATTCAAATGGTAAACAATGGCCTCCTATGACTCCTGAATGTCCGGATTATTGGCTAGTTGACGGTTCCGGAAATAATACTAGATGTATTAATGTAAAAGATTTAGGAAAATGTCCTCCTAGCAGCGGAAATAAAAATCTAATCATGAACTTTAATACTGCTCCTTATACAGGTACTGATGGAATGTGTGCTAAATATACATGGGCTAAAAATTGCGGCCTTGCTTGGGATGGCATAACATATGGTGTGAATAATCCTTGTCAAAGAGTATAAAAATATTAACGAAACAGTATAAAATATTAACGAAATATTATAAATATATAATTATTATATTTATAATGAAACTATCTGATTTACCTTATGATATTATTGAAATAATTAAACAATTCATCCCTGTACGATATCTTGTATTTGTTAATAAAACATTTTATAATTTATATCATCATACAATCCGAAATAATATATTATTATTTGATAATTATGTTCGCGATATGATTAGAATAGATAATAATATAGTCTTTGACAAAATACTTGGAGAGAATATCGATTTATGGCTTAAAAATAAAGAATATAGATACAAAAATATGATTTTCAAAAATTATATTTATTTTATTTTACATTACTGTATCGAAAATAATTCAGAACGTTGCAGAGAAATAATACATATATATTTACAAAAACGTGATTTGTGTAGAAATCTACATAAAAAGAATGTTGTTAAATATATAAAATGGAACAATTAAATATAAATAAACTACTTAATAGAGAAGAACAGGAAAAAGAAATTAAAAATGTCTTAAAAGATTTTGAAGCGAACAAAAACAATCTTTTGTTTAAAAAAGGTATTTATGTCTATGGAAATCCAGGAACAGGCAAAACATCTTTTGTTGTAAATATTTTAAAAGAACTTAACTATGATATTATTAAATATGATGCTGGCGATATTAGAAATACTTCTGTTATTGAAGATATTACAAAACATAATATGTCTGATAAAAATATTATGAGTTTATTCAATAAGAGAGTAAAAAAAATTGCTATAATAATGGACGAAATTGATGGCATGAATAATGGAGACAAAGGAGGAATCAATTCTCTAATTAAACTTATAAGACCAAAGAAAACTAAGAAGCAAAAATTAGAAGAAGTTACAATGAATCCTATTATTTGTATAGGTAACTACAGAGTTGATAAAAAAATTAAGGAATTAATGAAGGTATGCAATACCATTGAATTAAAAACACCTAACCAATTACAAATGTTAAACATGACAAATGTGTTGTTTCCAAATATCCATAGTGGATTACAACCCAAATTGATATCATATTTTCAAGGTGATTTAAGGAAATTAAATAATACATATAATTTATACAAAAATAAACCAGAAGTTTTTACGTGTGAAATAATAGATAATATTTTAGAAATTAAGTCTTATAATGATGATACAAAGAAAATAACTAACAAATTAATTAATGAGTATTTTCCACTCAATCAACATAATAATATTATGAACGAAACTGACAGGACAAGTGTTGGTTTATTATGGCATGAAAATATTATAGATGTTATTGAAAAGATGGATAAAAATAAATCCATACCATTCTATATTTCACAGCTTGATAATATATGTTTTGCTGACTATATTGACCGCATTACATTTCAAAAACAAATTTGGCAATTTAATGAAATGAGTTCATTAATTAAAACGTTTAAAAATAATAAGTTGTATCATGAAACATTTACGACTAACAATAAACATAATCATTCTGATATTAGATTTACAAAAGTATTAACAAAATATTCAACTGAATATAATAATTCACTTTTTATACAGAAATTGTGTCAAAAACTAGGAATGGATAAAAAGGATTTATTTGGATTTTTCATTGAATTAAGTAATAATCACGAAAATACTGAAATAATTAATTTACTTGATAATTATGAAATTAATAAACTTGATATTAACCGTATTTATCGTTATATCGAAAAATATATAAAAGAAAATGCTACGGGTACAGGAGAGAAAGAAATTGAAGATGAAGATGATATAGATGAAGAAGATATTATATAATAAAATATAATAAATTATTTTTATATAATTTTCATTATATAAAAATGACGTTTGAAATGTTAAAAAGTGTAAAACTTGTAAAATAAACATTTTTACGAATCTATAATTTAGTTTATTTTTACCTAACTCTAGAATAATCACGCGTTGTTTTCTTTGACTTTTTTAATTCAGCTAATCTAGCATCACGCCTTTTTTCCCAATTAGAGACAATTGTTTGGTCGATTTCACATTGTAAATAATTCGCATAATGTTGTGGTGAAATGAAAAATAATGTACTATAACCATTCGCACTTTGACGCTCACCGGTTGCCAAAATAATCTTAAAAAATAAATCTTCATCTTTTGAACCTACCATATTTGAAAAATACTCACCAGTCTCAGCATCTCTAATACAATTACCTGTACCACTAGAAGTGAATATTTTAATTTTTTTACTATATGATTTTCCGTCTCGTCGCACAGCTTTTCTATAAATAACATTATACCCTCTATCTTTCATTTTTTCCTTTTCCAGTAGATTTTCTACATTATGATCACTTTCGTAATCATTTTCATCATGATTAAAATAATCATCTTGATACATTCTCTATTTCTAATACATAAGATATATATTTGTCTTTAAATTGTTTTATACTCTAAATTGTTTTGTTTTATACTCTAAATTGTTTTATATAATATTTACTTTTGGACTATCATTGGATAATTCAATTCGTTTTTGTTCTTTACGTTGTTCTATTTGTTCGGTAAGAAGTTGTTTTATTTTATTACTTAAATATTGAACCTGTACTTTCAATTGTTTATTTTCAAATATTAATTGCTGTATTATCATCGCTTGTTCGTTGATTTTCTGCTGAACTATTTCAGGGTTTGTCATCATGGTTATTTTATTTATCGTATCTTGATATTCATTTTGTTGTTTCGTCATTTCTTGGAGTTTTTTCTCTCTCTCTATTTTCAATTCTGCTAATTGTTTTTTTACATCCGGTTTATTATCCGGACTACCAGGATGATAGTTTTCGAGTAACTCGTCTATATCTTCCATAAAAAACTTTAAAATAACTGGTTCCTTTACTAAATCTTTTGGTAATAACTCAGTCTCGTGTATAGTTGGATTTGGCAGTTGTTTTAGTAGTTCTTTTTTATCAAACGAATTGTGATTATGTGAAAATACCAATATAGATTTTGTTGAATCTAGTTGAACGAATGGAATTGTATAATCTTTTAAAAATTTTTTCTCCTCAGCAACACATGATTCTTCATTAAATTTTGTCTTTTGTAACAATTCTTTTTTAAACGCGAATGTTGCTGCTGTTGCATGATTCGGACCATAAGGACCAAATTGAAACATTTTATTTATGTGTTTAAAATAAAGAAACATAGCACTTGAACCAGCACATAATGCTTTACTCTCTTGTAAACGTTCTACCGCATGTTGTACTCTCTCTGGTGGATAATAATCATCATCATCCATATACACAATAATATCACCTTTAGCTTTCTCATTTGAAATATTTCTTTTCTTACCTAGTGTCATTTTTTCATCATATTTAAAATATCGGACATAAGGCAAATGTGATACCAAATCTTCAATCTTATCAGAACCGTCATCTACAATAATCCATTCCATTTTATCTCTTGGATAAGTTTGATTCTCAAAGCATTTGATAATTATAGGTATAAAAGGTCTGCGATTAAATGTCGGAGTACATATACTAACAAAAGGAAATTTTGATGATTTAGTTTTATTTTTACCCATTCCTATATTACTTTAATAAAAGTATTATTTAAGTAATATTATTTTTGTAATATTATTTTTGTAATATTATTTTTTATTATTGAAAGAATTGAACCAAATTAATTTTTATAGTCCTTTCCTGATATTGCCACCCTTTTGACCGAATAATTTATTTAAAAACCCAAATGGTGCTGGAAAAAATCCCTGGGCTAACGGTTTGCTTGATTCAAAAGAACATGTTTTATCTGCTTGATCGTTACTAACTATCGGTGACAAATTTATTTCTGGGATTGGTTTAAAAATATTAATTCCAATTTTACCAAAATAAATCAGTAAAATAGTTATAATGGAAAATATACCAGCAACTGTACCCAAATTTGAAAACGCGGACAAAATAACAAAAAAACTTATTAACCCTACAATAGTTATTTTATAATGTTTTATTATCTCTTTAATAAGTGAAAATGGCGACACAGTTTTGCCATTTAATGTTCCTCTATAAAATAGACATGAAAATATACAGTAGAAGGATGTTATAAATGGAACAAATATTAATAGTGCGAATCCAAACAAGGAAAACATAACCAACCAAAAACCTATCCACCATCTTATCCAGTTCAGCGGATTAGCGCTAAATAATATTACATCTTGCCATTGTGGTTTACCTTCTCCAGAAACATTTGTATTTGTTTTAAAGAACCAATACATATTCGCAAACCATAAATAAATAAAATATACCAAATTTAATAATAAAGAAAACATATATACAAATAATATCACAGGCGGCCAAATACCTATTATTACTGATTCTGGCAAAGTATTTAAGAAACTCATACTATTATTGATGATTGAATAGTTAAATTGCATTAAATTTTCAATAATAGAGATTAGATAATTTGCTAAAAAGTGTGAATTTGATCTCTCTTTATAGTTCTTAAACATTTCTATAATTCCATATTTCGAATTTTTACCGTCAATTGGGATTTCTAATTTCATTGACATTTCTTTATCAGTAAAAATATTTGTTTTTATTTTTTCTATATTAGGTTGATTGCTCGTATAAGGATAACAGTTCGCTTCAGTTGGTAATATATTTGATTGCGCTAATTTACATATAAATAAAACGACTCCGCTGCTTGAAAAATATAATAAGATTATAAGAATTGCTCCTATTACAAAAGTTATAAAGCTTGTTATATTAGATACAAAATTGATGGATGGTTTTTCTTTATCTTTTTTTTTCTTTTCATCTATAGCACTTGTATCATTATTTGAATCTGACATCACTTATATTAAATTAATATAAAAAATTTAATATCAATTTATTATATGAAATTATCAATCAACAATTTTATTTTACCTTTTACAGCATTCATATTATTATTGGTTATTTTTAGAATGATTGATTATTTAGCTGCGGATAAATATATTGTAGAATCCTTCTATTCACGTGAAAATAATACCGATAATACCACTCATACAGTAGATTTACCGTTAAATACTACATATAGTTGTAAAAATTTTTGTGGACCAACCGCAAGATGTGCTATAACAGGACAGCAGTGTTTGGCTGATATTGATTGTCCTGGTTGTCAACCTTATTCATCTTCATTGTCTAAATCTAAAACCAATCTATTGTCTAAAACACAAGAATGTGTTCCTGGCACAAATGATGCTGGCAAATTAACCGTCGGAGTTACTCCTAATTATTCTCCATTAACAAGCGGATATGGAACTAGAGAGAAAATAATTACAAATGATATGTACGCACAACCACCTCAGCCAAATTTTGGTGTTGATACTTGGGGTAAATCGTTTAATGAAGGGCAGGAACTATTTAATAGAAGATATAAACCAAATCAACTAGAATTTATGCCTAATTATCCTGTGACGTACGGTGTTACTGGTGAATTTATTACGGATGGACCTTTACCATCTAATTATTAGATTTTATTTGATTTACATCGTCTTATAATTTACATCGTCTTATAATTTACATCGTCTTATAATTTACATCGTCTTATCAATTACTATTTCTTTAGCTATATTTCTGATAATTTTGTCTTGTTTTTCAATATCATTATCACCTAAACCACCGAATGCTTCGATTACTAATTTACTATAATGATCCGCATATTTCGAATCGCTATAATTACATCCCGGATGAAGCTCTTTGTATTTAGGCAACAATTTTTCGTTTTTCAATGCTACTCGTTTTATCGCTTTACGGAGTTTTTGTTTTTGTTCATTTTCTTTTTCCCATTTATTTTCATCTTTAATGTAAATAACCTCCCTCTTTTTATCAGCACAATGGACTGGTCTTTTATGTACGTCCAAAGCTTTTAAATTTTTGACTATTATATTCGAAATACCGTCTACAAAACCCAGCTTACCTACTTCTTCTAAATCAGACAATTGAAGCTGAAGCGAATCTACAAAATCATTTATATTCATGGCATCTTTACACGTCTCATTTAAGAATACATTTAAGTTAAATGTTTTATTATTATTGTTACAATGATTGTTGATTAATGTGTTGTTATTTGTAGTTCCACACATTTCAACTATCTTATTAGTAAGCTCTTGATTATGTTTTTGTGCTTCATTATTTAATTTCTGTGATTCATTATGTAATTTTTGCGATTCAGTATTTA
>Ga0194122_10005519_pt1 | contig 11814 bp, 9 predicted proteins | sample TA2MahCa10mmetaG_FD_155487 | JGI IMG/M metagenome (GOLD analysis project Ga0194122, IMG submission 155487) | Freshwater microbial communities from Lake Tanganyika, Tanzania - TA2015021 Mahale Deep Cast 10m | ecosystem: Environmental > Aquatic > Freshwater > Lake | place: Tanzania: Lake...
GCCGGCACGCCGCATTTCGAACCCAAGGCGAAGAGGCTGATTTACCTGTTCATGGAGGGCGGCCCGTCGCAGTTGGATCTCTACGACGACAAGCCGAAGCTCCGGGAGATGGACGGCCAGCCGTTCCCCATGTCGATGCTGAAAGGGAAGAAATTCGCCTTCATGGAGAACATGGCCGCGCCCACCGTCTGCGGCTCCGCGGCCACGTTTCAAAAGCACGGGCAGAGCGGCAACACCGTCTCTAGTCATCTGCCGCACATCGCCTCCATCGCCGACAAGATCTCGCTGGTTCGCACCGTGCAGACCGGAAACGTGAACCACTCGCCGGCCATGGTGATGGCGCACACCGGGTCCATGGTGCCGGGCCGGCCGAGCCTGGGCGCCTGGCTTCTCTACGGTCTAGGCCGGTCTTCGCAAAATTTACCGGATTTCGTTTCGATGATCAGCGGGCCGCGCGGCCCGCGCAACGGCACCGATATTTGGGGCTCCGGCTTCCTGCCCTCGGAATATCAGGGTGTGCCCTTCATGAGCGGCCCCAAGCCGATCTTCGACATCGCCAGCCAGCCCGGCGTCACCCCGGAGCGCCAGCGCCGCGCCATCGATGCGATCGTCGATCTCAACAAGGAACGCATGGCGGTTACGGGCGACAACGAAATCGCCGCGCGCATTGCCAGCTACGAGATGGCGTTCCGGATGCAGGCCAGCGCCCCGGAACTTGTCGACCTCTCGAGCGAATCGAAAGAAACCTTGGAGATGTACGGCGCCACACCCGGAAAGGCCAGTTTCGCCAACAACTGCATTCTCGCCCGCCGGCTGGTCGAACGCGGCGTTCGCGTCGTTCAGCTCTACCACACCGACTGGGATCACCACACGTCTATCGAAAACGGGCTCAAGAAAGTCTGCCCTGAGGTCGACAAACCGTCGGCCGCTTTGGTGCGCGATCTGGAGCGGCGCGGTCTGCTGAGAGACACCATTGTCATGTGGGGAGGGGAATTCGGCCGTACCCCGATGAGCGAAGGCGGCAAGCGCGGCGGCATGGGCCGGAATCATCAGATCGACGCCTACACCATGTGGTTCGCAGGCGGCGGGCTCCAGCCGGGCCGCACCATCGGCGAGACCGACGAATTCGGTCTGGCTCCCGCCACCGCGCCTACTCCGCTGCACGACATCCACGCCACGCTCCTCAATCAGTTCGGCTTCGACCACTCGCGGCTAACCTACCGGTTCCAAGGCCGCGATTTCCGCCTCACCGACACGGCGGGGCACGTCATTGAGAAACTGGCGGGGTGAGGTTCGCACTTCTTATTCTGGCCGCCGCCGCGGCCGTGGCGCGCGATTCGGACGGAGACGGGATCGACAACAAGGTCGAACGGGAACTGATGCGCCGGTTCGCCCCCCGGTTTCTGCTCAGCGCCGGCGAGTGCGACGGCATGCCCGCCGAACTGCGGCGAGCCGCGGCCGAACCGGAAGTCCTTGCCAAGAACGGGACGATTTACGCGCAGGTACTGCCAGCCGCCGGCGACATCGAAATTCACTACTATCACGTATGGGCGAACGACTGCGGGCGGATGGGTCACCCCTGGGATGTGGAGCATGTTTCCGTTCGCATTCGCGACGGCAAGGCCTTGTACTGGCTCGCCGCCGCCCATCAGGATACGGTTTGCGACAACGCCAACGCCGCCAAGGCCGCCAGCCTGGACGCCGGGGACAGCGGGGCGACCGTGTGGATCTCGCGGGGGAAACACGGTTCGTTCCTGAACGAGTCGATCTGCCGCCGGGGCTGCGGCGGGGACAGTTGCACGGCCATGACGGAGATGCCGGTGGCGAAGCTGATCAACATCGGCGAATGGGACCGCCCGGCGAAGGATACCCCGTGGATACGCTCCGCCGCGCTGCAGTTGGAGAAGAAGATGCGGCCCGAGTTCACTCCGGAATTGATGGCAGCGCTGGATAAGGGCGGCGTCCAGGCCGTCTATCCGATCAAGATTCCAGGCCAAGCCGCCATACTCGGATTGAATGCCGCCGTGGATGGGCTGGGCGTTGCGGATCGTAAGACCAACCGGGCGTTGGGCACGGCTGAACAGAAGACCCGCAACGCCCTAGGACGCGCCAAGCGGTGGATTCTGGACAAGACGAAGTAGTTCTCTAGGACCTTCGCGAATACTTTGCTACTTGGCCGCGCGAGTTCTCATACAGCGCGCTGGCGGTGGCCGCGGCCGGCGGCAGGACTAGCGCCGCCTGCCCGTATTGCGCCATGGCCAGCGGCGTCATGCCCTCGCTTTGGCGCAGGAAGGTCAGCGTCTTGCCGTCTTCGGCGAGACCGATTTGGATTAGGTCGCCCGGGCGGATCTGATCGGTGGCGATGAGATTGGCCAAAGGCTGAACCACCAGGCGTTCGATGGCGCGCTTCAGATGCCGGGCACCGTATTTGGCGTCGATCCCTTGCCCCAGCAGCATCTCTTTCGCTTCGTTCGTCGCCGAGAAGACGAACGACCGGTCCGCCGACGATGTGAAGATGCGCTGTTGGACGGCCCGGAGTTCGATGTCGAGAATCCGCCGTATCTCGTCTTCGCCGAGCGGGCGGAACACGACGATCTTGTCGAGCCGGTTCATGAACTCCGGCGTGAATTTGCGCCGCGCCGCTTCCACGCCGCTCCGCTCGATTTTGGAGCTGGTCTTCTCGTCGAGGTCCACCGGCCTGGTGCCGTTGCCGGCGCTGAGGCCGAAGCCCAGCCGCGGGCTCAGCATCGTCGACATTTCGGCCGCGCCGAGGTTCGACGTCATGAAGATCATCGCCTTCGAAAAATCCACCTTGCGGTTGTCACCCAGCGTCAACGTCGCTTTGTCGAGAATGCCGAGCAGCAGATTCCAGAGCGAATCGGAGGCCTTCTCGATCTCATCGAACAGCACGAAGCTGATCTTGACCTTTTCGGTATGGTGCTGATTGATGACTTCCTGGCTCAGCAGCGGGTGCGTCTCCCGGTGACCCAGGTATCCGGGGGGCGAACCGATGAGCTTGGCGATCTCGTGCGAGTGCTGAAACTCGGCGCAATCGATTTTGATCACCGCGCGCGGATTGCCGACCAGCGCTTCCGCCGTTGCTTCCACGATCCGGGTCTTACCCGTGCCCGTGGGTCCGAGAAAGAGAAAGCTCCCCACCGGCCGCCCGGGAGCGTTCATCCCCGTCAAATGCATCTGGTAGATGTTGACGATCTGGTCGATCGCATCGGGCTGGCCAACGACGAGGCGTCGAAGGCTGGAGTCCAGGCTCTCGGCGTCCTTTCCCGTACGTGACGGGTCCAACGTCACCGGTTGAGAAACCGCTTTATCCAAGTCCATCAGGTCTCGCATGGTTGTGTACTCCTGTCGCCACGGATTTTCCTGCTGCCAAATCTCGACGGGATTCGCCTGCCGGGCGCTCGCCCGGCCAGACGCGCCCTTCGGTTTGTCATTGTCTTTCTTGTCGCTGAGCCATCGGGTCATTCTTCACGCACCGCTTTCACTAGCTTTTTCGACCCGGCTTCCGAAAGTATGAATCGATTCGCGGCACAATCGTTTCGGCTAGTCCTTCCCCGGCCGCGACGGTCGAATCTCCACTCGGCTGATTAGCGTCCGGTCCGGCATACTCAAGACGGCATGTACGGCGTCCGCCACGTCTTCCGGTTGAATCTTCCACGCACTTGGTTTCCCGCTGGAGCGAGGAGAAAAGTTTGTATCTACGCTTCCCGGCATGATCTCGGTCACGCGAATCCCGTCGTAGCGATGGTCGAGCATCATGGCCTCGCTCATCCCGTTCATACCGAACTTGGAGGCGTTGTAGGCGGCTCCGCCGGCGAATGGGTTCTTGGCGGCCAGGCTACTCAATTGGACGACATGCCCCCCGCCGGAGTTTCGCATTCGCGCGATCGCCGCGCGGGAACATAGGAACGCTCCCGTTAAATTTACATCGATCGTCCGGCGCCATTCCTGCAAGGTCAAGTCTCCAGCGGGCTTGAAGACGCCAAGCCCTGCGTTTGCGACCAGGATGTCCAGCCCGCCCATCCGCTCATCGGCAAGACGAAACAGCGCTTCCACATCCTGTTCAACCGATACATCGGCGGCGAGGCCCCAAACCTTCAGGGCGGATAATTCCCGCAATGCTTGGGCGACCGAGGAATCGCTTTGGCCGCAAAAGGTTACCGAGGCTCCCTCGCGCAGTAACATTGCAACGATGGCCCGCCCAATGCCTCGGGTGCCGCCCGTTACGATCGCTCGTTTTCCAGAGATGCTTTGTGTCGACATCTCCAGATAGTACAAGGGCCGCTACCGCACCCGGTACACGCCGGTCGGCCCCGATTTGAACAAAAGCTCCAGCCGGGGCTCGTTGGTGAGCCGCTCGTACAACTTTTTCTGCTCCTCGGCCGGCATGTCGCGCGCGAAATCGGTCTCGCTCAACAAAAAATACCCGAGCCGCTGCTGAACGGCGTGATCCGCGGCGCGAGCGTGGTCGGCGGTGCGCGCCGCATGGTCGTCCCGATACCAATGGATGGTCGTCAGCATCATTCCGGCGCCCCGCCGGCCGGTGCGCAAGTAGAGGAGCGGATCGTTCTCGGAGAGAAACGTCGCATGGGCCGGCAGGTTGTCCCGTATCCATTGCATGGCCGGTTCGGACTCCTCCAGTCTTCGCGCGTGAGAGGCGTAGAACTCGGGCAGCGTGCTTGTCAGCAGCGCAAACTGCCGGACCACGCACATGGTCAACACCGCCGCCACGGCCGCGCCCATGATGGCCGCGGCGATCTTTTGGTCCAGCTTCGGCTTGCGGAAGACTTTTTGAATATTCAAGGCCAGCGTGCGTAACTCCTCCCACAGTCCGGCTAGCCACAAAGGGGCGACGGGCAACATGAAACGCTCGTTGGGAGGGTAGTGCCAGATGACCAGCATTGCGACGTAAAAGAGGCTGAAGATCGCGTAGGTCGCCACGGGCGACTGCAGATCGCGCTTAGCCAATTTGTAGGTGCCCGCCAGGCCGGCGATTCCGGCGGTGAGCGCCACCACCTTCTCCAGCATCGACAACGACACGTCCGGCAGTACCAGCGCCCCCAGCCCGTGAACCACGCCGTCCAGGTTCTTCCAGACGTACAGGTACGCTTCCTGCCAGCTAAACACCCGAAGGTAAAACCCCACGTAGTCCGTATAGTAGAGAGTGATTAACTCGTTACCGCCGAAACGGTTCCGCGTTGTCCAGAGCGCCCAGCCGGCCAGAACGGGCAGAAAGATCGCCGCGAAGATACCGGCGTGGAGCCACCGCCTTCGCATCGCATACAACAGCAGCGCGGCCGGAAGAATGGCGATGCCAGCGGTCCTGGTCTGGAATGCCATTGCGGCGAAGATGGCCGCGGCCAGGACGGCAAAAACCGAGCGGCCGCTGAGCGCGATCATCGTCAGCAATAGCAAGGACAGGAACATCATCTCGCTCAGCATCGTTGTGCTGAACAGGATGACGTAGGGGTTCAGCGCCCACACCGTCGTCAGCAGCGTTCGCCGGTCCGGCGAGAATCCGGCCCGGCCCAGCCACCACCAAAGGGCGAGGGTCGAGATGGGCAGCCACATCCAGCACAGCGCCATCGCGTAAGGCAGGTTCTCCGGATAGTGGGGCGAAAGGTGCCAGGCGATCGAGAGAACGGCCGGCCAAAGGGGTGGAAACTTCGTCTGCGCCGGGTCTCCCGGGAAACTCTCGATGCGCGATTCGCCGCGTTCGGCCAACGACTTCGCAGCGATGAAATAGACGCCGTCGTCGTGGTACTCGCTCGCGTGCGGCATCGAACGCCACTCCCAAGCGAGCCAGCCACCGGGCGCGAGCGTGGCAACGAGAGCGATATACCGTAGAAACCGCAGCGGCACGTTAATGCGCGGACACGAGGTCGTGAGCGCCGAACAGGGTGGTCCGGAAATTGCCGGCCGGATCGAGCTCGATCGGCTCCGGATCGCCGAGAATTTCAAGGTCCGGGCGATCCTTGACGAGGGGCAGCAGATTCTCGCTCAGCGCCAGGGGCGAAAGCTCCAACGTATTCTTGATCCAGCCCAGGGTGACGGCGCCAGGGTCCAGCTTGCCGACCGTCGGCCAGAACTTCTCCAGGCACGTCAGGTCGCTGCCGTAGTGCAGCGGCGTCTTAACGGCGCTGGGGCTGGAGGCGGTGAGCGAGTTGATGGACGTCGGAGTCCAGTTGACCTTCGCAAGCAACCGGTCGTGCAGCACGTCCGCCATGCCAAGGCCCACGGCGTTGCCGTAGCTGAGGCTCGAAAGGTCCCGCACGTAGATGCGCTGGAACTTCGGTCCGGGCCAGGGATTGTATTCGCCGTTCACGCCGCGATTGGCCACCTTCGTATCCATGCCGGCCCCGGAGATGTTCTTACCGATCTCATCGATGATCAGAATGTCCAGGTCGCACGGCACGCGGCCCATCCACGTTTTGACCAGTTCCAACAACTCCTCTTCCCGTTGCTCCATGTTCTCGACGGCGACGGCGGCCAGCTTGGCGGTGTTGTGATAGGCGTCTTCCAGGATCGCGAGGCCGCCGAGTATTTTTCCCGAGGCCAGCACTTGGCGTCCGACGCTGCGGATGACGTTCTCCAGGCCCCGCGTGTAGGCATAGGTGTGATAGCGCTGCGCGCCGGCGAATTTGCCGAGGCCGATGGCCATCATCTTGAAAAGGCCGCTTTCGATCTTGCCGGCGAAATCGGTGTGCCACTTTACGCGCCCCACCAGCATCACGCCGTCGGCGTTAAACGCCTCCTTGTCGAGGAAGGCCTCGATGCCGTTGGAGTCCTTGCCCAGAGAGACGACGTCCAACTGGCTGACCACCGGGCAACCCATGGTCGCCTCGTGGATACCGTAATGGGCCAGCACGTCGGCCTGGCCTTCGGCCGTGGCCGCGCCGTGGCTGCCCATGGCGGGGAAGATGAACGGCTGGCAACCGGCATCCTTCCAGAACTGCACGGCCGCCTTCACGATCGTCGCAATGTTGGTTATGCCGCGGCTTCCGACGCCGATGGCGACGCGCCCTCCGGGCTTCACGCGCGAAGCGAACGGCGACGCCTTCAGCTCCGCCTGAACGGCTCCCGAAACGTCCTGAATACGGCGGTCCGGGAAATTCTGCTTGACTCGAAAGATGCGAGGGAGATCCATCACTAAGGGAGTATATCAAGAGCCGCTGTGATACCCTGCCGGTACGCTTCCAATGATCGATGCTTCTCCGAACTGGACACGGCGCGAGTTTGGCGCGTTCTCGGCCGCCGCGGCGCAAGCGGCGGCGGGCAGGCGCGTCGTGTTGACGTTCGACGACGCCGTCAAGTCGCACCGCACTTTTGTTGGACCGCTCTTAAAACAACTCGGGTTCCAGGCCACGTTCTTCATCACGCATCGATGGATGGAGGAGACGAAGCACTTTCTCTCCTGGGACGATGTGGCCGAACTGCATGAGATGGGCTTCGAGATCGGCAACCATTCCTGGACCCATCTGGACTGCTCGTCTCCGCGCGGCGCCGCGCGGCTGGAGGCCGAGCTGGCGCTGATCGAATATCAGCTCCAGCGCGTGAAAGTGCCAAAGCCCGTGAGCTTCGCCTGGCCCGGCAATAGTTTCGGCCCGGAGGCCGTCGAGACCCTTCGACGGCACGGTATCCAGTTCGCGCGCCGCGGCGCGCAGCCGGAGGCGGAGTACGGCCGCATGGTGACCGGGCCCGCCTTCGATCCGCGCAAACACCACCGGTTGCTGATTCCGACCACCGGCGACGCCTACCCCGACTGGACCTTCGAGCATTTCGAGAAGGTCCTCGCTTCGGCCCGCGACGGAGAGGTTGTGGTCCTGCAGTTTCACGGCGTGCCGGACGTCGTACATCCCTGGGTGCACACACCTGCCGATTCGTTCCAGCGCTACATGGAACACTTGAAAAAACTCGGCTTCACGACGCTGGCGCTGCGGGACCTGGGCACGATGATCGATGGCGATCCAGCGGATCCGCGGCTCGGCGACCGCTACCGCCCTCCGAAGGATGGCAAGCTCATTCAACCGGTGGAGGTGGACCAGACGCGCGCCGATCTTGGATATTGGCGCGGCGTGATGCAAGACCACGGGCTCACACCGGCCGAGGCGTCCCGCGTGACCGGGCAGACCGAACCGTTCGTGATTTCGAAACCGTTGCAAGGTCTGGCGTTGCGGCCCTATCCCGGCGGCCGCCACCCGCGCATCGGATTTCTGGAAGGCATGGTCGCGCCGATGCGCGGCACCAAGGCCACGGTGTTTCTGCCTTGGGACGATGCCGGTTACATCATCGTCGACGTTCCGGAAGCGATCCTGGCCAATGGCCGCATCCACTTTCTGGGGCATACCCACATCCCGACGGTTTGGGACGACAAGAACGTGATCCTCCCCAACCGGGATTGGGTTCGCGGCGAGGACGGCTCGCTGCGGAACGAGTGGCTGCTGCCCGATCAAGTCACGGCCGGGGCGCGCATCCGGCTAGCGGGCAGCGAGGTCGAGATGGAGTGCTGGATTCGCAACGAATCGTCCGAGTGGTTACGAGATATGCGGGCGCAGGTGTGCGTCATGTTCCGTAACGCGCCGGCGTTCGCGGCCCAGACCAACGGCAACAAGGCGCTGGGTGAGACCCGTGCCTCGGTTACCGCGGGCCAACGCACGATCGCGACCGAGTGGGACCACGTGCATCGGGTCTGGGGCAATCCTCGCTGCCCGTGCATGCACTCCGATCCGAAGTTTCCCGACTGCGGGCCGGGCCAAACAGTGCGCCGTACCGGGCGGCTTTGGTTCGAAGGCGCCTAGGCGCGGGCCAGCCAGGGCAGCCTGCCGAGCAGGGCCGCGCGGCGCTCCAGATACCAATCGCTCTCGACGAGACGCGTCTTGCCGGTCGATAGCCCGATCATGAGCGCGACGACGCAAAGCGCCAGCAGCGCCGTGTCGAGCAGGCTCATTTTGCCCTTGAACGGCTCCGCCCAGCGGCCGTAGACGAGCTCGATATGCACCCAGTAGATGAACAGCGACGTTTGGCCGAGTTGTCTGGGCACCGAGAAACGCGGGCCGTGGCCCGCGCCGGCGCGGATGCGCGGCACCCACTCGTTCCAGAAGAATCCGAACGCCGCGACCATGAGAATGACGCCGATCTTGATCAGCGTCAGGCACGGGCTGTCCAGCCAGAACTCCGAGTGCGGATAGATGTTGTAGGGCAGGTTTGACACGTATTGGCCTGCGAAGGCGAGCGCGAAGCCGGCCCAGCCGGCCCACTGCATGAGCTGCTCGCGGCCTTCGCTCGAGACGCAGCGGAACAGGGTGCCGCAGGCCATGCCGAAGGCGACGAACGTGCCCCAGGGAAAGAGCGCGAAGGCGGCGTAGTCGGGCGCCATGTAGGCGCGGAACAGGCTCTCCGGCGCGGCGGCCTTCCAATCGCTGACGAAAGGCGCCCCGAAGGCGATGACAGCGGCGACGGCGAAGGCGCCGCGTACCCGGCCGAGGCGTTGACACGCCGAAACAGGCGCGAGCATCACGCAGGCCGCGGCCATGCAGTTCAGAATGTCGACGCGGAGCAGGTCCTGCCAGGGCGAGTTGGGCCAGTAGAACAGAAACATCTGGAGGCGGAACAGGATCGCGAGGCTGCCGAGAAAGGCTGCCCGGCGCAGCGCGGCGAACATGCGCTGTTTGGGTCCGGCACCCTTCTGTTCGCGCGAGTCGATGAGAAACGCGAGCGTGACGCCCGAAAGAAAGAGGAACACGGCGGGCGCGACGCCGCCGGGGAACTGGGACATCATGTAGACCCCGGTGTCCCGCAGGTCCTTGTGTGTAAAGCTCTCCCAGACGTGCCCTTGGAGCATAACCAGCGTGGCCGCGCCGCGGGTCCAGTCAATGAAGCCTAATCGATCCACTTTCGGTTTGGGCGCTGGCGCGCCGGCGTCCCGATCCCTGAGTGTGCCTGACGGGCTGCTCAAATAATCCCTCTCTAGCCACGTTATCGTATTTGAGATGGTCACGAGAAGAGATTGGATTGGCGGGCTGATGGCTCAGGCCGCGGGCGGCGACAGGATCTGCGATATTCATCAGCATTCGCCGTACTCCGGGCGGACCGACGACGGGTTGCTGGCGCACCAGGACCGGATGGGCATCACGAAGACGATCCTGCTGCCGGCCGGCGCGCGTTACGGATTGGCGGCGGGGGCGGGCGGCAACGATATCTGTGTGGCGCTGGCCAGACGCAGCCCTGGCAAGTACGTCTACTTCGCCAACGAAGGGCCGTCGCCGGACCGGACGCGGGAGGTGCTGGAGAAGTATCTGAAGCTGGGCGCCATCGGCATCGGCGAGCAGAAGTTCCCGGTGGACTCGGACTCGGGCCACGTGCGGTTGGTGGCCGAGATCGCCCGCGACTACAAGGTTCCCGTGCTGCTTCACTTCGAGCACAACACGTACAACATCGCCTTCCAACGCTTCTACAAGATTCTGGAGAAGTACCCCACCGTGAACTTCATCGGCCACGCGCAGACCTGGTGGGGCAACATCGACAAGAACCATGCGCAAGAGGTGATGTACCCGCGGTTGAAAGTGACGCCTGGCGGCTGGACCGACCGGTATTTGTCGGACTATCCGAACATGTACGGCGACATGTCGGCCGGTTCGGGTCTGAACGCACTGCTGCGGGATGAGGAGCATGCACGCGGGTTCCTGGAGCGGCACCAGAACAAATTGCTGTACGGCAGCGACTGTTCGGATCGCGACGGCCACGGCGAACGCTGCAGCGGCAGCAAGCAGATCGAATCGATCCGCCGGCTGAGCCCGCATGCCTCGATCGCGCGGAAGATTCTATGGGAGAACTCGGCGCGGCTGTTCCGGTTCGCCTAGCGGTCCACCCACTTCAACTCGGCGTCGGCACGGCGGACGTAGTTTGCGTCGAGCAGGGCCGGATCGGCGGGCCGCGCGAGTTTGGCGACGGCCGCGGCCAGGGCCTTGCCAGTGTAGACGCGCCCGGCGGGAAGAAAGGCGTCGAACGGGCCGGTCTCCGGCAGAGTGAAGATCGCGCCCGGCGGCACCCGCTCCAGGAAGGCCTGCAGGGTTCCGGCCATTTCCGGCACGATCAACTCACCCGCGGCCGAGTAAACGGCACCGTACACTTCGCCGCGCCGCGCATCGAGCAGCGCCGCGCGCAGCGGGCCGGTGCCGAGCGACGCCAGCGCCGCCAGGTTGCTGACGCCGGCGGCGGGCTTGCCAAGCGCGGCCGCCAAACCCTTGGCCGCGGCAAGGCCGACCCGAACGCCTGTAAACGAACCTGGGCCGGAGGCCGCCGCGAACAGGTCGATCCCGCTCAGCGCGACGCGCTGGCGCGCCAGAAGAGCCTCGATTTCACCGAAGATCTCATGGGCGAATCCCTCGGGCGCGTGGACGACGGCCAACTCCAGCACCTCGCCTCCGCGCAGAAGCGCGAGACTGCCGAAGGCGCCGGTGGTGTCGATACCGAGGACCGTCACGGAACCAGTTGGAAGACGCGGTCGACCGCGTAGGCCTTTCCATTCGCATTCAAGGCCGTGACTCGCAACAACAAAACACCAGGGATTTGTTTTTTCAATCCGGCCGGGATCTTGAGAGTTCCCGACGGTCCGGTCCCCATGACGCGATAACCCTGGCCGTTGCTGGTGACCTCGCCGGTGATGAGATACCGCATGTCGCGGGTGGCCCGGGTCTGGCGCTTCAATTTGATTTCGTATTGCGGCGGCTTCGACGCCGAGATCGTATCGCCGGCGGGCAGTGCGAGTTCGAAGGGCGCGAGCTTGGTTGCGGACTC
>Ga0194122_10005525_pt1 | contig 11805 bp, 2 predicted proteins | sample TA2MahCa10mmetaG_FD_155487 | JGI IMG/M metagenome (GOLD analysis project Ga0194122, IMG submission 155487) | Freshwater microbial communities from Lake Tanganyika, Tanzania - TA2015021 Mahale Deep Cast 10m | ecosystem: Environmental > Aquatic > Freshwater > Lake | place: Tanzania: Lake...
TTTGGAGTAGTACGAAGAGTCCAATTAATACCATTAGGAGAAGTCGTTACTGTATTGGCAGTTCCACCAGCACTATTAGAAACAGCAGCAAATAAGCCTAATTCAGGAGACCAAGCAACAGCAGGCCAGTTATAAGCAACCGTAGTTCTCGAGGTCCATGTTGATACTGCTTTAACCCCACTTGAATAAGGATTAGGAAGAGGGTAACTATCTTTGGCTAACGCATAATATCCATTTACCGCACCATAAGAAGCGTCAGTGCCTAGTTGTTGATTTATTCTCTCTAATGTATCTAATTTATAAGAGGGTGCTGCTATTTGACTTAAACTTAATGTAGATGTAGATGGGTTATATGTAAATGGTGTAGTTGTATCATCTTGAAATAGACTTTTACTTCCTGTTCCGGAAGTTTTTGAAAAAGGAATAAAATAGTTACCGCTTGTGTCATCACTTGTAATATTTATAGTTGTCGCATTTGTAGGGCCAGCTGGCCCTGTAGCACCTGTAGAACTTGATGTACCAGGTAATCCAGTGGGTCCGGTCATTCCAGTGGGTCCTGTATTTCCTGTAGCACCGGTATTTGTTTGTGTGCCGTCTGGTCCTGCTGGTCCTGTTTGTCCGGTTGGGCCCGTATTACCTGTTGGACCAATTGGGCCATCTGACCCTGTATTTCCTGTAGCACCTGTCGCGGTTGATGTACCGGGTAATCCAATGGGTCCGGTTGGACCAGTTTGCCCTATATTACCTGTTGGACCTGTATTACCTGTTGGTCCAGTATTACCTGTATTACCAATTGGACCTGTATTACCTGTTGGACCTGTAGGTCCTTCTTCACCTGTAGGTCCTGTATTACCATATTCGCCTGTAGGACCTGTTTGTCCAGTTGGACCTGTATTACCTGTGGCACCGGTATTTGTTTCTGCGCCGTCTCGACCAGTTGGTCCAGTTGGACCTGTTTCACCAGTTGGTCCTACTTCACCAGTTGGTCCTGTATTACCAGTTGGTCCTGTATTTCCAGTTGGTCCTGTATTTCCAGTTGGTCCTGTATTTCCAGTTGGTCCAGTTTCACCAGTTGGTCCAGTTTCACCCGTTGGTCCTGTTTCACCCGTTGGTCCTACTTCACCAGTTGGTCCTACTTCACCAGTTGGTCCTGTTTCACCAGTTGGACCTGTATTTCCTGTTGGTCCTATATTTCCTGTTGGTCCTGTATTTCCTGTTGGTCCTGTTGGTCCTATAGGTCCTGTTTCACCAGTAGACCCTGTATTTCCAGTTGGTCCAAGTTCACCTGTAGCTCCTGTTTCACCTGTAGCCCCTGTATTTCCATGTTCACCTGTTGGTCCTGTTGGTCCTGTTGGTCCTGCTTCACCAGTTTGTCCTGTTGGCCCAAGCTCACCAGTTGGTCCTGTATTACCAGTTGGTCCTGTTTCACCAGTTGGGCCTGTTTCACCAGTTGGGCCTGTATTACCAGTAGGTCCTGTTTCTCCTGTAGGTCCTGTTTCACCTGTAGGTCCTGTATTACCTACTTCACCTGTAGGTCCTGTTTCACCGATAGACCCTGTATTACCAGTTTCACCAGTTGGTCCAGTTTCACCAGTTGGTCCTGTTTCACCAGTTGGTCCAGTTTCACCAGTTGGTCCAGTTTCACCAGTTGGTCCAGTTTCACCTGTTGGGCCTGTTTCACCGGTTGGTCCAGTTTCACCGGTTGGTCCAGTTTCACCAGTTGGTCCGATTTCACCGGTTGGTCCAGTTTCACCAGTTGGGCCTATTTCACCAGTTGGGCCTGTTTCACCGGTTGGACCTGTTTCACCCGTAGGTCCTGTTTCTCCTGTAGGTCCTGTTTCACCAGTTGGTCCAGTTTCACCTGTTGGCCCTGTTTCACCCGTTGGTCCTGTTTCACCCGTTGGACCTGTTTCACCAGTTGGTCCTGTTTCTCCTGTTGGTCCTGTTTCTCCTGTATGACCTCTTTCTCCCGTAAGTCCGGCTTCTCCTGTAGGGCCTATTTCTCCTGTAGCTCCTCTTTCTCCTGTTGGTCCTGTATTTCCTGTTGGTCCTGTTTCACCTGTTGGACCTGCTTCACCGGTTGGTCCTGTTTCACCAGTTGGACCGGTTTCACCGGTTGGGCCTGCTTCACCAGTTGGTCCTGCTTCACCTGTAGGTCCAGTTTCACCTGTAGGTCCGGTTTCACCAGTTGGTCCTATTTCACCGGTTGGCCCGGTTTCACCTGTTGGCCCTGCTTCACCTGTTGGTCCTGTTTCACCAGTTGGACCTGTTTCACCAGTTGGACCTGTTTCACCAGTTGGTCCTGTTTCACCGGTTGGCCCTGTTTCACCGGTTGGCCCTGTTTCACCTGTTGGTCCTGCTTCACCGGTTGATCCTGTTTCACCAGTTGGACCTGTTTCTCCTGTAGGTCCGGTTTCTCCTGTAGGGCCTATTTCTCCTGTAGCTCCTCTTTCACCAGTAGGTCCTACTTTACCAGTTGGTCCTGTTTCACCAGTTGGTCCTGTTTCACCTGTTGGACCTATTTTACCAGTTGGTCCAGTTTCACCAGTTGGTCCGGTTTCTCCCGTTGATCCGGTTTTTCCCGTAGGTCCGGTTTCTCCAGTTGGTCCTGTATTACCTGTTGGTCCTGTTTCACCAGTTGGGCCGGCTTCACCAGTTGGTCCGGCTTCACCAGTTGGTCCGGCTTCACCAGTTGGTCCGGTTTCTCCTGTAGGACCTGTTTCTCCTGTAGGACCTGTTTCTCCTGTAGGTCCTGTTTCTCCTGTAGGACCTGTTTCTCCTGTAGGTCCTGTTTCTCCTGTAGGTCCTGTTTCTCCTGTAGGTCCTGTTTCTCCTGTAGGTCCTGTTTCTCCCGTTGATCCGGTTTCACCAGTTGGTCCTGTTTCACCAGTTGGTCCTGTTTCACCAGTTGGTCCTGTTTCACCAGTTGGACCGGTTTCACCAGTTGGTCCAGTTTCGCCAGTTGGTCCAGTTTCGCCAGTTGGTCCGGTTTCTCCTGTAGGACCTGTTTCTCCTGTAGGACCTGTTTCTCCTGTTGGTCCTGTTTCACCTGTGGGTCCGGTTTCACCGGTTGGTCCTGTTTCACCTGTGGGTCCTGTTTCTCCTGTAGGTCCTGTTTCACCTGTAGGTCCTCTTTCTCCAGTTGGTCCGGTTTCACCAGTTGGTCCAGTTTCACCAGTTGGTCCAGTTTCACCAGTTGGTCCAGTTTCACCCGTTGGTCCTGTTTCACCAGTTGGGCCTGTTTCTCCTGTAGGACCAGTTTCACCAGTTGGTCCAGTTCCACCAGTTGGTCCAGTTTCACCTGTTGGTCCGATTTCACCTGTGGGTCCGATTTCACCAGTTGGTCCAGTTTCACCAGTAGGTCCGGTTTCACCCGTTGGTCCAGTTTCACCCGTAGGTCCGATTTCACCCGTAGGACCAGTTTCACCCGTAGGTCCAGTTTCACCCGTAGGTCCGGTTGGACCAGTTTCACCAGTTGGACCAGTTTCACCAGTTGGACCAGTTTCACCCGTTGGACCAGTTTCACCAGTTGGACCTGTTTCACCAGTTGGACCAGCTTCTCCTGTTGGTCCGGTATTTCCAGTTGGGCCTGTTTCACCAGTTGAGCCACTTTCACCCATAGGTCCGGTTTCACCAGTTGGTCCGGCTTCACCCGTAGGACCGGTTTCACCAGTTGGTCCTGTTTCACCAGTTGGTCCTGTTTCACCTGTGGGTCCGGTTTCACCAGTTGGTCCAATTTCACCAGTTGGTCCTGTTTCACCAGTTGGTCCGGTTTCACCTGTAGCTCCTCTTTCACCTGTAGATCCTATTTCTCCAGTTGGACCTGTTGGACCTGCTTGACCGGTTGGACCTGTTTCACCCTTAGTTCCAGTATTTCCAGTTGCGCCTGTAGGACCACTTTCACCAGTAGGTCCGGTATTTCCAATTGAACCTGTCGTTCCAACTTCACCTGTAGGTCCGGTATTTCCAATTGGACCTGTTATTCCTACTTCACCAGTAGGACCTGTTTCGCCGATTATACCAGCTGACCCTGTATTTCCAGTTGGTCCAGTTGTACCAGCTGACCCTGTATTTCCAGTTGGACCAGTTGGACCAGCTGACCCTGTATATCCAGTTGGACCGATTGGACCAGGTGTCCCTGTATATCCAGTTGGACCAGTTGTACCAGCTGACCCTGTATTTCCAGTTGGACCGATTGGACCTGCTGACCCTGTATTTCCAGTTAGACCAGTTGGACCAGCTGACCCGGCATTTCCAGTTGGACCGGTTGAACCCGTTTGGCCGATTGAACCAGCTTGACCTGTACTACCTGTTGGACCTGTTGGACCTGTTGGACCTGTTGGACCTGTTGGACCTCTTGATCCAGTTTGACCTATTGGACCTGTTGCTCCAGTTGCTCCAGTTGGACCAGTTGGACCAGTAGCACCAGTATTTGTTGTTATGCCTGATGGACCAGTAGCACCAGTAGGTCCAGTTGACCCAGTAGCACCAGTATTACTTGATTGGCCTGCTGGACCAGTTGCTCCAGTTGGACCTGTATTTCCAATAGCACCAGTAGCACCAGTATTACTTAATTGCCCCGCTGGACCGGTTGGGCCTATATTACCAGTTGGTCCTGTATTACCAATTGGTCCGGTACTACCAGTTGGACCTGTACTACCAGTTGGGCCTGTACTACCAGTTGGACCTGTTGGACCTGTTAAACCTGTTGGACCTGTTGGACCTGTTGGACCTGTTGGACCTGTTGGACCTGTTGGACCTGTTGGACCTGTTGGACCTGTACTACCTGTTGGACCTGTTGGACCTGTTGGACCTGTTGAACCTGTTGGACCTGTACTACCTGTTGGACCGGTATCACCGATAATTCCTTGAATTCCAGGAGGACCTTGTATTAGCCCTGCATTTTGCCATCCATTAATATTTGGTGGATTATTTTGAATACAAACCCATAAATATTGTTCAATAATATATCCATCACTTACAACAGCATTAGTTGGTAATTCTGACGTATTATTTAAAGCCCCTTTTATAACAATAGTTGATGGGTTAACACCTCCGATAGTTGAACCAGCAGGTAAAACAATTTCTGTTCCTGAACCGGAAATAGACGCCTCACCTAAAAATATAGTTCCCGCGGAGAAGTACCCTTTATCAGCATGTATTTCTTTAAACCGAGCACCAGTAATACCTAAAAACAATATGTCAGTAGCATATGGTATTATACTATTATATAAAATACCTCCAAAACTACCTGTATAACCAATTATTCCAACAGGTCCAGTTGGACCAGTAGGTCCGGTTGACCCAGTATGTCCGGTTGATCCAGTAGGTCCAGTTGGTCCTATTGACCCAGTAAGTCCAGTAGATCCTGTTGGACCAGTAGATCCTGTTGGACCAGTAGATCCTGTTGGACCAGTAGATCCTCTTGCTCCAGTAGATCCTGTTGGACCAGTAGATCCTGTTGGACCAGTAGATCCTGTTGGACCAGTAAGCCCTCTTTCTCCAGTTGAACCAGTAGGTCCGGTAGAACCAGTAGGTCCGGTTGACCCAGTATGTCCGGTTTGACCTGTAGGTCCAGTTGGACCGGTATTTCCAGTAGCACCAGTATTTCCAGTGGCACCAGTATTAGTTGCTAAACCTCCTGGACCGGTTGGTCCTGTATTTCCAGTTGGTCCTGTATTTCCAGTTGGTCCTGTATTTCCAGTTGGCCCGCCAAGAGGTCCAGTCGGTCCGGCCGGTCCAGTATCACCTCTACAACTTCTACCAGTTGGACCAGTAATAGATTGTCCGGTTGGACCAGTTAATCCCATTTGACCTATAGCAGATGGTCCTGGTGGACCTGGTGGACCTTGCGGACCTTGTGTTCTTAAATCAGAACATTTGAGTGCACCTAAATATTGTGGGTAATTCCGATAATTGCGTGACATTTATATATAATTATAATAATTTATTTATAAATTAACTATTTTCAATACTGATTCTTTCTCTACATTGTCATATTCAAAAAAATACTTATTACAAGCTTTAGTATTCTAACTTGTGAACGAAATAATTTACCATAAACTAATAACATTTGTTAATACTATAGGAGTAGAACTATTTAAGAATACAATTGATATTTGCTGCATCACACTTGTTGCTGAAGCATTTATCGTAATATTAGCCAATCCATTTCCTGCTCTCATTGTATAGGCAGTTCCATTTACATTTATAGCATTACAATAAAATTTAACAGTGTAAATAAATGTAAGCGTATATGATGCGGTAATTGAAGTGGTTGGTACATTTGTTAGTGTTAATGTAAAATTGGCTGAAGGAGTATAAAATACTACACCTCGTATAGCAGTGTAAGATAATGATAAATTGGTCCCAGAACCACCGTTATGTATTAATTCGGCTACTTCAACAACACTTGTAATACCACTTAACGTAGCATTACCAGTTATTAGAGCAGTGCCACCTACATGTAAAGTTTCAGTTGGTGTAATATTAAGACCTACTCCAAGTCGGTTGTTTGGAATATCAACTAACACACTCCAGTCGTTTGAAAAATAAGGTCCCCATTTAATTGCTCTACTAGTTGACGGACCACCCGCACCAGCTGAAGTTCCTGATTGAACGAAATTACCTGTATTAGTAGTTATAAACCGAATTACACCTTCTGGACTCGTTGTATGTTTAACTGTGAAGCTTGCTTGAGCTGTGCCACTAACTTCTATTGTATTGGATAATACTGCGCTACCAGTAGTTAATGTAGCAGTAGAAGGGTTATAAGTAAATGGTGTTGTAGTTACATCTGCTCTTAGAACCTGAGAATTACCGCTCCCACTAACAAAGACAGGATAAAATGTAGAGTTTGTATTCGTATCTGTAATATCAACTGAACTTGTATTACCACCAGCACCTGTTGGACCTGCTTGACCGGTTGGACCAGTTACAGTACTAGCGGCACCAGTTGGTCCAGTTACAGTACTAGCAGCACCGGTTGGTCCTGTTACAGTACTAGCGGCACCAGTAGGACCAGTTACAGTACTAGAAGCACCAGTTGGTCCTGTTACAGTACTAGCGGCACCAGTTGGTCCTGTATTACCAGTATTTCCTATTGATCCAGTAGGTCCAGTTACAGTACTAGCAGCACCAGTTGGTCCGGTTTCACCAGTTAGACCTGCTTCACCAGTTGGTCCAGTTACAGTACTAGCGGCACCAGTTGGTCCGGTTTCACCAGTTAGACCTGCTTCACCAGTAGGTCCAGTTACAGTACTAGCAGCACCAGTTGGTCCAGTTACAGTACTAGCGGCACCAGTTGGTCCGGTTTCACCAGTTAGACCTGCTTCACCAGTAGGTCCAGTTACAGTACTATCGGCACCAGTTGGTCCAGTTACAGTACTAGCGGCACCAGTTGGCCCGGTTTCACCAGTTAGACCTGCTTCACCAGTAGGTCCAGTTACAGTACTATCGGCACCAGTTGGTCCAGTTTCACCAGTTGGTCCGGTTTCACCGGTTGGTCCAGTTTCACCGGTTGGTCCAGTTTCACCAGTTGAGCCTGCTTCACCAGTAGGTCCAGTTTCACCTGTTGGTCCAGTTTCACCAGTTGAGCCTGCTTCACCAGTAGGTCCAGTTTCACCTGTTGGTCCAGTTTCACCTGTTGGTCCAGTTTCACCTGTTGGACCTGCTTCACCGGTTGGTCCTGTTTCACCAGTTGGTCCGGTTTCTCCTGTAGGTCCGGTTTCTCCTGTAGGTCCAGTTTCACCAGTTGGACCTCTTTCACCAGTTGGACCTGTTTCTCCTGTAGGTCCGGTTTCTCCCGTAGGTCCGGTTTCTCCTGTAGAACCGGTTTCTCCTGTAGGTCCGGTTTCACCAGTTGGTCCTCTTTCACCAGTTGGACCTGTTTCTCCTGTAGAACCTGTTTCTCCTGTAGGTCCTGTTTCACCAGTTGGTCCTATTTCACCGGTTGGCCCGGTTTTACCTGTTGGCCCGGTTTCACCTGTTGGTCCTGCTTCACCTGTTGGTCCTCTTTCACCAGTTGGCCCTGTTTCACCTGTTGGACCTGTTTCACCAGTTGGACCTGTTTCACCGGTTGACCCTCTTTCACCGGTTGCCCCTGTTTCACCTGTTGGACCTGCTTCACCGGTTGGTCCTGTTTCACCAGTTGGACCTCTTTCACCAGTTGGACCTGTTTCTCCTGTAGAACCGGTTTCACCAGTTAGACCTGCTTCACCAGTTGGTCCAGTTACAGTACTAGCGGCACCAGTTGGACCTGTTTCACCAGTTAGACCTGCTTCACCAGTAGGTCCTTGTATACCTGTAGTTCCTGCTTCACCGGTAGGTCCTTGTATACCTGTTGCTCCTGCTTGACCTGTAGATCCTACTTCACCAGTTGGTCCTACTGTACCAGTTGGTCCTATATTTCCTATTGGTCCTATATTTCCTGTTGGTCCTATATTTCCTGTTGGTCCTATATTTCCTGTTGGTCCTGTATTTCCTGTTGGTCCTGTTACAGTACTAGCAGCACCTGTTGGTCCGGTATTTCCTACTATACCAGTTGGTCCGGTATTTCCTGCTATACCAATTGGTCCGGTATTTCCAGTAGCACCAGTATTAGTTGCTTGGCCTGCTGGACCAGTTGCTCCAATAGGTCCTGTTGGTCCCGTATTTCCAGTAGCACCAGTATTACTTGCTTGTCCTGCTGGACCAGTTGCTCCAATAGGTCCTGTATTTCCAGTAGCACCAGTATTTGTTGCTTGACCTGGTAATCCAGTTGGGCCAATTTGACCGGTGGGACCAGTATTACCAATAGGTCCAGTATTACCAGTGGGTCCTGTATTTCCAGTGGGTCCTGTTACAGTACTAGGTTCACCAGTTGGACCTGTATTACCAGTTGGACCTGTATTACCAGTTGGACCTGTATTACCAGTTGGACCTGTTACAGTACTATCAGCACCAGTTGGACCTGTATTACCAGTTGGACCTGTATTACCAGTTGGACCTGTATTACCAGTTGGACCTGTATTACCAGTTGGACCTGTATCACCTTGAGGCCCTCCAACTCCAGGAGGTCCTTGTATTAGTCCTACATTCTGCCATCCATTAATATCTGGTGGATTATTTTGAATACAAACCCAGAAATATTGATTAATAATATATCCATCACCTATCTTAGCATTAGTTGGTAACTCTGACGTATTATTGAAAGCCCCTTTAATAACGATAGTTCCTGGGTTTACCCCTCCGATAGTTGAACCAATCGGTAAAAGTACCTCAGTTCCTGATGCAGAAATAGCAGCATCACCTAGATATATGGTTTGACCTGCTGTAAATACTTCATATGCAAATATTTTGCTAAACCAATAACCTGTCATACCTAAGGTCAAAATGTTATCAGCATATGGTATTATACTTTCAGTTAAAATACCTCCAAAATTTCCTGTAGGTCCGGTTGATCCGGTTGATCCAGTTGCTCCGGTTGATCCAGTTGCTCCGGTTGATCCGGTTGATCCGGTTGATCCGGTTGATCCGGTTGATCCAGTTGGTCCGGTTGTTCCAGTTGGTCCTGTTGGTCCAGTATTTCCAGTTGGTCCGGTTGATCCAGTTGGTCCTGTTACAGTACTAGCGGCACCAGTTGGTCCGGTTTCACCAGTTGGTCCGGTTTCACCAGTTGATCCGGTTTCACCAGTTGGTCCGGTATTTCCAGTATTTCCAGTTGGTCCGGATTCACCAGTTGGGCCTGTATTACCAGTATTTCCTATTGCTCCAGTTGGACCTGTATTACCTGTAGCACCAGTATTAGTTGCTTTACCTTCTGGGCCGGTTGCACCAATAGGCCCTGTAGGTCCTATACTTCCTGTAGCACCAGTATTACTAGCTTGGCCTGCTGGACCAGTTACTCCAGTTGGTCCTTGTAGTCCTTGTGGCCCTTGCGGTCCTTGTGGTCCTTGGTCTTTTAAGTGACAACATTTAACAGCACCTAAATATTGTGAGTAATTACTATAATTGCGTGACATTTATATATAATTATAATAATAATTTATTTATAAATTAACTATTTTCAATAAGCGTTCTTTATCTACATTATCATATTCAAACAAATATTTATTACACCATTCTGTATTCATATTTGTAGGTGAAACAAATATAATTTTTTTACAATCTTTTCCGATATATCCATGACAAATAAGTTCTTCTTCTGGTATAAGATAAAATTTAGCATTTTTACAATGTAGCCAATATAAATCATTATCTCCTTCCTCGTAACTTTGATTTACACATTTACCATCAATTCTACATTTATATTTAATTAAATTAAATGAAAAAGAGTTTGGATTATTGTGTACAATTGAACCTACTTTTTCCTGAACTTTTTTCTCTCCAATTTTAAAGTCATAAACTAATCCTTCAACTTCATTATTTTTAAATTCAATAAAGTTAATAGTTGATTCTCTTATTTTTCTGTATTGAAGTTCCTGTTGTTGACTCTTATTTGTTGGAGTATTCAGTGTGTCAAAATCAAATTTAATTATTGAATCATAATAATGGTCTAATTTTTCTATTAAATTTTCAGAAGTAACTTCATATTTATTATACTTTGATTTTTGCGCGACACCAATAGTTTTTAATCCATTTACTTCTTGATATGGTATTAACCACATTTTTTTGTCTTCTTCGCAAATACATAATAATAAGCAATCTTCATATTTATTATTATTTAGTCTGAAATAATATTGGTCTCGTTCCGTCTGTTTATTTGTTGTTTTTACTTGAATTCCTAACCACAAATCAAGTTCTTCATTTTTTTTTCTAATAGCTATATCAGCTTTACAACCATCAAAAGTTTTAATTACTGTAAAATTATCGGTTACTAAATTTTTGAAATAATTAATACATTTTAATTCCTGTAAACAACTATTCTTATTCTCTCCTACCCTAAATTCTTTTAATTTATTGCCAGTATTTACATTAACACATTTCGGACAATTGATGCCTTGATTTAAAGTTTGAAAATTTTTCCAACTTACATTATTTTCATGTCCGCATGAGGCAATGTAATTTAATTTTTGTCTATTATTAATATAATAATTATTAAATTCATCTTTTGTATAACATAATTTACAATTTTTACTTTGAAAATAAGACGACATTGATTCATATGTTGGTATTTCTAAAGCACAATTTCTACATTTGATTCCATGTCCTACTAGAATTTCTTTTACTGAAATATGGCTATTGTGACCGCAAGAAGCTGTATATTCTAATTTTTCCAATTGATTGTTATATGTGGTGCTTAATAATACACAACTTCTTTGAGAAAAAATATCTTGAACTTGCTTGTGTGTATATCTTATAGGCATAGTTTGTTTTATATAAAAATATATATTATATCTTTATATTGTTTTATATAAATATATAATTCAGTAGTAGGGCTAATAAGACTACGCCGACGGGAGCTGCGCGAGACAGAGACGTATGCTACCAAGACTGGCAACATTATATTTCACAACCAAAGGCAAATCATTTTCCAAGTAAACTTCTATTTGTTGGCATAAATTAGTGCATTTTATGAAATACCCAAGGTTTTTAAGTGAAAATTCACCCTGAATGATTTTAGACGAGTCTTGCTTTGAAATAAAGCCCATACTACCGTCTGATTCGGCACGATGAATTTCAGCAGAAGCAAATTGTCCGGAACACTTAAATATCAATTCATTACCGACAGATTTAATTTCAAGTTTTTCTGAAATACATGACAAATCACGAATAATTTTTTGGAAATCAGCGGAGGGTAAATTAATAATAGATGAAAATGTAACG
>Ga0194122_10005540_pt1 | contig 11787 bp, 9 predicted proteins | sample TA2MahCa10mmetaG_FD_155487 | JGI IMG/M metagenome (GOLD analysis project Ga0194122, IMG submission 155487) | Freshwater microbial communities from Lake Tanganyika, Tanzania - TA2015021 Mahale Deep Cast 10m | ecosystem: Environmental > Aquatic > Freshwater > Lake | place: Tanzania: Lake...
GACATAAAACCGAATATAGTGGGGCAGATTCAGTTACCGATCTGATCGAGAATGATGCGGGTGAAGGACTTGACGAACGAGGTGCCCCGGTTCAGGAGGTTTTCACGGGTCATATAGTCGAGTTCGATGTCCGGACGCACGCCGATGTTCTCCACGTATGGTGCGGTCGGCAGGTCAGTGGTAACCACCGGCTCCCTCCGCGTCATGAGCGACTGAGTCACCCCTACGGTGACCTGCGAGTACACCGTGCCGGCGAACTCGACCACATTTCCGCCCAGTCCCATGGTCCGGTAACCGACAACTTTGCCACGGCCATTGTCCTGAATCACCGCCGGGAAAGCATCCGCAGACGAGGCCGAAAAGTCATCGACCAGCACGATGAGGGGCTTGCGGTACGTCACTGGCGAGGGCACCAGAATGAGGGATCCAGTTTTGTTCAACGAGATGGAGCCAGTGCTGCCTCCCTCGCGATTAGCCTGCAGAACGTCCTTGTAATTGTTTTCGAAATGCTGGATAATCCATGATTCGACACCGAACAGGCGTGCCTGCGACAATTGGGCAGCAAAGTTTTGTACCCAGGAGTTGGTTGCGCGGAGTTCGAATCCGATCGTGCGAAAGGTGTTGGGAATCAGCCGTTGCAGCAGAGCCTCGTTGAAGGCCACTGAACCTCCCGGATTCCGCATCACATCGATTACTAGGCCGTTTGTATTCTCCTGCAGGAACGCGATTTCCCGTTCAAAGGTCTCGATGGCCTCTTCTTCGCTGGGCGGTGCAAAACTTGGAATACGGATCCAGCCTATCGTTTTGCCTTCGACAATGTAAGTGCCACTGGCAAAGAAGTCCGGCCCACCGGACAGACGTAGACGGAATCCGGCCGGGAAAGCATAGATTGGCGAGTCGCTACCGAAGTTAAGAACGGCTTCTGGATCGCGCGGCAACCGGGAATTCAGGAGTGGAGCGAGGGGTCGCATGTACGGGGGAAGCGAGTCGCAGTCGACCGCCGAAGGGCGGAAATCCTGCTTGGCGGTTGTCAGCGCTGTGGGCACGCGCCCGAGGTCGGTGAACGCAATGCCCGTTTTGGTCCAGGGGAGCGTGTACTTTTCAAGTGTGCCGCTGGCGGCGCGCCAAACTTCGACCTCTACTGTGTCGCCGAGCGATGCGGCGGCCGGAATCACTGCCTGCGGTCGGATTGTTAGCAGGCCGGCAGCTGAGCGTCGGGTGGCTCGGGGATTGCCCGTCATCTTATACTTGGCAAAGCGGTCCAGCAATTGGTTGACCGGAATGCCGTCCATCGACACCAACTCATCGCCGATAGCCGCGGGGAAACGACTCAGCGGCTGCTGTCTCCGACTGATGCTATCGATCAGGACCCTGCCGTCATATAGGTCGGCGGAGAAGCCCAGCGTGGCAACGAAGCTGGCCGGGAATGAAAGAGAAACGTGGCCATCTTGTAAGCTCGCCACATAATCAACAAGAATGTCCAGAAACTCGAGGTCGTCTTTGGTGGCCTCCACTTTGGCAAGCCACGGCTTTAGATTAAGAGCATCAATATTGAAGGCTCTCACTTTCCAGTGGTACGGCCCATAATTAGTGGCAAATGTTTGGGCTAAGACCGTAAAGTCAAAAATCTTCTGCTCCTTTGTGAGAGCCGCAAAAGTCGGGCAGACAAGGAGGAGATAAACTGCAACCAATCGTTTCATGCTTAAGAGTTTATATCACACTTGTCACGGCTCAGTCTTGTCTCATACAAGATGAGCCTGAAGGGAGAGTGTGATTCTCACACAAGATGAGCCTGAAGGAATCGAGGTAGCGGAATCTGGTGATTGATCATCACGATGCATGGCGGGGAGAAGTTGAGCCTGGACAACATCCGGGAACTGATGAGCGCGAGCGAGGATTTGGGCTCTGGTGCAAACCGTCTTTTGAGCCGCCCCACGGCAAAGGGCATCTTCGGCTATTTGCATCTGTGGTTTCACGCAAGCGGCGGCCGGCCTGTCGAAAAAAGCTACTCCGAGTTGTGCCAATTGCTGAACATTCCGGTCTATAAACACGTTTCCAAGATCCGGGAAACCATGGGCCGGTCGCTCGACGAGTTGAAGCAAGTGGGCTACCTGTCGAACTGGGAGATCCGGCCGATGGTGACCAAGGAGGGTCTGAAACTCATTCTGTTTGCCGGCCAGGAACTGCTGCATGTGCTCGCAATCTCGCAGGGAAGGGCCCTGGCGTCGGCTGGGACGGCCTCTCTGCCCGTTGCCGATGCCAACAGGCCGCGGGCCATCGCCGTGCTTGTGGAACGCGGCGTAAGCGCCGCCAAGGCCGAGGAGCTGCTGCGTCACGAAGACGGCGACACCGTTTTAGAGCAGATCGAGTACGGCGACCACCTGATGCAGCGCGACAAGCGTTCCAAGTTCGACAATCCGGCCGGGTTTCTGATTTATCTGATCGAAAACCGCGTGCCGGTGCCGCCTGGGTTCGAAAGTACGCGCCGGAAGGAGCGCCGGCGGGAGATGGAAGCCGAGGAATCGGAGAAGCTGACCCATCGCATCCGGTTGGAAGAATCCTACGAAGAGTTTGTGCGCCGGGAGGTTGAGGACGAACTGGGGCGGCGTTTTCCGGAGAAGACGCTGGCCAAGCATATCGACAAGATCGTGGCCGGGCGGGTGCGGACCGACGAGAGGTTCTCGCACATGCAGCCGGTGTTCCAGCGCCAGATCGCCGAGCAGTTATTGCGGCAGGAGCTGCGGGAGACGATGACGCTGCCAACGCTCGCCGAGTGGTGTGAATCGGCGGGGCAGGGAAAGCTGTTTGGAGCGGCGGCCGGGGCGTAGGCAGGGGGCTCGCTTTAGCGGGCTGGCTCAAGACCGTGCTTTCTTAGCAAAGCCGCTGCTCTACGGGAAGTGAGAAATCGGATCAGTGCTTGTCCCGCCTCTGGATTACTTGCGTTGGCGGCGATGCCAGCCGACATGGTCGTCGTTCTTTGAACGGCGGCCGGCAGCGGCCCGGCGTATTGGATTCCGCGAACCGGGAGCAGTTCGCTTATTTGTTGGAACCCGATCTCCGCCTCGCCTCGCGCGATTGCGTCTCCGACACGGCCATCCACTCGTTTCATTTTGCTCTGAATTGCCTCGGCAATGCCCAGTCGCGGGAACAGCTCCTTGGACACGTATACTCCGCTCAGACTGGACGAGTAGGCGATGGAGGGAGCTGCCAGAAGTGTGCGCCGAAGCGCGTCAACCGAGGAAATGTCGGGTTTGGGCACTCCCGTCCGGACCGCCACACCGATGCGTGAACGCGCGATATCCACCTGAGTACTCCGCACAATGCGACCTTCCTCTGTGAGGCGGTTGAGGCCATCCACAGCCAGGATGATGACATCGGCACGGTCGCCACGCTCAATGCGCTTGTGGACGGAGCCGGGCGCGCTGGCCACCGAAGCACCGAATGCGACGACTACTTTGTTGTGGGTGTCGCGCTCGAAAGCCGGAATCAGTTCGGAAAACGTCTCGACCAGAGTGCCTGAGGCGATCACATGCAGCTCGCCGGCCGAAAACGCGGATACGCTGGTCACCAGCAGCAACAGGACACGGAGGGCGGAACGCGCGTTCGGCATGAAGGTCAGCATATTCCGAAGGACTGCCTCATGGTCTTTGTTGCGTACGGTTGGGAAGCTTGGTGGCTTTACTGGCGAGCGAGAACCGAGGCTCTACCGGGGGATCCGCGAGACCCAAGGCGCGGGCAGCAGTGTACTCGCCAATCGCTGGGCCGTGCTTGAAGCCATGTCCAGAGCCGCCGCCGGCGATCCATGCGTTCTCCCATCCCGGGTGACGGTCAATCAGGAAATCGGTATTGGCGGTGTTTTCGTACTGGCACACTCTGGCTTCCACCAACGGAGCAGCGGCCAAGGCGGGGAAGCGCAATTTCAGATAGTCCCGTGCGCGTGAAATCTCGTCTGGCATGGGAAGCCGAGCACTCCGGTCGGGATCGAAGTCTTCTCCCAGCCAGCCAAATGCAAGTTTAAAACCGCGATTCTCAAGGTCGGGCAAACCGTACCAGGGCAAGTCGCTGAAAGCATCTCCCCAGGCGGGCATGGCGGGAGGAGCAAAGCGGGAATCTCCGGGAGGCGGGCCGTAGAAGAAGACGACTTGGCGGGTGGGAAAAATTCGATCACCGAGAACGCCGGGAAGCAGAGTCTTGAGCCAAGGGCCGGCGGCGAAAACGAATGCATCGCCTGCAATCCTCTCGGATCGGTGGTCGATCAGTTCTTGGAGGCGGCTTGTGCCGGCAGGTTCCTGAATACGGGATTGGCGATAGACCCCGCCTTTTTTGACAAATTCCGTCACGACCGCTTGCACGGCTTGCCGGGCCATGAGGCCACCAGCATTCGGTTCGAGGATCGCGGCGACGTCGTCATCCACATGGATTTGCGGGTAACGCCGTTTCAGTTCCGTGTTGTCGAAACTGTGGACCTCGGCGCCTAACTTTCGCAAGGTTTGCAGGTGGGCGGCGAAACGGGGGTCAGACTGGCGTGCCATCCACAAGGCGCCGACGCGATGGTAGAGACGATGGAGTGAAGTCTCGTTGAGGAATCGTTGCCAAAGCTGGAGAGAGCGGAGGGCGAAGCTGGTGTAGACAACATCGTTACCGTAGCGAGCGCGGATGATGCGGGACTCTCCCCCGGAACTGGCGCGGCTGTTGGCGGGTCCGTATTGGTCGATCAGAGTCACCCTCTGGCCGGCACGCAACAGGTGATAGGCTGTCCATGCTCCAAAAATTCCGGCACCCACCACCACGAAATGACGTTGCGGGCGGCCGGATTGGGCGCAGGCGGAAAGCGCGCCGAGACCTTGAATCCAATTTCTGCGGTTGGAGAGCGCGAAAGTGGTCATTGTGGGAGAGATCTCCTACTTAAGAGAATCCTGTGAGAAGGTTGAATCCGTTAGCGCCGGGGACACCCTGCTGAAGTGATCGAAGTCCGGGAAGGCTGGCCAAGCTCCACGGCCTGAGCTTCGCTTGTCAAGAACACCAGGATCGTCGTTGCAATGTGGAACGGAACCAGTCTCATAATTCCTCTTGGGAATGCCCGCCTGGAACGCAACGATAATACCACCCAAGCGATCAAGTGAGACCTGCAAATTGGGTGGCCCACACCGAATGAGGGGCCGCATGGCGCGGCCCTCTCGATACGATCCTGCGGATGCTTCACCGCGAAATCAAACCCGGTCCGATCTGCGCGAGTCCGCCCGCTTGCGTTACGGTAAACGTGATCTCGTAGGCCGGAACATACCACTTCACCGGTTTCTGTCCGGGGGTGATCGTCGTATAGACCTTTTTCAGAATGATGGTTTGCGTGCCGATTCCGAAATTCGCCGCGCCATTAAACGTCCGGAAAGCGTTATCCTCCAAACCGTTGCCGCTGTAGTTCATGCTCGCGACCGTCAACAGCACCGAAGCGCCGTTGGGTATCCGGGTCGTGATGGCGGGCGTTGCGGCCAAGGAGATCTCTTGTCCCTCGGTCATCGAGTTGACCTGGAACGACGTCCGGGTGTAGCCGGCCCAGAAATCGACAAGCGGAGTTTCCACGGCGTCGTACAGTACGCCGCCATTTAAATTTCGCGCCGCCAGCCGCTTGATCTTCACCGGTTTCACAGAAAACGACGGCGAAAGCAGCGAGGTATACGGCAGCAGCTTCTGCCACACGATCTTGTCGTCGTCCGGTCCGGCCACGCCGCTGTCGTAGGTGAGGGCGTTACACTCCGACGGCACTCCCGAAGCCGTACTTTCAATCTGTACATTCCGCAGCGCCGCCCGGACCTTGGCGTCGACTTTGGCCGTCAGAGAATGGTTTAAAAAGAAGTTGACGAACTGCTCGGAAAACGACGGATCCGCGTCCAGGTACGGCGTCTGGCTGTTACTTTCGATGGTGACCTGGCCCGTTCCGGTCTCCCAGCCCCGGCAGAAGGCCATCATATCCGTGTTGACGATGACCGTCCGGTTCCACGGGTAGGGTACCCACAGCCCCGCCTTCTTTTCGGCGATGCCGCTGATGGTGATCGTGATGTGGTGCGGCACGTTGACGAAGCGGTGGTTGGGTTCGCCGGGAAGAGCAGTGGCCGACGTCCAGATTCCGTTCGTCGAAACCGAAGCCGTTGCATACGCCCGGACCTTGTCGATCTCTTCCTTTGCCTTCAACTCATTATTCAACTCGTTGATTTTCACGAACAATTCGGAGCGCAGCGGTTCGGTCATGAACCATAGGACAGGAATTTTGGTGCCGTTGGCGATGGAAGCCGCGGGCGGTCCAAGTGCTGGGGGAATCGCTTGCGCGGTCAGGATGGAGCTGAGCGCGAGAATCGCGGTTGCGGAAATAGTCGTGGTGTTCATGGGCGAGGTCCTCAATTGTGCTTTCCGTTTAGATTTGCCGGAGGTACCGGCCTTTTGTAGCCGGTGCTTTCGATGGCCACGAAAGGAGTATGCGGTCCGGGGACCTGGGGAGTCGTCGTATTCTCGTGAACGGCTTGTAAAAGAGTTTTGCGGCTTGGCGCGGGACGGCGGAATCCGTACCGGTATCGTCTACACAGCGCGACTCGTTCCCTTGAGGGGAACTGCCGTTAAGTGAAGCCGAAGAACACAATCGAGTAATTAGCGGGACGAGCCGCAAACTGTAGACATCAAGGTGGATCGGGGCGATAAAGGACAGATGGACGCCGGCATCCTGTTCCGGCGAGGAAAGGGAGTTCAGAGAGGCGGCCAAGCACGTCCTGGCGTTGACGGAGCGGCAGTTCGCAGTACTGGTGAAGAAGGGCGATTTTGAAGAGGTGAAAACCGATGAGCAAGAACTATAAGAGTGACGCGATGGCGGCCATCCATGAAACCATGGCGGCGCTTCACGACGCTGGGGCCATCGACAAACAGACGATGCGGCATTTCGATGAGGCGTGTCTCACGCCGGTCCGTCCCCTAAAGCCGAAGAGATCAAGGCTATCCGTGAGCGGGAACATGTCAGCCAAACCGTTTTCGCCACCTACCTGAACGTGACCACCAGTTTGGTGAGCAAATGGGAACGCGGTGAAAAGAAGCCTTCTGGAGCTTCGCTTAAGCTGCTGTCGCTGGTTGCGAAGAACGGCCTTGCTGCTGTTGCGTGACGTGTACGCCTACCCGGGAAACGTAATCCGCGTCTCCAGCCGCCCGTCCACTAGCGGCGCCCGGATGGCCGTGGCCGGCTCTTTCGAGCCATGCACCCGGCTGCGCCAGGCCGGCTCCGGGTGGCCGCCGGCCATCTCCAGCCGCGCCACGCCGCCCAGGTCGAACACCCCGGCGGCGGTCTCCCGGACCTCCAGCGGCGTGTGCCAGGCGGCCATGCCCGGCGCGTCGCAGTGATCGGTGACGACGATCGCGCCGCCGCGCCACTCCATCCGGCGGCGGTGGCGCAGGCCGCGCTGCACACAACTGGCCTCGAACCAGTCCTCGCCCCAGCCGTGGCACTCCGTTTGCGGCTTTCCGTGCCAGCGGAACGGACCCGCCGCTTCGGCCTGGTCGAGCCCATTCAACCGCACCGTATTATGAGCGGCCGTGGAGCGGAAGCGCTCCCGTTCGGCCGGGTCGGCGACATAGGTGAACGTGCCGGGATCTATCAGGATCTCGGTCTCGCCCTGGCGCAGGACGATGGAAAGCGCGCCGGCGTGGCTGTGGCCGGCGCCAAAGGCTCCGAAACCAACGGAGTCCATGAGCAGTTGCCGGCCATCGAGAATCCGGCTGAACAAACCGGCATCCGGGTAATAGACCGTGCCTTCCCACGGAGCCTCCGCGGTCTCGGGACCCTCCAGCACATTCGGACCCAGCCACCAGGCGGCCAACTCGGCGCGATCCTCCAGGGCGTTGGGCCAATCGGGCCGCGCGAGATAGCGGGTGCAGGCGGCGAGCGTGGCCCGGCCAAATCGCGCCCGCTCGCCGTAGGGGTGGAACAGCCGGCCGCCGTCGTCGTCGCCAAGGAGCGGGATTGTGCCGGAGGGTCCCAACAGCGTGCGCAGATAGCCGGCCATCCTCTCCAGCCGGGCCCGGTAGGCGGCCGTCGTGTCTTCCAGCAGTGCGTGCAGCAGGAAGAAGTCGACGGCGTAGACGTGATAGTAGGCCGATTGCTCGAAGTGGCTGCCATCGCCGCGCACCTGGTTGACGATCTCTTCGGCGACGATGCGGCCGGCCGTCGCGCGCCATTCGGGGGCGCCGGGCAGGGCGGGGAACAGCCGGGCGGCCGCGTGCAGCGCCACGGCTTCGCCCAGCAGGTGGGTATTGGGCGAGAAGTAGACCGAGAGATTGTGCCGCAGGAAGACGCCATGTTGATAGATGGCCTCCGCCCAGCGCGCGCGGAGCGGATCAGGCAGCACTTCGGCCGCCAGATGCCAGGCCCAGAGCCAGCTCAACAGACGGAAGGCCACCTCCAGCGCCGAGGTCCATTGCATGCCATGGCCGTAAGGGTTGCGGTCCATCCAGTGCTCCAGGTGCGCGGCGATGGCGTTCAAATAGGACACTTTTCCCGTCATCCGCCAGGCTTGCCCGAGCAGCACCAGATGCTGGTGCCGGTTCAGCTCCCAGATGGCTTTGTGATCGCCTACCTGCTGGAAGTCGAGATAGGGAACACGGCGGAACCAGCGGTTGGGGTACTCCTTGCCGGCCTTGTAGTCGCGGCTCCAGCGGATATCGGGGCCGGTGTCGAGCGTTTCGCCGAACAAGGGAAACCGGCCTTCGATTACTTCTCGGGCGAGGCGGTCGAGCTCACCGGCATACGGAGTACCGCGCAGCGCGCCGCACACCGGTTTCGGATCGGGCAGCAACGGGGCCATGGAAAGGGTCCCGCGGAAACGCGGCGGCCGGAGCAGGTAACCGAGGTTGGCGGACTCCTGCCGCAGACGAAACGAGATTTTGGTGATTCAGGCCAAGCGAGCGGGCGCGGTAACGCTGCAACGCGTGGCCGAGCAGCACGGCGGCGGCCAGGAGGCTATAGTGCGTCAGCCTCGGTACAACAAAATAGGGCAGCATATCGCTCCCCTAAAATCCTAGCTTATGGCCCCCTGGCAGTACGGCTCCCGGGGAGGTCCAGGTTAGGCAACAATGGGGACATGCACATCCAGGCCGTGCTCCTTGAACAGCCTGGGATCTCTATTGCGGAGTAGGTGACGGATCAAGCGGCAAAGCCGAACCTCGCATCGAATTTTGGAGGGCTCCGAGTGGCCGGACCTGTTGTTCGCCTATCATGATCGTGTCACGCTCGGGCCCGCAGCCATGAAGGCTCCCAATGGCGCTTCGCCCACTCAGCGGCTGAGCCAACTGAGCGCCGGATCGTTCGTCATCCGCATGCGCCGCGCGAGAACCTTCCGCAGTTTCGCGGCAAGTTGTTGGCGCTCGGAAAATAAGTTGTTTGTCTCGCCCGGGTCCCTGTCAATCTCGTACAGCGCCTGCTTGCCGGATTCCCAAACGATCAGCTTGTGCGTCCGGGAACGCACCACGCGATACGGTTCCACGGCCTGGCGCGTGGCCAGCCCCTCGGGCCGCCCATCCGTCCAGGCCGCGAAAGAATGCTGACGCCGCGACGGCCGTCCGGTCAACTCCGGGCGCAAGCTGCTGCCGCTGAGCGCGTACGCGGGACGCACTCCCGCGTAGTCAAGCAGCGTCGCCGGAATATCGATACTCGCTACGGGGCTGTTGTTCTTCCCTCGCGCTTTGACGGCGCCGCCGGAAACGATATACGGCACGCGCAGGGACTCCTCCCAGGGATGCACCTTGCCGTCCAGTCCCTTGGTCCCGCAGAGGAATCCGTTGTCACCGAGGAATACAACCAGGGTGTTCTCCCACTGGCCGGCCTGTTCAATGGCCTCGATCACGCGGCCCACATGAGCGTCCAAGTGCGAGATGACCGCGTAATACGTGGACCAGTCGAACTCGGTGGCGTCCTTCGGATGTACGGGAGGCGGTTGAGGATTCCTGGGCCGGAAGTCATCCACGACTGTGTAGGGAGTGTGTGGTGCGTTATAGGCCAGCCACATCAGGTAAGGCTGCGTAGCCCCACGAATCGCGTCGATCGCCGTATTGGAGAACAGCTCCGTAATGTGGCCGCGGACGGTCTCGTCCTTGCCATCCAAACCACGCCTCAGTTCCGGATCGATGTACTTGCTGCTGCCGCCGCGCATCCAAAGGGGCGCGTGTGAAAATCCGCAGGCCGCGGGAGAGTTCGTAATGTGCCACTTGCCGACGAGGTGCGTGGCGTAGCCGGCACGGCGGAGCTGCTCAACCACGGCCGGCCCGAAATCGGGCCTGAAAGCCTTGTATCCGTTCGACATCAGGCCGGACTGATACGTCTCAAGCCCGGAAAGCAGAATGCCGCGGCTCGGGCAGCACTGCGACGTGCTGACAATGCCGTGGGTGAAGTCCACGCCCCGTGACGCCAGCCGGTCCAGGTTCGGCGTCGCGATGTGCGGATTCCCGGCCGCACCCAGACACTGGTAATGATGGTCATCCGAGGAGCGAGAGAGGCGAGAAGTTGCCGGCGAGTCAACACAATAAGTCCTCCTTGCCCCCGCGCGGGAGCCGTTCGAGATCGCGGCGGTAAGGAGTCACTTCGCCCACTCCGCCTTCGGAAGCGGCAGATGCATGCTTTCTACCTTGCGCGCCGGGACGAACGCGCGAACGGACGCGGTGGTCCGCACCTGTTCCAACCAGAACACGCCGTCGAAATTACTGCTGTTGCCGCGCGTGCCCAGGAAATCGATGTCGCCGTCCTTATCCAGGTCGTATGCGACGAATCCGTCGTGCATGCCGCGCTTGGTGCGCACAATGTCGTGGCGGATCCAGGCTCCGGCGGGATCACCGGGGTTCTCGAACCAGGCAATCCGGCCCGCGACGCTCTCCGAGGTAACATCGTCCCCATCCCTGTCCCGCGGATAGCCCGAATAGGCGCCGGTGATCACGTCCATGTTCCCGTCACCATTGATGTCGGCGACCTGGATTCCCGTCGGCGCATCCGGAGCGATGCCGCCGATGTTGTGCCGCCGCCACGGACGGTTCAGATCCGCGGGCTGCTCGATCCACAACACATTGGGCTTCTCGCACAGCACGATGTCCAGCCGCCCGTCTCCGTTCAGATCGCGAAAGGCAGCCATGAACGCGGTGAGCCGTCCCCCGCCCTCGACTTCCATCCTCCGCTCGCGAAACGCGGGCCTTGCGCCGCCCAGGTTTTCATACCACCACATTCTCTGCTCGAACCGGCTGCCGGCCAGCACATCCAAGTCGCCGTCGCCATCCAGGTCTACTGGCTGGGCATTGACAGGAACTTTGGTCCGGCCGAGTACATGCTCGATCCATCCTGTTGGCCGCAGCGGATCCGATGGCGGCTCAATCCAGGAGATTTCCTTGAGCGGATGTTCCTTCCCTTCCTTGTCGCCTGGCTTGATCACAGGGTTCTGTTCCCCCTTGTTTGCCGTAACCACTTCCAGACGGCCGTCCTTGTTTAAATCGGCGAAAAACACGCGGATGAAGGAGCCGCGGCCCTGGAAATTCACGGGAATCACGCGCTCCCACCGGCGGACCCGCGCTTCTCTGCCCGGATTCTGCAGATAGAGCAGATGCGCCAATTCACAAGCCACGATCAGATCTGGGTAGCCGTCCGCATTCAGGTCGGCCACGGCCACATCTTCGGCGGCTTTGGCTTCGGCGCCCTCGGCCAGGGTAATCCGTTCCCATTGGTCCGGGTTGGCCGAGCCGAAGGCAATCCGCACGTGGCCGCTGTCCTCGTGCACG
>Ga0194122_10005552_pt1 | contig 11767 bp, 8 predicted proteins | sample TA2MahCa10mmetaG_FD_155487 | JGI IMG/M metagenome (GOLD analysis project Ga0194122, IMG submission 155487) | Freshwater microbial communities from Lake Tanganyika, Tanzania - TA2015021 Mahale Deep Cast 10m | ecosystem: Environmental > Aquatic > Freshwater > Lake | place: Tanzania: Lake...
CAGCCTTTTTGGTTGATGATCGATTTCTATGGGCGATGCCCTTCGCGATTGTCGGCTTGCCGATCATTCTATCCCTCTATGTCGCTGCAGCTTTTTTATTGAGCTTCTATTTATGGCGGCCAGGGATCATTCGGCTATTCATTTTTGCGCTCGCAATATCTTCCTTTGAGGTTTTACGCGGACAACTTTTCACTGGCTTTCCTTGGAATGCGATGGGGATAGTTTTGGGAGACCAACTCGAAATATCTCAAATCGCATCTGCTATTGGTCTTCACGGCCTCACCTTTCTGACATGTTTTCTTTTTGCAGTGCCCGCTTTGTTTTTTACTGAGAAAAAAAAATGGATGAAATTGTTTGGGCCTCTTGTTGGTATTTCAGGACTTGCTGCGCTTTATCTTTTTGGCGTCAATCGCCTTGCCACAGCGCAGCATGAAGCCGTGCCCAATATACGCATCCGTTTAATGCAACCGGCTATTGCGCAAGATGAAAAATTTGACCGCTCGAACGCGTCTCAAATTTTGATGACCTATCTCACGCTGAGCACGCGGGGTTCTTATCCGTCGCGTGAAGGCATGGAAGGCATTACACATCTCGTCTGGCCGGAAACATCTTTTCCGTTTCTTCTCGAACAATCTCCAAAAGCGCGGGAAGAGATCAGTCGCATTTTGCCAAAAAACTCTGTGCTTTTGACGGGCGCAGTAAGAGCCGAAGATCGGCCTGATCATTCTGAACGATTTTATTTTAATTCAATTCAAATGGTTGATGATACGGGAGCGATCACGGCGTCTGCCGATAAAGTGCATCTCGTGCCGTTTGGGGAATATCTCCCCTTCGAGCGCATGATTGATTTTTTTAGCCTTCGAGATTTTATCGTCGCGCCGGGTGGTTTTACTGCGGCACTCGAACGGAGAGCTTTGTCCATTCCCTCATGGCCACTTGCATTACCTTTAATTTGTTACGAAGTGATTTTTCCAGAAGAAATTTCTTTATCAGACCGGCAAAGGCCAGGCGTTTTGTTAAATGTGACGAATGACGCTTGGTTCGGAATGACGCCTGGACCTTACCAACATTTCGCGCAAGCCCGCCTGCGCGCAATCGAACAGGGCGTTCCATTGATACGTTCGGCCAATAATGGAATTTCAGCGATTGTAGACCCTTACGGAAGAGAAATCGCCCTTATTCAGCTTGGAGAACGCGGCACTACCGATGGCGACTTGCCAAAAGCCCTCCCTTCAACCGTCTATGCAGTACTGTCTCGGGGTCCGATTTCATCTCTGTGGCTTTTTATCGGATTGATCGGCATCCTATTTACGCTGGGTCAATTGAGACCTAGACGGGTAACTTCTATTAGTGCAACCTCTGATCGCTAGATCGTATGTAGAATATGATGTTTACTCGTTAGGTTTGATTTGTTGACTAATTTCTTACGGTAGATTTGCCGGAATGGAGATGCGTTGACCCTGATGAATTCGGACGAAGAGAGCAGAGATTCTGCCCATCGGTTTCCAAATTGTTTCAAGGTCAGGTGGTCGATGAAATCTCTTTGGCGCTTGAATCAGTGAGGTCCATTTTGCAGTCAGAATCGGGATCCCCTGTGGTGAAGAAGACGCCTAATCCCGTTGATCGGCATGTTGGCAGTCGCGTGAGAATGTGGCGTATCCTGTTGGGTATGAGCCAAGAAAAGCTTGGCGAGCAGTTGCAACTGACATTCCAGCAGATATAAAATATGAAAAGGGAATGAACCGAATTGGTGCGAGCTGCTCGCAGCAAATCTCGCGCATTTTGGGGGTTCCCGTTGAGTATTTTTTCGAAGGCGCGCCTCAATTGAGCGAACGGCCGCCCGTTGAAAATGGCTTCGATGATCAAGGTGATGCGACCTATGTCGCCGATTTCCTCGCGACCAATGAGGGCGTCCAACTCAACCGCGCCTTTTTGAAGATCAAGGATCCGAAATTGCCTCGCCGCGTGGTTGAATTGGTAACCGCCATTGCTGGGGATGACTTAGCAGCCTGATTAAAGAACAATTTAGTTCTTTTAAAGAAACACGTTCGTTGTTTCAGCTTGACTTCCGGAATCCGTCCTGCCACGGAAACGCCAAGTGGTTCGCTTTTTTGCGACCGAAACTTCGCGCCAATTTCCGGAGGCAAGCCGTGGCCCGTTCCGATTATCTTTTTACCAGTGAATCCGTGTCTGAAGGTCATCCCGATAAGGTTTGTGACCGCATTTCAGATGAAATCGTCGATCTGTTCTATCGTGAAGGCCCTAAATCCGGCATCAGCGAATGGGATATTCGCGCCGCTTGTGAAACCTTGGCGACCACAAATAAGGTCGTGATCGCGGGCGAAACACGCGGTCCCTCAACGGTCACAAAAGATTGGATTGCTCACACGGCGCGTATGGCGATCCGTGACGTTGGTTATGAGCAAGACGGTTTCCATTGGGACCATGCTGATATCGAAGTGCTCTTACATGGCCAATCCGCTGACATCGCGCAGGGTGTCGACGCGCGCCAACCCACCAATCAGGAAGAAGGCGCGGGCGACCAAGGCATTATGTTTGGTTATGCCTGCCGCGAAACAGAAGATTTGATGCCGGCTCCGATTTATTACGCGCATAAGATCCTGCGTTTGATTTCGGAAGCGCGTCATTCAAATAAAGAAAAAGTTCTTGGTCCTGATTCAAAAAGCCAAGTCACCATTCGTTATGCCGGCGGCAAGCCGGTGGGTGTAACGCAGATTGTTGTGTCGCATCAGCATTTGATTGAATCAATGTCGTCACATCAAGTGCACGAACTTGTAGAACCCTATGTTCGCAAAGCATTGCCTGAAGGCTGGATCAGCAAGGATACGGTGTGGCACATTAATCCAACGGGCAAGTTTTTTATTGGCGGACCTGATGGTGATTCCGGTTTGACCGGTCGCAAAATTATTGTCGACACTTATGGTGGCGCAGCACCTCACGGTGGCGGTGCTTTCTCTGGTAAAGATCCGACAAAAGTTGACCGTTCAGCTGCTTATGCCGCGCGTTATCTCGCAAAGAATGTTGTGGCATCAGGCGTTGCCGAACGCTGTACGATTCAATTGTCATATGCCATCGGTGTCGCGCGTCCGCTTTCGATCTATGCCGATTTCCATGGCACAGGTCAGGTTGATGAATCAAAGATCGAAAAGATTTTTGAATCAGGCGATGTGATGGATTTGACTCCACGCGGCATTCGCAAACATCTTGACCTCAACAAGCCGATTTATGCGCGCACATCGTCTTACGGACATTTCGGGCGCAAACCCGAAGCCGATGGCGGCTTCTCATGGGAAAGGACCGATATAGCTGATGCGATCAAGAAGCGCCTTTGAGTTCTTACAATTCTGATCAGCCTCACCGCGCATTTTTTGGGCGTCGTAAGGGCAAGCAATTGACAAATGCAAGAGGCAGTCTTCTTGATCGCCTCCTGCCGCTTTTGCGGGTACCGCTTTCTGATCAATTGAATCCAAAAGAATTGTTTTCTGTGCCGGTGACATCACTTGCACTTGAGATCGGTTTTGGTGGCGGCGAACATTTGCTTCATCAGGCGCGATTAAATCCGCAAATGGGATTTATTGGTTGCGAACCTTTCGTCAATGGTATGGCCAAGATGCTTTCTACCATTGAAAAGGAGAACATCAAAAATATCCGTATGTTTGATGGTGATGCGATTGAGTTGTTAAAAGTACTTTCCCCCGCTGTGCTTGATCGGATTTTTATTCTCTATCCGGATCCCTGGCCAAAGCGGCGTCAAATTAAACGTCGCTTCATTTCGGATCTCACAGTCACGTTGCTAGCAAAAGTTTTAAAACCGGCTGGTGAATTACGTTTCGCCACTGATATTGATCATTATGCGGGATGGACGCTTGCACATTTGTTTGGATCGCGTGATTTTATCTGGATTGCAGACGGTCCTGACGAGTGGCGTAAGCCCTGGGTGAATTGGATCGAGACCCGTTATGAGGCAAAAGCGCGCCGCGAAGGCCGCCTCTCCTCTTATCTCACATTCACGCGCGTTTAAGCAGCGGTTCTTGCCGAGATAAAACGCATCACGCGTCGCGCAGTCGAAAGCGACAAAGCGTGAAAGCTCGAAAACGCGCTGTCATGAAGCGCTTGCAAAAGTGTGCCACCATTTTTTGCTTTGAGCAGTGAAAGGAAACTCGACCACTGAAAGTCGATCGCGCGCATGATAAAAAGTATCGGATCGAAATGTGGCGAACCGAATGCGTGTTTGACGGTTTCGCGCGGCAAGCCGGCCAAATGGGCGATCGCTGCAATCGCCTCATTGATCCGCCCATGATTGATGAGCGCAACCACTTCTCCCTCACTTGGCGCACGCGAGAAATGATAGGCTTCGTTTGCACTCTCCGGCTTCACATAATCTGCCATTTCAAGAATGGCCGGATTGATTATCACCGCCGCCGCGCCGACATCAATGGCGTGATCAATAAGCTCGATCTGGTCGGTGAGGTCTCGGATTTTGCTGCGCGCCTTCTGCTTCGCTGCTTCCAGAATAGCCCCGATATGGCGCAAAGCGAGATCAGGTCGGCTTTTGAGGGCCCTATAGAGCTTCGTGTCCGTCGTGGCGCGATCCGCGAGCGCTCGTAAGCCTAATTCCGAGAGTTCGAGGCTTGAATTCCTCAAGATCCGGTCGATTACGGCGTCTCCGCCGCGCTGAGCAAGAATATCCGTAACCTGGCTTGGTAGCCGCTTCCGGCATGAAACCGCCTCGAGAAAGGCCTCTGGGCGCTTCTGGGCAATGACCACCAGATTGGAGGCGTCAACACAGGGACTTCGTTCCAAAATAGGCTTGGCAACCCGAATTTCCTCGTCCAGAGCCAGATTTTGGACTGTTTGGCGGGGTCCACGGGTCAAATCAGCGAGTTTTTCCGATAATTTGATGCGCGCGGCCAACTCGATTTCGGCAGCCAGACATCGGATCACTTCATCGAAAACCGAGACATGGTCGTCATTCAGATTGGGCAATTGTTCGATAAAAAGATTGGTGATCCGATGCAGCAAAATGGTGCGCCGTTCGCCATCCGCATCCTGAAGGGCGACTTCTATATCCGTTACGAGGGAAGAAATGGGGCTCATCGCTGTCTCTTGGTCAGCGGGTAGTTTTAACCGGCAGGGGTAACCAAAACGTGTATGCCACCCCGCCCTTGAGGATTTGCTTGAAAATTCTCCCATGATGGAGTAAAAGGATCTTGTCGCTAAGACACCTCATAACGGTAAACAAAACCGATCTTGTGAGAGTGGGCCCGCCCGGACCCGCTCTTTTTTATTGCCTACCGGGCCGGATATTCAGGCGTGGTCGAATGCGAACAACGATTGACAGATGATAGCGGGGTCGCGGGAGCGATCGGCCGTATCGTTGAGCCGGCGATTGAAGCGCTGGGCTTTCGTCTCGTGCGCGTCCGTGTCTCCTCGATGAATGGTTGCACCGTGCAAATCATGGCCGAGCGACCTGATGGCTCAATGGGGATCGATGAATGCGAAGCCGTGAGCCGCGCGATCTCGCCGCTTCTTGATGTCGATGATCCGGTTGGCGGCGCCTATAATCTTGAAATTTCATCGCCCGGCATTGATCGTCCGCTTGTTCGCCGATCCGATTTTGAAAAATGGACAGGCTATCAAGCGCGTATCGAAATGACGCGTCCGACTTTCGGTCGCAAACGTCATAAAGGATTTTTGCGCGGTGTTTCTGAAACAGCCGTAAAGTTTGAGCACGTTGATGCAAAACCGGAAGAAGAGATTCATATTGAATTGCCATTTTCAGATCTTGCAGAAGCACATCTTATTTTAACCGATGAACTTATTCGCGAGTCATTGAGGCGCGATAAAGCGCTGCGTCGTGGCGCTGATGAGTCTTTGTCAGATCAAGCGGCCTCTCAAGAATCAAAGATGCCGAAACAAAAATCACAATCCCTGCTGAAACAGAAAAAACCTGCAGAGGTGAGATCGTTAGAAAAGGAGAAGATCCATGGCAGTCAGCGCAAACCGGCTTGAGCTTTTGCAGATCGCCGATGCAGTGGCGCGTGAAAAACTGATCGATCGTCAGATCGTTCTGGCTTCGATGGAGGAAGCCTATGCTAAGGCTGCGCGTTCTCGCTATGGCATGGAAACCAATGTGCGTGCAGAAATCGATCCAAAGACTGGCGAATTACGTTTGTGGCGGCATTTGCTTGTTGTTGAAGCGGTCGAAAATCCGTCCGTTGAAATTTCACTCGAAGATGCGCGCCGTTCAAATCCTGCCGCGCAGCTTGGCGATGTGATTGCCGATAAGCTTCCGCCTTTCGATCTTGGCCGTATTGCTGCACAATCAGCAAAACAAGTGATCGTGCAAAAAGTTCGTGATGCTGAGCGTGATCGCCAATATGAAGAATATAAGGATCGCATCGGTGAAATCATCAATGGCGTTGTGAAGCGCGTTGAATATGGCAATGTGATTGTTGATCTCGGCCGTTCAGAAGGCATTGTGCGTCGTGACGAATTGATTCCGCGTGAAGTTTTTCGTCCGGGTGATCGTATTCGCGCTTTTGTGTTTGATGTACGTCGTGAAGCCCGCGGCCCGCAGATTTTCTTGTCGCGCAATCATCCGCAATTCATGGCGAAACTCTTCGCGCAAGAAGTACCAGAAATCTATGATGGCATCATCAGCGTGAAAGCGGTTGCTCGCGATCCTGGCTCGCGTGCGAAAATCGCTGTCATCTCGCGTGATTTATCAATTGATCCCGTTGGCGCTTGCGTGGGTATGCGTGGTTCACGTGTGCAAGCGGTTGTTGGTGAATTGCAAGGTGAAAAAATCGATATCATTCCGTGGTCGCCTGATGTGGCAACCTTCATCGTGAATGCATTGCAACCGGCTGAAGTGGCCAAAGTTGTTCTTGATGAGGAATCGGAACGTATCGAAGTTGTTGTGCCTGATGATCAGCTCTCACTTGCCATCGGTCGTCGCGGTCAAAATGTGCGCCTTGCCTCACAATTGACCGGCTGGGATATCGATATTCTCACAGAAGCTGAGGAATCAGAGCGTCGTCAGAAAGAGTTCGTTGATAGAACGCAAATCTTCATGGATGCGCTCGATGTTGACGAAGTCGTCGGTCAGCTTTTGGCCTCCGAAGGCTTCCGCTCGGTTGAAGAACTTACTTATGTCGATGTTGCGGAACTCGCTTCCATTGAAGGATTTGACGAGGAAACCGCAGCTGAAATCCAAAACCGTGCGATCAATCATCTTGCTGAACGTGATGCCGCATTGGACGCGCGTCGTCGTGAATTGGGCGTCGCTGATGAATTGAAAGAGGTCCCCGGTCTCACTTTGCCGATGCTTGTGAAGCTTGGCGAAAATGACGTCAAAACGATTGAGGACCTTGCGGGTTGTGCGACTGATGATCTTGTCGGGTGGACCGAGCGCAAAGGCTCTGAAACCATAAAAAATGTAGGTTATCTCGACGGATTTGAGATTAGCCGTGATGAAGCCGAAGCCTTGATCATGCAGGCCCGTGTCACAGCGGGCTGGATTGAGGCGCCGGCCGAAGAGGCTGAAGCGTTGGCCGAGGCGTGAAACAAGTAAGGCTGCGTTGCAAAAATTTTGGCACTTGTTTCGCCAGATGTGTTAGACGCATCGCAGCTTAAGGGCCCTCCAAGGGCCGATGATCAAGGTCTTGCTGGAGTTTCTGGCGGGTCGAACGGAATAGGGTGGCTGGGCTTTCCAGTCTTGACGTTAAAAACAGGCGGCGTGCCGCAGGACGAGAGTGAATGACCGATAAGAACACACCGGGTGACAAGACATTGCATATGGCTCAGACGAAAACGCTGAGCCTGAAGCGTCCGGTTGAGCAGGGCGTCGTTCGCCAAAGTTTCTCCCATGGCCGCACCAAGGCCGTTGTGGTCGAGAAGGTCAAACGCCGGATCGTTGGTCCGGGCGAAGCGCCCGCTGTACCCGAGCCGGTGAAAGCTGCGCCGCAAGTTAAAGCCGCCGCTTCGGCCCGCGCGCCGACACCACAGCCCGCGCGCCCTGCAACTCCGCCTGCCGCACAAAAGCCGTCGGGTATGGTATTGCGGACGCTCACCGAAGATGAGCGCGATGCCCGTGCCCAAGCTTTGGTCGAAGCGCGCAAGCGTGAAGAATTTGAGCGTAAGCAAGCTGAAATCGACGCTAAAAATCGCGCCGAACGCGAAGCGCGTGAAAATGTCGAACGTGATGCGGCTGAAGCCCGTAAGCGTAAAGAAGATGAACGTCGTCGCTTTGACGATGAAGTCAAAAAGAAATCCGAGAGCGAAGCGCGTCGTCGCTTGGGTGATGGCACGACAGAGAAAGCTGCGCCGACCAGTGAACGCGTTGCGATCGCGCCCCGTCGTGCTGGTGCGCTCAAGGAAATGGATGATGATGAGCGGCAAGTTGCTCGTCGTAGTGGTTATGGTCCCGCTCGTGCGCCGGTTCTGGCTAAGCCAGAACGCACAATACGCACTGATGATCGTCGTCGTGGACGTTTGACGGTCACGAGCGTCACAAGTGATGGCGAAGAAGAACGTGTTCGTTCGGTGGCAGCCTTTAAGCGTCGCGTTCAGCGACTTAAAGGCGCTAACCAAGTTGAACAGAAAGAAAAGATTTCACGCGAAGTGACAATTCCTGAAGTGATCACAATTCAGGAACTCGCCAACCGAATGGCAGAACGCGCCGTCGACGTTATCCGTTTCCTTATGAAGCAAGGGCAGATGGTGAAGATCACGGATGTGATCGATGCTGACACGGCCCAGCTCGTTGCTGAAGAATTGGGACATACGGTGAAGCGTGTTGCTGAATCGGATGTCGAAGAAGGTCTCTTTGATACGTCCGATGCTTCGGATAATCTCAAAGCGCGTCCGCCGGTTGTTACCATCATGGGTCACGTTGACCATGGTAAAACGTCGTTGCTCGATGCGATTCGTAAAGCCAATGTTGCGAGCGGTGAAGCTGGCGGGATCACACAACATATTGGCGCTTATCAAGTCACAGCACCAAATGGCGCAAAGGTCACCTTTATTGATACTCCAGGTCACGCAGCGTTCACGCAAATGCGCGCGCGCGGTGCGAAAGTCACAGACATCATCATTCTCGTTGTTGCTGCTGATGACGGTGTGATGCCGCAAACGATTGAAGCGATTAATCATGCAAAGGCCGCTAAGGTGCCGATGATCGTGGCGATCAATAAGATCGACAAGCCTGATGCAAAATCAGAGCGTGTGTGCACCGAGTTGTTGCAACATGAAGTGCAGGTCGAAAGCATGGGCGGTGAGACGCTTGAAGTTGAAGTGTCGGCGAAAGAGCGCCGCAACCTCGACAAGCTTCTTGACGCGATCGCCCTGCAATCTGAAGTTCTTGAATTGAAATCCAATCCGGATCGCGAAGCGGAAGGCACTGTGATCGAAGCCAAGCTTGATCGCGGTCGCGGTCCTGTTGCCACTGTTCTCGTGCAACGCGGTACATTGCATACGGGTGATATTGTTGTTGCCGGTTCAGAATATGGCCGAGTGCGCGCACTCATTTCAGATCTTGGTTCATCGATTGCTGAAGCCGGTCCTTCGGTTCCTGTCGAAGTGCTTGGATTTAATGGCGCGCCGGAAGCGGGCGATCGTTTGGCTGTTGTTCCGAATGAAGCGCGCGCGCGTGAAATCACCGAATATCGTCAACGTCAGAAGCGTGAACGTATGGCGGTTCGTGTGGGTGCCGCACGTGGTTCGCTCTCGGATATGATGAGCCAATTGAAAGCTTCGGGTCGCAAGGAATTTCCGTTGCTCGTCAAAGGCGACGTGCAAGGCTCTGTTGAAGCGATCATCTCGTCGCTTGAAAAGCTTGGCACCGATGAAGTCGGCGCGCGGATCATTCATTCCGGTGTCGGTGGTATCAATGAATCGGATGTGACACTCGCCGAAGCATCAGGCGCAGCGATCATCGGTTTCAATGTGCGTGCGAATAAAGAAGCGCGCGATGCGGCCGAACGCGTCGGAACTGAAATTCGTTATTACAATATCATCTATGATCTTGTTGATGACATTAAACAGGCGATGTCTGGCCTTCTTGCGCCGACCTTGCGCGAAGATCGTCTTGGTGAAGCACGCATTCTGCAAGTCTTTGCCGTGTCGAAAGTCGGCAAGGTTGCGGGTTGTCTTGTGCAAGACGGAAAAGTCGAGCGTGGCGCCAGTGTGCGTCTCATCCGCGACAATGTCGTCATTCATGAAGGTAAACTCTCGACGCTCAAGCGCTTCAAGGATGAAGTTAAAGAAGTGGGCTCCGGCCAAGAATGCGGTATGGCGTTCGAGAATTATCAGGACATGCGGGAAGGCGACATTATTGAATGCTATCGCGTTCAGGAAGTCCGTCGCTCACTTTGATCCTTCTTGATCTAAACGCCATGGTGTTTAAAAAAGCACCGTAGCGCTTCATCTCCTGAGTCAGCATGACTGAATCTGTTTGGAAATTGGTATCTTTATTCCGTAACTGATTTCCGATTGAGCTTCACCGCCTTCACAAAGGTACAATGAAATCTAGGCTAATTTTTTCAACAACTTCTAACAAGTAGAGCCATTATGGGCAAATCAACTCCGACAAGTCTTCACCATCTGACTAGATCTGTTTACGAGAAGCAACATGCAAGAATCTCTGCTGACGATACTACGTTTAATCGTATCTATGGGATTTACGAAGGCACAACATTAGGGATCGATCCCGCCTGGTGGAGGGGAAACCAGCACTTGGATGCTGGTTGCGGCAACTTCGGGGCATTCATGCTAAGGCTATTACACCTCGGAGTGGGTAGGGTTACCGGAATCGATCTTGGCGATGCGTGGATTCCAAAGCTAACCAATAGCTTGTTATCCCGAGGTATTAAACAAGAGATGTTTGAACTGCGTCCTGGTAGCGTTCTTGAAATCCCATTCCCCGAAAAATCTTTTGATTTTGTAGCAGTCAACGGTGTGCTAGTGCACCTTGATAGCATGGAAGAAGTTGAAAGAGGGTTCGCAGAAGGTGCACGCGTGTGTAAGGAGGGCGGGTACTATTACACGTCGTATGGCCCCTGCGGTGGAGCACTAATGGAGGCTATCTTTCCGGCGCTTCAGCAGTACTACAAGACAAACACTGTGTTTCGATCGTTTATTGACGATATTGACCCACAATTGATTCACGACACATTGGATAAGGTCTCAACCGATCATTATAAGTACACAGGTGAGACCCTCGACGTAAGTCCATTTAAACCGCTTTTCGGTTTGGACTTTTGCGTTTTTCTACAGAACTTCATACAGAGGCCAACAGACTTTTCGAACCAGTGCACACCTGCGTTCGTAGAGAGTCTGTATAGCAAGCATGGGTTTTCGAAAGTTATTCGCCTTCACCATTATGTTAAGCGGACAGATATTCGAAAGTTATTTGCGCCGCTCCATTACGATTGGGAACATCCAGTATCAAACGCTTTATATGGCGAGGGGTTCGTCCAATATTGTGGTCTGCGTGATTGAAAAGCAAGGTTAGTAACTCACGGTCTAATGAAACCGGGTATAAAACCGGGTACGAAATGAATATGAAAAATCACACGCCTCGTATTTGCAGGGCTTGCAGCGATCAATTGCGGTTTAGCTCCTAAATCCCCTCTGACCGGTTCAACTCCGGCAAGGAGGAGTGCATAAAATGAAAAAACACGGTTCAGTTTCTCAAGGCCCTTCGCAGCGTCAATTGCGTGTTGGTGAACTTGTTCGTCACGTC
>Ga0194122_10005558_pt1 | contig 11758 bp, 11 predicted proteins | sample TA2MahCa10mmetaG_FD_155487 | JGI IMG/M metagenome (GOLD analysis project Ga0194122, IMG submission 155487) | Freshwater microbial communities from Lake Tanganyika, Tanzania - TA2015021 Mahale Deep Cast 10m | ecosystem: Environmental > Aquatic > Freshwater > Lake | place: Tanzania: Lake...
AGTCGCCCGCCGCGACGGTCTGGTCTTGGGCGACGAGAATCTTGATCACCGTTCCCTGCATCGGCGCGGTGATCGTGCCGCTGGTCGCGGCAGAAGATTGATTCGCCGCGCGAGAGCCTGTTCGGGTACGCGGGGCAGTCGGGGCGACCCCGCCGGTCGGCGGCACCCAGACCTTGACATCGAACCGTTTGCCGTTCACCTCGACGACCGTGTTCTTTTCGACGAGACCCTCGGCGTTCGCCGAAATCTCGCCGGTTGTCGACACCAACTGCGAGAGATCTAGTTCTTGCTCGACCCACTTGGTCGAGTGTTTCATCGCCGCAAAGTCGGGGTGTCGCAAAATCGCGATGTCGGCCGGAATCGTCGTGTGCAGGCCCTCGACTTTCGTTTCTTCGAGCGCGCGAATCGTTCGGGCGATCGCGGTCGCACGATCCTTGCCCCAGACGATCAACTTGCCGACAAGATTGTCGTAGAACTGGCTCACCGTGTCGCCCGACTCGTAGCCGCCGTCGAATCTCACGCCGAAACCGTCGGGGGTCGTGAGTTTGGTGATCTTGCCGGGGGATGGGAGAAACTTTCCGGCGGTCGGGTTCTCGGCGTTGATTCGCACCTCGATCGCGTGCCCACGACGCGCGGCCAGAACCTGTTTTTGGTTCATCGGCAACTTCTCGCCCGAGGCGACCCTGATTTGCCACTCGACCAGGTCGATGCCCGTGATCAACTCGGAGACGGGGTGTTCGACCTGCAGTCGGGTGTTCATTTCCAAAAAGAAAAATTCGTCGTCTTGATAGATGAACTCGACCGTGCCGGCGTTGAAGTATCCGACCGCTTTCGCCGCTTTCACCGCGGCCTCACCCATGGCGTCTTCGATGCCGGCGGGCAACGCTGGGGCGGGGGCCTCTTCGATCAGTTTTTGGTGGCGACGCTGGGCCGAGCAGTCGCGCGACGAGATCCACACGACGTTTCCGTGGGTGTCGCCGACGAGTTGAATCTCGATGTGTCGTGGCCACGAGAGATATTTCTCGACATAAATTTCATCCCTGCCGAAGAACGCCTTCGATTCGCGCTGGGCCGACTCCATCGACTCTTGCACGCTTTTTTCGTCGTGAACCACTTTCATGCCCCGACCGCCGCCACCGAACGCCGCCTTGATCGCGATCGGATACCCGTTGGTCTTGGCGAATTTTTTTATCTCGGCGGCGCTGGTCAGAAACTCGGTCGTGCCCGGCACGATCGGCGCGCCACCGCGCAACGCCGCCTTGCGCGAAGAGACTTTGTCGCCCATCTCGACGATCGCCGCCGGTGGCGGCCCGATGAACGCCACGCCCATGTCGGTGATCTTGCGGGCGAAGTCGGCGTTCTCGCTGAAAAATCCGTAGCCAGGGTGCACCCCGTCGGCGCCGCTGCGTTTGATCGCGTCGATGATCGCCTCGGTGTTCAGATAACTCTCGGCCGCGGTTTGACCGCCGAGCGCGTATGCCTCGTCGGCGAGGCGCACATGCAGGGCGTGCCGATCAAGTTCGCTGTAGACGGCGACGGTGGCGATGCCCATTTCGCGCGCGGTGCGAATCACCCTCACCGCAATTTCGCCGCGATTGGCGATCAGAATTTTCTTGAGCACGAGGTACTATTCTCGCCGATGACGAGCACCGATGACAACTGGCGAATGTCGTTGCCCGACGATTGGCGGGTACGAAGAGTCGCCGAAACCGGAAGCACCAACAGCGATCTTTTCGCGCAGGCCGAGAACTCGGCGCCGCATCACAGCGCCCTGTTGGCCGACTTTCAATCCGCTGGTCGGGGTCGTCTCGATCGAACCTGGCAAGCCAAGGCTGGCGCGAATCTTTTGTTGTCTCTGCTCTTTCGCGACTCGCATGTCGAGATTGCGCAGTGCCAGCGGCGGGTCGCCGTCGCGGCGGTGCGGGCGTCTCGAAAATTTTTCGGCACTGATGGTGGCGCGTCTCAGACCGTGAAGTTGAAGTGGCCGAACGACCTGTTGCTCGGCGGCACCAAGTTCGGCGGAATGCTCAGCGTCGCCGACCAGAAACAAAGTTTCATCGTGGTCGGTATCGGCATCAACATCGGTTGGGCGCCCGAAGCCGCGGCGAAACTCGCCGATTTGAGCGACGACCCGTCGTTGACGCCGCCGGTTTTTCTCGGCGAACTCCTGCGCCAGATCAGCGACCTCGAGAAACTTTCGAACGAAAGACTGCACGAGCTTTATGTCGCCGACCTCGCCACGCTGACTCGCATCGTTCAAATCGAGTTCACCGACAAGCAAGTCGTCGTCGGTCGGGCAGTTGCGGTCAACCCTGATGGTCGATTGCTCGTGCAGACGGAACAAAAACTTTTGACGATCGAAACGGGCGATGTAGTGCACCTTCGCGACGCCGGAGGCGAGTAAATTTGGCAGTGCATGGTGCGCACCGACCAAATAGTTTCTAAAGCCAAGGCACCAAAAAACAGGACGCCCCTTTATCTTGGCGCGGCGGTCTTTGCCGTGTTTTGTGTCGGTGGTGCGAGACAACTGGTTTCGGCGACCGACGCACAATTGTCCACGGTTCGTCGCGACCTCGAGGCCACATCGGCGTTGTCGGCGCCCAGCGCCGGCTTCGAGAACTATCTGCTGGTCGGCTCCGATTCACGCGAAGGTGCCGACCCGAACGACCCCGACTACAAAGCAATCGGCGGCGATGACGACGTGTCGGGTCGGCGCAGCGACACGGTGATGATTTTTCACCACGACTTTGCCACCGGCGCCGGGGCGTTGCTCTCGTTTCCGCGCGATCTTTGGGTGAGAATCGGCGACGGCGAGAACTCGGCGCGCATCAACACGGCCTATCGCGAGGGTTCGGATGTTCTCGTGCGCACCGTGCAGAACAACTTCAACATTCCGGTGCACCATTATCTGGAGATCGACTTTCAAGGTTTCAAGGGCCTGGTCGACGCGATCGGCGGAGTCGAGATCTGCGTGCAATATCCATCCCGCGACAAGAACTCGGGTCTTTACATTCCCCCCGGTTGCCACAATCTCAACGGCGTGCGGGCGTTGGCTTTCGCCCGCAGTCGATATTTTGAGACGCGGATCGACAACGACTGGCAACTCGACGGCTCATCGGACATCGGGCGGGGCAAGCGTCAACGAAAGTTCATCGCCGCGATGTTGTCGACCGCGATGAACAGGGTGCTTTCGAACCCGTTCACGGTTTCCGAGGCGTTCGGTGGCGTCACGGGGGCGATCATCATCGACGACAACCTCGATTTGACCGAGTTCGCCAAGAAAATGCGGCCAGCAGCCAAGGGCGATATCAGTCGATTTTCTCTGGACGTTTATTCCGACAGCGTGGCGGGCAACTCGATTCTCAGGTTGGGCGAGGGTTCGGCGGCAGTTCTGGCGTTTTTCGGCGGCTTGGGCCCCGCACCCGAGCCCGAGTCATGATTCTCAGGTCGCAGTAGTTGATGTCTTGGTGAGTTTCTCGACATCGTCGACGAACTTTTCGGCGATCACGGGCTCGGCGACGAAGTCGCCCTGAATGAAGTCGCAACCCAACAGTCGAAGTCTTTGCGCCTGGTTCGGGTTCGACACCCACTCGGCGACCACCGACATGTTCAACGAGTGGGCGAGTTGAATCACCGATCGAACTATCGGGTCGTCTGCGCCCTGGTTTCCGATGTCGCGAATGAAGCTTCCGTCGAGTTTGAGGTAGTCGGCCTGAAAATTTCGCAAGTTGACCAGCGACGAGAAACCCGTCCCGAAGTCGTCGATCGAAATTTTCACACCATGTCGCTTCAAGGCGTTCAGGGTTCGCGTCACGCCACCCTTGTCTTCGAGAATGGTCGTCTCGGTCACCTCTAAGTCGAGTTGGTGGGGCTCGAGTCGCGCGTCGCGCAACGCCGTCATCGTGCGATCGACGAATGTCGTGTCGCCAAGTTGGCGCGCAGACACATTGAGATGCATCACGAAAGTCGAGTCGATTTTTTTCGACTCGAGCCACGTGCGCATGTCGGCGCACGCTCGCGCGGCGACCCAGTCGCCGATCGGCCCGATCAAGCCCGACTCTTCGGCCAGTTCGATGAACATCGGTGGTGTCAACACACCGCGCTCGGGGTGGCGCCATCGCAACAACGCCTCGGCACCCGCGACCCGACCGGTGTGCGTCGAGACGATCGGTTGGTAGACCAAGAACAGTTGATCGTTGGCCAGGGCCCGCTCGAGTTGCGAACTGAGCGCGCTTTTTTCGCGGGCGTTGGCGCTCATCTCGGCGCTGTACATTTCGCATCGTCCTCGTCCGCGTTGTTTCGCCCGATACATCGCGCTGTCGGCGTGGTGCAAAAGGGTCACCGCGGCGTCGGCGCTCGACATCTCGGCGAGCATCGTCGGGTTGGCCATCGCGATGCCGATGCTCGCGCTGGTGTCGATCTCGAAGCCCTGCAGAACTTGTTGGCCCGTGACGGCCGCTCTCATGCGGTTGGCGACATCCATCGCCACCTGCTCGTCGCCGAGCCCGTCGCACAAAATCACGAACTCGTCGCCGCCGATGCGCGCCACGACATCGGACGGGCGGGTGGCGCTGACCAATCGCTTGGCGATGTTGACGATCAATTGGTCGCCGACACCGTGACCGATCGTGTCGTTGACATGCTTGAGTTTGTCCAGGTCGACGAACAGAACGGTGACACCGCGTTTGAGCGTGCGCGAGCGGTCGAGCGCCTCGGCGAGTTTCCGCAAGAACAGCACGCGGTTCGGCAGGTTCGTCAGGGCGTCGTGGGTGGCCTGGCGTTGCAGTTCATCTTGCGTCTGTTTGAGTTCGGTTATGTCGCGGGCGATCGCCGAATAATGCTGGATCGTCGAGTTGGCGTCGCGCACGATCTGCAACACGACATCGAGCGTTCGCATGATCGAGTCGGCGCCGCGAAAGCCCACTTCGCCTTGCCAGCGATTCGATGTCGCGCCCGTGAGAACCTCACGCGGAACCTGGTCGCGTATCGCCTGAATAAAGTTTTGCGCCACAGACTCGTCACCCTGCACTAGACCCGTCGCGCCACTCTTGCCAGTCGTGCCAGTCATGCCTGTCGCACCGATCGAGCCATTAGTGCCTAGAAGTTGCTGCGCGTAGTCGTTGGCGAACATCACGTTGCCGGCGCGATCAAAAACCAAGATCGCATCGTGGGCGACATCGAGCAGGCCAATCAACTGTTCGCTGAGAATTCGCCGCGTCACGGCTTGCGTCACATCTTGGGCGGTGCCGATGTATCCGACGGTGGCACCCGAATTGTCTTTCTTTGCCTGCAGCGCGACCGACACCCACACCACTTCACCGTCGGCCTGCCAGATTCGAAACTCGAAATTAAAACTTGAAGATGTCTTCTTGGCGTCTTGCCACGCGCGTTCGGCGGCGGTTCTTTCGGCAGGCAGTGCGTTCACCCACGGTGCGCTTCCCACCACTAACGGTGCTCCCGCCATCGCAAGATTGCGAAACGCCTCGTTTGCTGACACCAGTCTGGCGTCGTTATCCGTCTCGAAAAGCGAGATCGGCAGAGTCGATGCGTTTTCTTCTATGCCTAAATCTTGGCAGATTGACCATTCGGCGTCGGGTCATCGCCCACGCTCGAAGTCGCCTTCGAAACGTCAGGGGTTCTGCACGAAGAATCGCGTTTCGGCCGAGTTGAACGCGGCCGACTGGATCGCCTGCAACAAGAGCTGTGAACTTGCCAGCGACATCGGTTCGGGCGTGAACTCGAGGTTTTGATCGAGGGCGTAAACGACCAATGAAAACTCGTGTATCTCGTTGTCTGTAACGCACGGCCCGCTGTATCCGTCGGTGATTTTGTCGCCGTTGAACGATGCGCCAACGATCGCCCCCGCGGGCAGACCACCTTCTTGCACGACAGTTTGTGACGGTTCGATGTTCGCGACCACCCAGAGTGGTTGCTGCGGGTTCGTGAGTTCAATCAGCGTGATCGCCAGGCTCACGGCGTTAGTCGGCACATTGGCCAAGGTCAAGGCGGGCGAGATGTTCGAACCCTTGCATGTATGCCGCGGATCAATTGCGCCGCTGTCGATCCAAGTTCCGTTGACCGAAAAAATATTTTCCGCGGCTGAATTCGAACCGTCTTCGACAGTCGTGGCGACGATGGCGATCGACTCGCCTTGGCCGGGCCCGGGTATGCGCAGTTCTCGACCATCGCGACCCAGACCCGCGCACCCAGCGACGAGGCCGAGCAGCACAACCGCACTGACTTTCGCGCGCAATTGCCCAGCAGTTTTCATCGCGCCAAGGCTACGGCATGGTCGGCAGTCGCTCGCTCACTAGCCTTTGCGAAGTGAAGTTTGCCGATCGCTCGAAGACCAGGGCTGTTCCGACCGACAAATTCGGCAACCCGCTTTGCGCTCTCACCGTGCACGCCCATCCCGACGACGAAGCCTCGAAAGGTGCGCCGACTTTCGCCAAGTTCGCCGAGTCGGGTGTTCGCACCGTGCTGGTTTGTTGCACTGGTGGCGAAGAGGGCGACGTCAACAACCCCGCGCTGAAAGAACCCGGAATGCCGTTTCACGGTCTCGACACCGAACAAGAAAAACTTTTGTTGGCCAAACTTCGACCCGAAGAGTTGGAGGCGAGCGTAAAAGTGATCGGCTTCAGCAAACTGCATATGTTGGGTTACCGCGACTCGGGCATGGCCGAAAGCGCCGCGAACGCGAACCCCGCCTGTTTTCACATGGCCGACCTCGACGAGGCCGCCGGTCGACTGGTGAAAATAATTCGAGCCGAAAAACCCCAAGTCATGGTCACCTATAGCGATGACCAGCGCGGCTACCTGCACCCCGATCACCTGAAAGTGCACGACGTCAGCATCGTCGCCTTCGAGCGGGCGGGCGACCCGAATTGGCGCCCAGAGTTGGGTGCCGCGTGGCGACCGTTGAAACTTTATTATTCGGTTTGGTCGCGCGCGCGCCTCAAGACGGTGCACGAGGCGATGCTCAAATTGCGCGGCTCATCACCTTACGACGAAAAATGGTTCGATCGACCGAACCTTGATCATCGCATCACGACAAAGTTGCATGTCGGCGAATATTTCTGGGCGCGCTCGGGTGCTCTGCGCGCGCACGCGACCCAGGTCGACGAGAACGAAATGTTCTGGTTCGGACTCAGCGACGAAGAACTGGCGAGCGTCTATCCGTATGAAGATTGGATTCTCGCCGGCAACCACATCGCCGGCTATTCACCCGTGGTCGACGGTCTCGAAACCGATCTGTTCGCCGGGGTGCGCGGCGACTAACTGCTGCGCATCAGGTCGCGAAGTTCGCGAAACCCGATCAGCGTCGCGCGACTTTCTTTGATCGCCTCACGCAACTCGCGATCGTTGACCATCAATTCGTAGTCGTCGACCCAACCTTCGGCGATCGGGCCGAGCGCGCGAATCTCGGGCGTGTCGATGCATGGTTGCACGTGAATCTCGGTGACGCCCGGCTGCAAATTTTTCAAACTTCGAAAAACCCTTTCGCGACTGCCGGTGCGCCAGTCGTGGTCGAAGAAATCGGGGAACACGATGCCTTCTTCGGCGGCCAGTTTTCTGAACGGGAAACCAGCCTGGTCGGCGCTGATCGAACTCGGAAGTCGAATGGGCAGGCGAAACTCGCATGCGAGTTCGAGGTAGATGTCGAAGAATTCGGGTCGAAGCGTGATCGCCGTCAGGTGTGGCGCGAGGTGTGTCGGGTCGAGCCCCCACGCCATCGCCCGTTCGATCTGCGCGCGGCATTCGCGCAGAACCTCGGCGGGGTCTGCGTGCTCCCATAGATCGTCGATCGTGCGGGGAAAACCACCCTCGCCAGATGCCAGCGAGGCCGAGTTGGTGATCGACGACCACCGATAGTCGGAATGCTCGGAGTTGAGGGTCAGGTGCACGCCGATGTCTTCGCCGTTGTAGTTGTTGATCGCGTGGCGCGCCCACGGGGCCGGCACCATGATCGAAGCGCAAGTGGCCACACCTTTGTGCAGCGCGTCGTAGATGCCGATGTTCGCGGCGTGAAACGCGCCGAGATCGTCGCAACTCAGAATCACAAGCCGGGCATCGGCTTTGTGACCCAATTTTTCGACGAGCGACTTTTCAGAAACCGGCACGAGTTCACGCTATCTTTCGCACGACGACCAAAGGCCCGCACGATTTTTTCGCGCACGGGCTTCGTGCTGTGCGAGCAACTGCGCATATGCCGTGTTGGGTTCGATGCTCAGCGTTCGCGCCATGCCTCTGTCGATCAGAAGTTCGTTGAAAAATCGGCCATCGACCAAAAACAGATAGACCAAAAGGCGCTGGTAGCGGTCGCGGGGCTCATTGTCGCGAGCCAACCTCACGACCGTGCCGATCTTCAGTGTCGATTTGGTGAACTGTGACGCCTCGGGGCCGAAGCATTCGACGCCTTTGGTCGGATGCACGGTTTCTGGCGTGTCGACGCCAATAAGTCGAACCGTTTCGATTTGATTCTGCACGCTCACCACCAGCGTGTCGCCGTCGACCACTTTCACGACCCGGGCCAGGCTCGCATCGTCGGCTTGGTCAGCGTCCTGATCAGTGTCCCGATCAGCGAATTGCTCAGTGGCTCGTTCATCGACGTTCGTGCACGACGCGATGAGCGTCGCGGCACAGGTCAACAACAACCAAGTTGAACCGAGTTTTCGCACGGGGCGATGTGTAGTTGAAGTCGAGTGCGTGGCGTTGGCGCGCCGTTTCGTCGCTGTAATATTCGTCCGTAGATGCAACACAACTCTGATTTCGGTCTGGGTCGGGTCGGCATCTGGTCGTTCGACCTAGACATGCAGCCGATGACCAAAGCCCAAGAGGCCGTTGTCGAACTTGAAGAACTCGGCTTTCGATGCGTCTGGGTGCCCGAGGCGGTCGGTCGAGAACCGTTCGCCTCGTGCGCGTTGCTGCTCTCGGCAACAAAAAAAATCGCGTTGGCCACGGGTATCGCCTCGATGCACGCCCGCAGCGCCACGACCATGGCGGCGGGTTGGAAGACGTTGACCGAAAAATTCGGCGATCGGTTTCTGCTCGGCATCGGGGCCAGCCACCAGCACCTCGCCGAGAAAGTTCACCAAAGCGATTACTCCAAACCTTTTTCGGCGATGGTCGAATATTTAGACGCGATGGACAAGGCGATTTTTTTCGCCGCACCACCGGCGTCGGCGCCACGACGGGTGCTTGCGGCACTCGGTCCGAAAATGTTGAAACTCTCGGCGCAACGGGGGCTGGGTGCGCATCCATATTTCGTGCCCGTCGAGCACACCCATCAGGCCCGCGAGATACTTGGCAAAGACGCGCTGCTCGCCCCTGAAATAGCAGTCGTGTTCGACACCGACGCATCGAGCGCGCGGGCCACGGCGCGCAAACACATGTTGACTTACAACAGGCTGCCGAATTACGCCAACAATTTGTTGCGGTTGGGCTACAGCCAGAACGACATCGCCGGAAGCGACAAAATGCCGAGCGACAAGATGGTCGACGCGATTGTCGCCTGGGGCCCGCTCGACACCCTCGTCGGCCGAATTCGCGCCCATCTCGACGCGGGGGCCAACCATGTCAGCGTGCAGGTGTTGTCGGGCAAAGACGGCGAACTGCCGCTCGCGCAGTGGCGCGAACTGGCCACGACGCTCAAAGATTTTCGCTGACGCCTGCTCGCGCCGATCAGCGCGCGATCAACGGAAAGCGCTCGTCGTCGAGCAAGTCACCGGGCACGAGCGCATTCGGCGCCAGTGGCGGCGAGGTTCGCCAGGGTCGCGTCGCCCACACGGCATCGGTGTCGACATATCGAAAACTCACGACCCGTCTTCGACCCTTGTAAGTCGTCGTCGCCGGCGCGCTGTGCAGCGTGCGAAAGTGAAACGCGATTATGTCGCCTGGCTCGGCCGGAAATGATTCGATGCGCGACGACGCGTCCAAATCTTCGGCGGGCGGGAGCGGCTCAAAACCGTTCGCATTTTTGACATACGACGACTGATCCACGAATTTTCGCGGAATGAAGTTCTTCTGCCACTTGTGGCTGCCCTTGATCGCCCGCAACGCGATTTCGTCGGGTATCTCGTCGAGCGGAACCCACAGACTGACGTTGTTCAGCGAGTCGATGCCGTAATACGGGTCGTCGTTGTGCCACGGCGTGACCTGATTGTTGCCCGACTCTTTGACCAGCACATGCTCATGAAAAAACCTGCCCGAACTTTTTTGCATCAAGCCGAGGGCAATTTCGGGCAAAACGCCGGTCAATGCACCTCGCTTGTATTCATCGAATCGCGACCAGTTCACGTAGTCGTCGAAGAATCTCCCTTGTTGCGAGTTGGCGGCGTATTCGTTGGCCCATTGCCCGGGCGACTTCATGTTTTCTTCGACGGCGTGGGCCAACTCGGCGATCGTTTCGCTCGACAGTTTCGCGCGCAACGCCACGACGCCGTCGCTCTGGTATGCGTTTATCTCTGCGGCGGTCAGCAGTGGCATCGGCGTCACACCCCGAGCGTGCGAAGTTGCAGTTTGCGCATGCCGGCGAGCCAGCGCTCGTGTTCGGCGGCTTTCTTGTTGACGAATTGGCCGACCTCGGGGTGCGGCAAAATCAGAAATGTTTCTTGGCGCACGGCTTCAACGACGCATTCGGCGACATACTCGGGCTCGAGCACGGCGCCCGAGGCGCGCACCACGTTGCCATTGTCGGCCGCCGTCGCCTCGTCGGAGCGGCGCAACATGTTCGTGTTCACCCCCTGCGGGCAGAGGCAACTGACCTTGAGCCCGCGGTTGCCGTAGGTGATCGAAAGCCATTCGGCGAAAGCGAGTGCGGCATGTTTGGTCAACGAATATGGTGCCGAACCGATCGCTGTGAGCAAACCCGCCGCCGATGCGGTGCTGACGAAGTAACCCGATTTCGCCGCCAGCCAGTCGTCGATCAGATATTTGACCGCCCATCGGTGCGCGTGCACGTTCACATCGAAGGAAATATTCCAAGTTTCTTCGGGTGTCGAAAGGTCGGTGCCCATGGCGACTCCCGCGTTGGCAAAGAACAAATCGACGAATCCCAAGACTTTTTTTGACCGGGCGACCAGGTCGGCGTTGGCCGCTTCTGTGGATAAGTCGCAGGCGACGCCAAAGGCCGAATTGGGGCGAACGCTGTTCAGTTGCGCGACGGTCTTTTCGAGCAATTCGGCGTCGCGATCAGCCAACACGACTTTGGCGCCCTGTTTATGAAACTCGGTCGCCGCGGCTTTTCCGATGCCGTTTGCGGCGCCCGTCACAACGGCACCTTTTGCGGTTAGTTCCACATTGTGATGTTACGCACAATGTCGGCCGGCTCTCTAACCCGACTCGATCTCGACGCACCGTGACACACGCATCATGCATGATTGAAACATTGCCGTCGTCTGGTGAGTCGACCCCACTAGCCTTCGGTCTAACAATTTCGGTCGTCACGAAAGGCGAGAGCAAATGACAGATTCACGCGAAGCAGCGGTCATCAACGAGGCACTTGGCGTCATCGACAAGGCCCTCGCCGAAATGCTGCAGCGCGAACTCGTCTCCACCGGCGAAGTCGCCGACCTGCTCCTCGATGTGCGCTCGCTCCTCACCGCGCGCGCCGAAAACTAAAACAGCGACAGGGCGATTTGGGCGAGGGCGCCCATTGCGGTGCCGATGAGGGCGCCGGCGAAAATGTCCGAGGCGTGGTGAATGCGCACGACGACGCGGCTCAAGGCGACGACCACGGCAAGCGAGAACCACAGCGCGA
>Ga0194122_10005561_pt1 | contig 11750 bp, 5 predicted proteins | sample TA2MahCa10mmetaG_FD_155487 | JGI IMG/M metagenome (GOLD analysis project Ga0194122, IMG submission 155487) | Freshwater microbial communities from Lake Tanganyika, Tanzania - TA2015021 Mahale Deep Cast 10m | ecosystem: Environmental > Aquatic > Freshwater > Lake | place: Tanzania: Lake...
GCGGCTATTCAAACCGAGCGCTTCAACAGTCACCAACGGGTCACCAGCATTGACCATCTGACCTTCCTTAACAAAGACCCTCCGGACAACGCCATTGCTGGGTGATTCAATGGCTTTCACACTGCCGGACGGCGCAAGACGGCCTCGCACTGTGATGGTCTGGTCGAGCTTCGCTGTAAAGGACCAGACGACAACAGCACCAAAGAGTCCGGCCGATAACCAGATCAACGCAGACGACCAGTGACGGCCCTGCTCAACGAAAACCGAACTCCCTTCCCAAACCGCAAGTCCAGGAGGAAGCTGCTGCTCATGATCCGATGGCCTCGAGGGCTGGTTAGATTCAGTCAAGGTCGGACTCCTGCTGCGAATAGAGCGCAAAGTAACGACCCTGTAGGTCAAGGAGTTCTTGATGTGTTCCTCGCTCAACAAGGCGACCATGATCCATCATCAAGATCAAATCCGATGAGCGAATGGTGGATAAGCGATGGGTGATAAAAAAGACCGTTGATCCCGCAAACGCCTTCTTCAAATTCAAACAGACCTGTCTCTCTGTTAAGTAGTCAAGCGCACTCGTAGCTTCATCGAGGATCAGCATGGTGGGGCGCTGAAGTACGGCGCGTGCAATAGCAATCCTCTGCTTTTGACCGCCCGAAAGGCCAGCACCGCGCTCTCCAACGCGGGTGGAGTATCCCTCCGATAGCTCCATAATAAAATCGTGTGCACAGGCGACACGTGCTGCTGCAACAATCTCCTCAGCGGTGGAATCTGGACTCGTGAGGGCGATGTTATCGCGGATCGTGCCCTCGAATAAAAGACTATCTTGGGGAACAATGCCGATCTGTCTACGGACAGATCCCAATTGGAGCTTGGTGATATCGTAACCGTCAATCAAAACCCGGCCGCTAACAGGTTCATATAAACGCGGCAACAATTTCATGATTGTGCTTTTACCACTGCCACTGCGACCAACAATTCCGACGAAAGCGCCTGCAGGCACCTCGAAACTCACTCGATTTACCACAAGTGCTGACGAATCGTTGAAACGGAAATCAACATCCTGAAAGGCCACCTCACCAGCAACAGGTGGCAAGGGAAGCTGGTCGGAATCTTCATAGCCACCCTCTGCCGTCGCATCCACAACATCACTCAGACGCTCCATCGAAAGAGCAACACCCTGGAAACTTTGCCAACTCGTAGCCAGGTTTAAGAGCGGACCTACGACGTAGCCGGAAATAATTCTGAACGCGATTAATTGACCAATCGTGAGCTCACCACGAATCACCAAATAAGCGCCGACCCACAGGGTCAGTAAACCGGTGAGTTGATTCAGAAATGCGCCTACGGTGCCTGCCGAAACCCCAATCATCAGGGTGCGGAATGTCTCACTCATGTAGGCAGAATACCTGCGCTGCCATTGCCAACGAATATTATTCTCTGCATTCTGAGCCTTGATCGTCTGCACACCATTCAACGACTCGACGAGCAGACTTTGAGTGGCGGCATTACGTTCAGCTGCTTTGCGGAGCTGGCCTCGGATCAAGGGAGATGCAACAACGGTAAGCCCAAGAAACAACGGAATGACTCCAAGTGTGACAGCCGTTAAAACGCCGGAATACATCACCATGACAGCCACATAAATCACCGAAAACACAGCATCAAGCGCCAATGTCAACAAGCTGCCGGTTAGGAAGTTCCGGATGTTTCCTAGCTCTGCCAGGCGAGTCTGCAATTCACCCACAGGTCTACGGTCGAAGTATCGCAGAGGCAACCGCAGGAGGTGCTGAATCACATCAGCGCCTAAGGCGATATCAATACGATTGGTGGTATCGGCAAACAAATAAGTACGGACAGCGCCGATCAATCCCTGGAAAAGGCTCACACCCAACAGTACCAGACCCAAAGTGTAGAGGGTATCAAGATTTTGCTGGGCAATCACCTTGTCGAATATCTGCTGCATTACCAGTGGTTGGGCCAGATTCAGCAACTGCAACACAAGCGAGGCGGCCAGAACCTCGATCAGACTGCGTCGATATTTTCGTATCTGCGGGAAAAACCAGGAAAACCCAAGTTTGCGCTGCTGGCTATCACGCCCAGGCGCCAGGCTCAGAATCCGCGCCCCCCCGAGATCTGCCACAATCTCATCCAAGGCGAGCACAACTGGGCCGAATTCCGGCAAGACCGCACGAACCTGACCGTGGGCAATATCATGAAACATGGCCAGCTGCCCATCGACGAGGGCAAAGCATGGAAAAGAAAGCCGGGGAAGTTGCGCCGTAGGAATATCACTGATGGTGCCGACGAATCCCATCACGGTGGAGAGATTGCCAAGGGTTTCCAGGCTGGGGGAATGGTCGCGCAGCGTCTCACGCGCAGCACGCTCGATGACATCGCGGCGGAAAGGAACGTTATGAACCAAGGCCAACATCTCTAGGCAGGCCATGGTCTGTTCCACAGCACCGACACCGGTGACCACCGGCACCTTGCGGCCACGCCAGCGCATGGGGGCAACAACTCGCTCAGACGACCCAGCCGCCAATGGACTCGAGCCCTGGCGCTCTCCCTGGGGTTCGGGGGCGAGTAGATCGGCATAGCGATCATCACTCCAGAGATCGCCCAACGCCGGCAACGCCTGATCGGGTGGAGCCTGCAATGGAGGCCTGAGTTCCTCCTCCCAGCGCTCGGCATCAACCCGTAACAGCCGCAGGGGCTCTCCGGCTGGAATCGTAACGAGTAGCGCTGGATCCACAGGCTCGCCAGTCGGCAACAGCAGGCCGGCAGGCTGGGCATTCCACAGCCATACGCCCCCATCGTGCAACGGCAGTTGACGCTCCTGCCGGGCAGGAACAAGCTTCATGGCGGGCAAGAGCCGACGCATCACCTCCCGTTCCTGAGGCTCCGCGCAGGGTCGAGCCCTCAGAGCCGGCTCGAGAACGGCCATGAGTTCCGCGGGTGAATTATTGCTGTCCAACCAGAGAGCAAAGGCCTCGCTGCTGCGCTCTAGCTCGTAAAAGGTTTCGGCAGAGAACCCGATCAGCTTGAGGGGCGTTGCAGCCGTGATCCACTCACAGGGGCTGCGGCGGACAAGACCCGCCCAGCCGATGAGGTCGCCGGGCTGCGCATAGGCCAGGGTGACCGGGCGCCGCAGGGCCGGATCGCTGTGCAACACACGACCTCGCCCTTCAACGATGCAATAGCAGTACTCCGGCAAGCGATCACTCACCAGCAGCTGCTGTCCCACACTGCAATGGAAAGGCTTGGCTCGCTCGGCCAACCAAGCGAGATGCTCTTCACCAAGCGCAGCGAACGCACCAAAACGTGCGAGAAGCGTCTTGAACGTGGAGGTGGAGCTGCCGGTCATGAGGTTGGATCGTAATGGAGCTCGTCTGGCTGCTCCCCTCGAAGAAGCTGCTCAACTCGGCCCTGCAGAAAGGCATCCAGCTGCTGGGTCAGCAGAAACTCCCGCATGGGGCCATCAAAGCGTGCAGGGGTGAGCTGCTCGAGCCGCACCAACACCAACCAGTCACCCAGCTGCCGGGGCGGGTGCACCTCTCCGGGCTGCAGTGATCGCAACAGGGTTGCCAATTCTGGCGGCGTGATGTTGCCAATCGGAATCGGTCCGATCACACCCTTTCTGGCGGCCTCCGGCCCTTCGCCGTAACTCGAGGCCAGTTCAGCAAAGCTGGCCTCCCCCTCTTCAAGGCGAATCCAGAGCTCACGCGCCACGCCGGTATCGCGAACACGCAGCAAGGAATAGATGATCTGATCATGGCCGCCCTGGGAAGCGAGAAACAGCTCCTCGAGGCCGGGTCCGAAGCGCTGTTCTGAGAAACGCCGCGATGCCTCCGGTAGCAGAAGATGCAGATGGAGATCCTGCTCAGTCCAACGCCTCCGCTGGAGCACATCCTCCAAGGGTTCGCCTGCCAGAAAATCCTGCTGACGTTCTTGCAACCAGGATGACTCGATCGGCACCAGACCAGCGATCTGCTCTTCCTGCTGACGGCGCAGCAGCTGAGGCCACAACTCCATCCGACAAACCAGGGCCTGGATGGCCTCAGCTGCAGCCGGATCGCCGACCAGTAGATCGGGGAACAGACCAGGCAACGTATTCATGAACGCAGCTTGGCAGCAGCTAGGGCCTGAAGGTCAAGCAGGAAGAGACGGTCAAGAGCCTGGTGCAATTCGTGAACGACTGCCGACCAATCACCTTGATGGGTCTGGCGAAAGAGACGCATGCAGCCTGGGTACCAGGGGGAATCCCAACGCCCCCTGAGCCAGCGGAAATCGGCATTTGAAGGTAGCAGCAACCAGGTGGGCCGATTCAAGGCAGCAGCAAGGTGCGCCACAGCCGTGTCGACGGCAATCACCAAATCCAACTGACTCACCACCTGGGCGGTGTCGGCAAAGTCCCCGAGGTGCGGTGCCCAATCCGTGATGCGGGGGTGGCCGATCCAGGGTGCAAGCTGATCGTGATCAGGTCCCACCTGCAAAGCATGCAGGTCGATCAGGTCAAGATCCACCAGGTTGAGCAAACGGGGCATCAGCAGCTCAAGGGGAATGCATTTATGGCGATACATGGCCTTGTTGCTGGCATTCGCGGCCCACACCAAGCCCACCGCTAGCCCCCCCGGGGGCTCAGGAACCCGAAGATGCGCCGGTGGCTGCTCTGGAGGTCTGAGGTAAGGAATCGCTCCGGGGATGGTGACCTCACGGGTGGCAAACAGTCTGGGCAGACTCAGGAGCGGGCAATGAACACGGTCATCGCTGGGATCTGTGCTGCAGGACAGCGGTGCCACGGCGCCAGCAGGGGCCAGCCAGTGCTGCATCAGGCGCAAAAGCGGCTGAGGACACAGGAATTCATAGGCAATGCCCAAGGCATCGAGCAGTGCCAAGTAACGACTGAACTGGATGGTGTCGCCGAGACCCTGTTCCGCCCAAACCACGAGCGGTTGCTCCCCACGCCGAGGAGCATCGACCAGGCTGGTCAGGCGTGGTCCCGTGGTTGGGACACACTCCTGAGGCACGAGGTGGGTCTGAAGCCGTGCGTCGTAGTAACACCAGCCGGTTTCAAAACGCCCTAGGAGCAGCTGGCAAAGCCCCAGATTGAAAAGGGCATGGGCGGAATTGCGGTCGAGCTCGACGCCGCGCTCCAAAAACGCCAGGGCGCGTTCTGGCTCAAGGCGGGCCACCAGGAGGCTGCCCATGTTGGTGTGGCTGGCACTCTGCAGGGGATCGAGCGCGATGGCCTGGGCAAAACAGCGCTCAGCCTGGCCATACAGCTCGCGGGCCAGATAGGCCAGGCCAAGATTGCACCAGGCATCAGGGTAAGTCGGATCCAGCAAGAGGCTGGTGCGAAAGGCAGTTCCAGCGAGCCGAGGCCGATCCTCCTGGTGGAGCAACAGCCCGAGGTTGTGCCAGCAGGAGGCCTGCCAGGGATCCAGCGTCAGGCTCAACTGGTAGTGACACTCCGCGGCATGGGGATCTCGGCCATGGAGGAGGTTGGCGAGGTTGTAGTGGAGGTCGCACCGCCCGGGGTCCAAGGCGAGGCCACGCCGATAGGCCTCTAGGGCAGCGTCCTCGCCTCGCCCATCGGGCAGACGACGCAAGGCCAGGCCCCGCAGCAACCAAACCAAAGGATGCTGCTCCTGATCACTGGAGGCCGTAGACAGGAGCTCGAGCACCTGTCCGGTACGGCCCAACTGCCAAAGGGCTAGGGCTTGGGGAAGGATCCAAGCCGGGTGCGACTGGCTGGCGGCCTGCAGGCGCAGCGACTCCAACAGCTGCGAATCCGTGGTGTTGGCCACCTGCTGCAGCATGGCTTCTGCCTCTGCATAGGATTCGCTGGCCTCGGGCGAAACTATGGCAGCCACAGAGTCAGTGCGCGCCAAGGCCTGGACCTATCACCAACAGGGCCTGCTGCTTCCAGCTGAGCAGCTCTATCGCCAATTGCTGCATAGCGAACCCAACACGGCCGATGCGGTGAATCTGGGCGCTCTGCTACGGGAGCAGGGCCGCCTGCTGGAGGCTCTTCAACACTATCAAGCCTGGCTGCCCAAGTTTTCCGGAGCGCCAGACCTGAGCCTGAACGCCGTTAACTGCGCCATCGCCGCCGGCCAGCTGAACCAAGCTCAGCTGTGGATGGAAGCCGCTCTGAAGGTTGATCCTCAGCGGAGGGAGTTGCTCCAAGCCCAGGCCCGCCTGCTTCAGGCGCAGCAACGCTGGCCAGAGGCCGAAGCCGTGCTGGATGCGCTCTGCCAAAAGCATCCGGATGATGCGAATGTTCGGCTGGATCTCGGACTCGTACACCATCGCCAAGGGCATCACCAGCAGGCCCTCGACAGCTTTCAGCAAGCTGCGCGTCTGGCACCAAACGACCCACGGGCGGTGGCCAACCAGCTGACGGTTTTGGGTGATCAGGGCCGATGGTCTGATGCACAGGCGCTCATACAAACCCTGCCCTCTGAGCTGCGCCAAAGCCTGCCGGTGAGAGCGTCAATCGCACACCTGCTGATGGAACAGCAATTGATGGTGGAGGCGGCAGGAGAATTCGCACAGCTGTGCCAACTGGAACCCGAGGAACCACTGCATTGGCTGAACCGTACGGCCTGCCTACGCAACCTGAAGCACAACATGGGCAGTCTGGCCGTAGCCAAACGCGGGGCTATTCTGCATCCAGACGATGAGAACCTGCAGCACGCCCTGGCCCAGTGCCTGGCCGATGCAGGAAAGCCTGATCAAGCCATGGCTGTGCTGAACAAAAGCCTGGCCAATAACAAGGATCTCTCAGACCAGCAACTGTTCAACCTGCAGTTTCTTGGTACAGGCTATCGCCTAATGGATGCCCAGCAGCTGGCAGGACTTGCGCAACGTTGGGAAACCCAGCAGCAACGCCAGGGGGTGGGGGCAATTTGGGGAGACCGTATACACAGGCCAATGGAAGGGCGGCCTGTGCGCGTGGGCTATCTCTCAGCCGATTTCTGCAACCATCCAGTGGGGCGGTTTCTACTGCCTGTACTGGAACAGCACGATCAAGAAGCCACAGAGGTGGTAGGCCTGAATTGCGGCCCGCATCGCGATGCGCTGCAGGAACGTTTACGACGCTGCTGCCATGGATGGCATGAGCTTCGCTTCCATTCAGATCTGGAGGCAGCGAGGCTGATCAGCGACCTGGAACTGGATATACTCGTAGAACTGGGGGGATTCACCTCTGGCAGCAGATTAGGAATTCTCTGCCACAGGCCAGCACCTGTGCAATTGAGTTATCTGGGCTACTTCGGCCCCACCTATCTCGACTGCGTGGATGGTTGGATTGGTGATACAACGCTATTTGCAGGGCTCAGCGACGAGGAATGCAGAGCTCACAAGCTATTTGAGCTTAAGGGTGGCTACATGGCCTACGTCCAAGACGATCTACCAACACCCGAGCGCAGCATCAGCGGGACCAGCTTCCGCTTTGGAAGCTTCAACCACGCGCGAAAATTATCCCGACAAGCGGTGGAGCTGTTCACGGCCGTGATGACGGCTGTGCCCCAGGCTGAACTGCTGCTGAAAAGCATCAGCTTTGTGGAGCCTGAGGAACAGGATCGTGTCAAGCATCTGTTTCTAGAAGCTGGCTTGAGTGAGGATCGCCTGATTCTGCTGCCGTGGATCGAGGGGCATGCGAACCACCTTCGCTGCTATTCAGAGATCGACGTGGCGCTCGATCCGTTGCCGTACGGGGGTGCCACGACCACCTGCGAAGCTTTGGCGATGGGTGTTCCTGTGGTGAGCCTGGCCGGGCCTGGAATGGTGGGCCGCCTCAGTGCCAGCGTGCTTGTCCACGCAAACTGCCAAGAGTGGCTGGGTCACTACCCGGAAGAGTATGTGTCGATCGCGGCGGCTCTGGCGGCAGCCGGGCCGAGGGGGCAAACGGCTCGATTAGCCCTGCGAGAGCGTGTGCTCCAAAGTGATCTCAGCGATGGCCGGCGGCTAGCCGAGGAGCTGGAGAGGCTCTATCGGCGTGTGGCCACAACAGATGCAAACGCACTCTCCAACTGATTCATCAAATCTGCGGCATCGCCCAATGGGTTGATCTGCAGTTGATGGCGCCAATGGGCCCGATTTTGGCGCAACCAACTCAGGCGATCAGCCTGAGAACGCGCCAATTGCAGGTAATGCTGCGGTGAATCTGCACACCACGCTGCAAGGCCAGCCCCGTGCAACACAGCGGTGCTCATGCGACTGACATAACTGGTACCGGTGAGAGTGACTACGGGCGTACCCATCCAGAGGGCTTCGCAGGTGGTGGTGCAGCCGCCGTTGGGAAAACAATCGAGCGCCACATCAACCATGCCGTATTGCCGAAGATGCTCAACAGGCCCCTCGGCGCGGGGCAACCAAAGCACACTGGCGGGGTCAAGCCCCTGGCGCTGCATACGGCGGCGCAGCAGAATCTGGGTGGCCTGGTCGTCGTGATGGTTGGCCTTCAGCACCAAAGAGGAGCCCGGCAAGGAAGCAATCAGTTCTCCCCACAGGCGAAGGGTGGCATCAGAGAGCTTGCGGTTGTGATTAAAGCTGCCAAAACGAATACCTCCGGAAGCGTCAGCGTCAGCCACAGGAACCGCCGCCTCAGGAAGCATTGACGGGGGCTGCCAAGCGATGAAGCAACGGCCAAGGCGGTAGACCTCTTCGGTGTGCCACTCCCGCATCGGTGTGGGGAAGAGCTGCTGATCCCCAAGCCAAACGTCCATTGTAGGCAGCCCAGTGGAGGCGAAATAGCCGAGGTAACTGAGCTGCACGGGTGCCAGACGAGCTAGGAAACCACGCATCAGGTGGCCACCGGTCCAACCGGAAAGATCGATCGCCAAATCGGGTTTCAGGGCACGAATCTGTGACACCTTCGATGTCCACTCAGCCTGGGCAACATTGACCACCTCCACCGAAGCAAGGCTCTCAAAATGGGAACGGTTTGATTCACCGAGATGATCACATGTATCCACCAAGACGTGGCGATGATGGAAGCTGTTGGAAGAAGCAAAGAGACCCAGCAAAAAACGACTCACCGGGTGATAGGCAAGGTCAGCCGTAATCCAGGCCACCGTGAGCCGTTGCTGGGGCTCAGGTGGCCGCGAGGGTTGTACGGGAGCGGCCGATGCCAGCGCCTGGTCATGGGGTTGAGCTTGATAGGCGGCCAGTACATCAGCCACCGACTCCCCACCAGGCATTTCCTGGCTGGCTAGCTGCATGCACAAATTTTCTCGCATTTCCAAAGAAAGGCTGATCTCGCTTGTGCGCATGGAAAGCCCATAGGCAAGCCATTCTGTGGAACCGAGCCTGTCGTAGCAGTTGATAAGGTTGGTGGACGCCATGGAAGCCACCGGGCGTACCGAATTCCAGAGCCGATCCTGAAGGGCTGTGCGCCGTGCATCGGCGATGCGATTACGCAAGAGCTGGATCTGCACAAGGGAGGGCAGAATTTCGGCCGACGGGCCGTGTGTTGCTAGGGCCCTCTTCAGAGCTGGCAGGGCGTGCTGCCGGGAGCGGGCCTTAATGGTGAGATCAACCAAATGCACCTGGGCAGGCCAATGCTGCGGAAAACGCTCGACGGCCGGCAATAACAGTTCAAGCGCCTCCTCGTAACGGTGTTGGCGCTCCAGGATTCGACACTTCAAGCGAATGGCCTCTAAACAATCACACCAAGGCGTAGGAATGGCGTCTAACGCCTTGAGGGCCTGGGGCAGCTTGTTGAGGTGAATCAAAAAAGCGGCCTGTGCGAGCAGCAACGGCCAAAACTCGGAAGAATCTCGCCAGAAGGATTGCACCTGGGCGATGAGCTGGGGTAAATCGCCGGTTTGAAGCCAATACTGGGCCTGAAGAAAACGCAGGCAAGGAGGTTCTGCCTGCGAATCGTGAAGCTCGGCCAGCAACGTCTGGCAATCACTGAGACGGAGTTGCCGCAACCGCAACAAGATCAGCAGGGTCAGCGCGTCAGGGTGACCAGGCTGACCCTGGAGGACAGCCAATAATTGGGCTTCAGCGTACTGAAAGCGCTGTAAACGCAGCAGAAAAGCGGCTTGAAGCAGCGGATCAACCACACCATCCAACGGGAGTTGATCAGGCCAGCGAAAAAAATGCTGGTCAAGCATGGCAAAAAAAAGGGCCCCCGAAGGGGCCCGAGGATTTAAGGAAATTGTTCCTCAACCGATGGCCGTCACCGAGGAGAATTCGGAGGAAGAAGCGGTCGTGGCCACAATCGAAGAGGTATTGGTTACCCCAAGGACTGTGGTGAGGAGAGTGGTCGTAGAACCAGTGGTACCGAACACCTGGACCCCACCGCCGCCAGACTGGGTAAAGACAGAAGTGAAGGCCCCATCTTGAACCTTGACGGTGAACAAGGTTGCAGTTGCGGTAACACCACCTGTAGCCGAGAAATTAAGGGTGTCAGAACCACCTTCCCAATAATAAACATTACCCTTGGCGACGTCCCCGGTGGCGGACCAAGTGGCGCTGGAGAAGTTCAGAGAATCATCTCCCAAGCCGCCAACAATGCTTGCACTGGAAACCAGGCCAGCAAAGAGCAAGGTATCGCTACCAGCACCAGCATTAATCACGGCACCAGTAGTAACGTTGCCCCCGAAGCTGAAGCTATCATTGCCACCCTGAAGAGCAATTCTTCCGCTGGAAAATACACCAGTAGTGGCGAAGGTGTCATCGCCGGAACCGGAGTAAATCGTGGCGCCAGTAATTAAACCAGACCCGGTAATCCAATTGGTGCCGCCGCCAGCATCAATCACACCGCCTGTAGCTCCAGCAATAGCGAGCGTATCGCTGCCTCCAGCAGTATCACCGATTGAAGAACCACCGAGGACAGTACCTCCACCAATCGACGTGATGACGATGCTGTCTGCGCCAGCACCAGCCACGAAAGCTGAATTGACGTTGATCCCAGTATCAATAGTCAGAGTATCACTGTCTGAACCGCCATAAACTGAGGACTGAGTGAAAACAGAAGCACTATTACCGATTTCCAGCCTATTAGTACCTGTGCCAGAGTTAATAGTCGCCTGGGAGAAACTACCAGCCAGAGTTAGCGTGTCATTACCAGCCTGAGCGTCGACAGAAATTTGAGAGCCACCGCCCTTGAGGTAGATGCTGTCAGCATCGGAACCACCAAGAACAGTGCTTTGAGCTACAGCTGCCTCAAACCTGATCGTGTCAGAACCAGCATTTCCCTGGATAAAGGCTTGGGTTGCCCCAGATGCAAAGAAAAGAGAGTCAGCCGAATCCGAAGTTGTGTCAGTCAGACTTCCGCCGTACACACTGGAATTGCTTACGACACCCTGGAAGACCAGACTATCGGCACCGTTATCTCCGGAAAGATATGAACTGTCGAAAGTACCTCCAACGGTGATCAGATCTCCATCACGACCGCCACGCACGCTGGCGTTGTCGGAAACGTTGTTGGAGATGTAGATGGTGTCCGAACCAGCATTGCCCTGGATAAAGGCAGCTGATACAGCACCGGTCAGCGCCAGGGAGTCGGCCGCATCAGAGCTGGTATCCGTCAGGCTGCCGCCATAGATGCTGGTGCCAGCTTTGACGGTGTTTGTTAGCAGGATGGTGTCAGAGCCCAGGTCGCCAGCGATGTAGCTGGAGGTCAGAGAGCCGGTGCTGCTGATGAGGTCGGCACCAGCACCACCACGAACGGTGCTGGCCTCCGATGTTGCTTGAATGAAAAACGTATCGGCACCAGCGTTGGCCTGCAGGAGAGATCC
>Ga0194122_10005572_pt1 | contig 11737 bp, 8 predicted proteins | sample TA2MahCa10mmetaG_FD_155487 | JGI IMG/M metagenome (GOLD analysis project Ga0194122, IMG submission 155487) | Freshwater microbial communities from Lake Tanganyika, Tanzania - TA2015021 Mahale Deep Cast 10m | ecosystem: Environmental > Aquatic > Freshwater > Lake | place: Tanzania: Lake...
GCGCTCGCGGGTAAATGCCTGCGCCTGGATGGGATCTTCGTCGATCGTGCCGACAACCAGGGCCGCGCCGTAGGATCGCGCGATGGGGCAAAGCCTCTCAAATTTCTCCTCGCCGTCTTCCAAGTTGACCGAATTGATGATCGACTTTCCTTGGCAATAGGTCAGCGCCAACTCCACGGCTTTTGGATCGGTCGTATCGATCATGACCGGCGCCGTGACCTTGCGGATCAACTTGGCGTAGAAGGGCGGAATATCAAGCATCTCGTCGCGATCGGACGATTGCAGGCAGACATCCACTACGTGCGCGCCGTTGCGAACCTGCCGCCGCGCGATGTCGGTCGCCTCCTCCCATTTCTCCTCGGCCACCATGTTCTTGAACAGCCGCGACCCGATCACGTTCGTTCTTTCGCCGACGATGAGCGGCCGGTTCGAGTCCTCGGCTTCCACCAGGTCAATACCGCTGTAGAAGGCGCGATGGCTCTTTCCCGGCGTCTGGCGCGGTTTGCGGCCGTCGATCATCTGACCGATGGCGCGGATATGATCCGGTGTGGTGCCGCAGCAGCCGCCGACGATGTTTAGCCAGCCGTTATCGACGAAGCGCGAAAGCTGCGCCGCCAGCGTCTGGGGCGTTTCGAGGTACTTCCCTTCCTCATTCGGCAGGCCCGCATTCGGATAGCAGGAGATTCTCGTTTCGGCGATCTGGTGCAGTGACCGGATATGGTCGGTCATGAACTCGGGGCCGGTGGCGCAGTTCAAGCCAATCGAAAGCAACTGCGCATGCGCCACCGAGGCATACAACGTATCCGCCGTCTGCCCGGCCAGCATGGTCCCCATGTTCTCGATCGTGCCGGAGACCATCGCCGGGATTTTGAATCCACGCTCGCTGCTGAGACGTTCCACGGCGCGCAGGGCCGCCTTGACGTTCAGCGTGTCTGGGCATGTCTCGATCAGAATGATGTCGGCGCCACCGTCGAGCATGCCCCGGAACTGCTCGTAGTAATTCTCGATCAATTCCGGAAACGTGATTCCGCCGGTCAGGGCGATCATCTTGGTCGTCGGCCCCACCGATCCGGCCACGAATCGCGGTTTGGCGGCGGTTGAGAACTCATCGCAAACGGCACGCGCAACCTTGGCCGCGCCGAAACTGAGTTCGTACGCCTTGTGCCCAAGCTCATACTCGGCGAGCACCACCGGCGTCGAGCCGAACGTATCGGTTTCGATTATGTCACTGCCGGCCTCCAGGTACTGCCGGTGAATCGACGAGATGACGTCCGGGCGCGTCTCGATCAGGATTTCTGGGCAACCCTCGTATTTCGCACCGCCGTAGTCGTGGGCGTGCAGGTCGCACTTTTGCAGCATGGTGCCCATGCCGCCGTCCAACAAGAGGATGCGCTCGGAAAGCGCTTCATACAATGCTTGCCTGCGTTGCTGCGAAACGTCCATTAATCCATCAATTATCGCATGCGCCGCTTTGAGACCGGCCTCTTCGCAGGGCATGTTTCGCGACGACTTCCACAAGCTCCGCGGTATGGACCGGTTTTGCCAGGAAATCGTCCATCCCCAACTCGGCGCACGAGGTCCGTACTTCGGCCGACGTATTCGCCGTGCACGCGATGATGGGCACGTGCTGGCCGGCCGGCAGACTACGTAACCGGCGCGTCGCCTCCAAACCGTCCATTTCCGGCATTTGCACGTCCATTATCACCAGGTCGAACCGTTCGTCATTGACCGCTTTGAGTGCCGCATGACCGGAACCCGCAATCCGGACCCGGTATCCTTTTCGCTCCAAAACCGTTCGCATGAACCGTTGCGCAATGTCGTTATCCTCGACCAACAGGATGTTGAAACCGGCGCTTGCCCGTCCGTTTGAGTTTGAGACGCCCGGATCGCTGGTGGATTCGGAAGGCACCCGCATGGCCAGCGTGACCGTAAAAATGGTCCCGCAGCCCCGAATCGATTCCGCATTCAACTCGCCACCCATCGCGCGGACGAGTTGGCTAGCCAGAGGCAGGCCCAGTTCGAGATTGGCCTGACTATAGCGGCCCATCTCCGGCGGATCGAACAGCGCGTTCAGAAGGCTGGGCGGTAAATCGGGTCCATTGTCACCGACGCTGATGGTCACCATCAGCTTGTGCTCGGCCTCAACCAGAAATGTCGAGACCGCCACGGCAACTTCATCCCGCAGGCAGGTTTTCACGGCATGAGAGACAAGGATACTGACAACCTGGCGCAAGCGGATCGCGTCTCCGACCACCACATCCGGAGCCGGAAGATCCGTTGATTCGAAAATGGTATGGAGCAGAACTCCCTTGGCCTCGGCCCGCGCCAGCATCGCGGCCACGGCCGCGCGGATGACTTCGTGCAATTGGAAGGCCGACTCCGAAAGCTGGAGCTTTCCACCGGTCACTGCGGCGTACTCCAGGGCGTTGCTCAGCGACTCAAGTAGAGTTTCCGCGCAAAGCCGCGTGGAAAGAACGTAGTCCCTTTGCTCGGTCGAAAGACTCGTCTCCAGGAGCAGATCCGCCATGCCCAGCACACCTGTCAGGGGAGTGCGAATCTCGTGATTCAGCGCGGCCAACAACCGGCCATGCGCGGCTTGTAGTTCATCGAGAGAGGTGAACGGTCCGGCTGGAGCCGCTATCTCACAGTTTGTCGTTTCGAGCGGGGCGGGCGGAACAGCAAGGACGGGCATCTTCATTTATCTATCGACGCCGAATCCCGCCGGGATTAGCCTATTCCACCAACCTTTTCGTCGCCCGCAACGCCGCCTCCAGGCCATTTCTAGAACCGGATCGGGCTTTCGCCTTAATCAGACCGCCGAACGTTCCCGTCAAGCCGTCCGAGCGGGCCGCGTTCAGAACGAGGAGGTAATGCGCCTTTCCGGGGTTCGCCTCATCGTCCACAAGCGCGCGAAGTTCCAGAGCCGTCTGGAAATAGTGGGTGGCGTAAAGCTGCTTGGTCGCCACCAGGAATCGCGTCGAGGTTCCGTTCCGGACCGGCTGGACGACAACATGATTTAAACGGAAAACCGGCTTCAGCCCGAAATCGGCAACCGACCAATAGTAATAGTCCTCGACGCCAGGTTCGGGGCGGCTTTCGGGAAAACGCAAAAGGAAATCCGCAAGACTTGGCGCCGCAGCAGGAAGGAGGCTGGTGCGCTGTATCAGGTCCGCAAACTCCTCTGCGACAAAACGGGGGCGCTCGGAATCGACATAGATGGCCAACTCCTTATTTCCACCCCGCCGGTACGCTTCGATGTACTCTAGAGCCGACCGCCGCGCTAATTCGTTGACGCGTGAATGGGCATCCGGCGAACTCCAGTCGACGCGTGCCAGGCTGTCGAATGCACCTTTCCCGAGCTTCACGCCGCACTTTCCAGGCCTGCATTTTCGCAATGCGGCCACATCGTCCTTGTCCAGCTCAAACGCCGAAAAGTCCTTGAGGGTTGGCGGCGAACTGAGCTTTCGGGTGTGCAGAAATCCTTTGCCGGACTCCAGGCGGCCGATGTCGCGAATCAGCGCGACCGTGCGCTCGGCGGGTCCCAAAATTCGAATGGCCCCGGCCACCACGACCTCGCGGTCCACGGCGCCGGCCAAGGGAATCGCAAAGGGTTCGCCCTGCTTCAGTGCGGCCAAATGGGCCGGCGTGGCGCCGAGTTTAGATGCCAGAAACTGATCGAGTTTCGATGGCTGTTGGGCATGCAGCGAAATCGCTGCGCCGAGGAGAAAGCGAACAAGCATCCCTCTAATGTATCGGTAGCCGGCGACAATGGGTTTACTTTGCAATCCGAGGAACGAATTCCGTTTTCCGCCACAGAGCTCTCAGCCGCCTATGACGGCATCGGCCGGTTGCCAGTGCGCGTCCTTCTGGACAACGTGCGCAGTCTCTACAATGTTGGCTCCTTTTTCCGGACCGGCGACGGCATGGGCCTCGAGCGGCTGTATCTGTGCGGCATCACCGGCCATCCGCCCAAGAAGCAGATAACGAAAACGGCGCTCGGCGCCGACGAGCGCCTGCCCTGGGAACATCATTGGGAGGTCGATGGAATTCTCGACGATCTGCACGAGCGAGGGTTCGAACTTGCCGCCATCGAGACCGGCCCACGCAGCGTCGACCTCTTCGACTGGAAGCCGCGTTTCCCCGTCTGTGTCATTTTCGGCCACGAAGTGGACGGCATCCAGCGCGCGGTGGCGGAGAGGTGCGACGTCCACGTCCGAATTCCCATGCTGGGCAAAAAACACTCTCTGAATGTCGCGACAGCCGGCGGCGTCGTTCTCTACGAACTCCTCCGCAAATATCGGAAATTGTTGCGAAGATAGAGAAACGATGATGCGCCAACTTCTCCTTCTCGTCCCGGCCGCCGCCCTTTTGGGCCAGCAGATCATGTTCTCGCCCGTTCGCGGTACCCGCGAAATGGTAGGCGCCGCAAACAACTTTGAGGTCGAGGCCGGCTTCCGGCTGCTGGCTGCCGGCGGCAACGCGGTGGACGCCGGCGTCGCATCGGTGCTGGCCGCCGCGGTCACCGAACAGGCCCGATTTGGACTCGGCGGCGAAATGCCGCTCATTATCAAGATGAAGGATAAGCCGGCGATCGTGATTAGCGGCGTCGGCACGGCGCCGGCCATGGCAACCACGGCCTGGTACAAAAGCCGGAAGCCCGGCGCGTGGGAGAATCCCTCCCAGTTCTATCCGATTCCCGGCGAGGGGATTCACGCGGCCATTTTGCCTGGCGTGTTCGACGGGCTGATGTTAGCGCTTCAAGAGCACGGCACGAAGTCGTTCGCTGAGGTCGTCGCGCCGGCCATCGAGTACGCGGATCAGTTCCCAATCGGCGAAGAGTTCGCGTCGTTCATCAAGAACGGCGAGCGCCTGCTGAGCCAATGGCCCACATCAAAAGAGTTCTTTCTTCCGGGTGGCCAGCCACCGCACAGGGGGACGATATTTAAAATGCCCGCCTTGGCAGGGACATTGCGCGAATTGGCCGCCGCCGAAAAGAAGCAACGCGGCCCGCGCACCAAGAAGATTCAGGCGGTTCGAGACTACTTCTACCGGGGTCCCATCGCCCGTAAGATCGCGGAGTTCTCCGAGGCCAACGGCGGCCTGATCCGCTACGACGACTTGAAGAACTTCAAGGCAGAGATCGACACGCCGCAGACCACCGAGTACCGCGGCTACACCATCGTCAAGCCCGGTTTTTGGACGCAGGGTCCCGTAATGTTGCAGGCCATGAACATTCTGGAGGGCTACGACCTGAAGAAAATGGGGCACAATTCTCCGGAATATCTCCACACGGTGCTCGAAGCCGTAAAGCTCGCCTTCGCCGACCGCGACGCCCACTACGGAGATCCGAAATTCTCTAAAGTTCCCGCCGAAACGCTCCTTTCGAGAAATTACACCGTCGAGCGCCGGAAGTTAATCGACCCGAACAAGGCATCCATGGAATCGCGCCCCGGTTCCCTCGGCAAGACACAGCTATCGGGCAATCGGGCCGCCGAACACAATTCGGTGCAGGATACGACCTGTGTCAACGTGGCGGACAGATTCGGCAACGTGTTTTCGGCCACGCCGAGCGGCGCCTGGCTGCCCAGCGTGATTGCCGGTGACACTGGCATCCCGCTCTCCACGCGCCTCCAGAGTTTCGTTATGACGCCGGGCCACGCCAACGAGCTGGCTCCCGGCAAGCGGCCTCGTGTGACGCTAAGTCCGACGATGGTGCTAAAGGACGGCAAGCCGTTCCTGGCGATGTCGACGCCCGGCGGCGATAACCAGGACCAGGCCATGATCCAGGTGCTGCTGAATATCATCGACTTCGGCATGACCGCGCAAGAGGCGGTCGAGGCCCCCCGGTTCCAGACCGAACACTTCTATAGCTCGTTCGCCTCGCATGAGTTTGTCCCGGGACGCACGCGAATCGAAAGGCGAATTCCGCAGACAGCTATGGACGCGTTGACCGCCAAGGGCCACATCGTGCAACCGAGCGGCGATTGGAGCAATGGTTCGGCGCCGACAGTGATCCTATTCAAGGATGGAGTCTTAGAGGGCGGGGCGGATCCGCGCCGCCTACGCTTCATCTTCGGCCGCTAGCGCTTCGATGTGGAGAGAGGGGCCGTGGAGAACGCCGCCGCATTGACATCGCCGGGCGGAGTGGAGTGGGATTCCCCCTTCATCTGGCGCTTCGCTCTGTACATGCGCTGATCGGCGAGAACAAAAAGTGTTTCGGAGTCCGCTCCCTCGTCCGGAAATCGTGCGTGCCCGACGGCGCAGGACAGCGCATTTTCGCCCGTGATCATGCGGCCCGCGTCGGTGACAAGTTGGGTCAGTTCGGCCATCCGTGCATTCACACTCCCCTGCGGCAATCCGGGCAGTAGAAGCACGAACTCGTCGCCGCCCATGCGGGCCACGTAGTCATAGTCCCGGCAAAGTTCGCGGAGCCGCATCGCGACTTCACGCAGGACGCGATTCCCCTCGAGATGGCCGAACCGGTCGTTGACCATCTTGAATCCATTGAGGTCACAAACCAGCAGGTCCAAAGGCATTCCACTCCTCCGGCAATGCGCCAGCTCTTCCTCCAAACGGCCGAACAGGCTTCGCGCGTTCGGCAGGCCGGTGAGAAAGTCCGTGGTCGCTGTGGTTTCGGCCGCCTGAACCTTCAACAGGCTCTCAATGGAGTTCGACAGCTTAGCGCTGATGGCGTTCAAAATGCGAAGGTGATCGCGAGAATAAAAGTCTTTATCGGAGTGATAAAGCGCCATCACGCCAACCACGCGATCGGTCGCTTCCAAGGGGACGGCGAGCGCCGCGCGCAGGGTCGAGAACTTCGTGGGATCGTTCAGGTAACCGGGTTCCACGGACGGATTTCCGTTCAGAATCGGCTGACGCCGCTCCGCAACCCAGCCGCTCAGCCCTTGGCCGATGGGAATCTCCAGTTTATTAAACAGGCGGTGATTTTCTCCGGTTACGTACTCGGGAACCAGCGAGCGGCCCCGCACGAAGTAGATCGCGAGAGAATCGTACGGCACCAACCGCTTCAGCCGGGTCGCAAGGACCGAGAGTGTCTCCTGCAGGCTGAGCGAACTTCCCAAATCGTTGCTGAGTTCAAACAGCGTCAGAACTTCCAAGCGAGCCGCCGCGATGGAGTCCAGGAAATTCGGTGTTCCCACATCGATGGGCGCTGCCTTCATCGGCAGATCGCCCGCCGCCTCGGCAAAACCGGCGGCTGGCTTCCCGCGCGAAACGATGACGTTGGTGGAAAGCTCCTTGATGGAACCGGCATTCGCCTTCACTTTCTTTTCGAGCTCATGCACGCGCCGTTTCAGGATAGCGACCACTTTTGGATCAAAGGCCTGACCGGCTTCCCCATCCACGAAGGCCAAGGCCTCGGCAAGCGGCAGACCGCGCCGGTACTGCCGGTCCGTGGACAGAGCGTCGAAGCAATCGACCGCGGAGAGGATACGGGCGCCGATGGGAATCTGCTCGCCGCGCAGCCCATCCGGATAACCGTCGCCGTTCCATCGCTCATGATGGGACCGGACAATCGGGGCAACTGGATACGGAAAATTGGCCCGCTCGACGATCTCGGCGCCTACGATCGGATGAATCTTCATTTTCTCGAATTCGTCGGGCGTAAGCTTGCCGGGCTTTGAAAGAATGTGTTCGGGTACGGCGAGCTTTCCGATATCGTGCAGCAACGACGCGGCACGCAGCGCTTCCAGTTCGTCGCGGCTTAATCCAAGCTCCTTACCGATTTCAAGCGCGTAGGTTTGCACGCGCTCCAGATGCTCCGCGGTTGTACTGTCCTTCGCCTCAATGGCCAAGGCCAGCGCCTCGATGGTGCGCAGGTGGAGGTTCGCCATCTGCTCGGCGTGACGGAGGCTGTCGTCGACTCGCGCCATGTGCAGTTGGTAGGAACGCGTCATCAGGTAGAAGACCGGAAGCAGCAGCAGCGCCAGTTGCCAGCCGATGGAATTCGAAAGCGCGGTAAACAGCCAGGCGACGGCGGCTCCCACCATATAGTAAGGAAGCGCCCACCCGCTGCACTCGCGCCAAGTCTCCCAGATCCGCTTGTTCTCGGTCCAGGCAATGGCGACGGCCACAGGAATCGTGAATGTAAAGAAAAGGACGAAGCACGCAGCCAGGATCGGGGGGGTGTCGTGCAGACCAAATGCCCGCAGAGCCGGAAAATGAAACACGGCGTAGACGGCGTGAATTGAAATGACGGTTACCGAGACGTTGTAGGCCGCCTTGACCAGACCGGGACGCCGCTCACGCGCCATCAGGATCTGGACGAAAGTCATCCCTGTTCCCAACGCGAGCAACTCTGACAGGGAGAGTTCGGCGAGCCCAATCAATATAAAGAGGAAATTGACCGACAGGGTACCGGTAATCGTTGGAAGGACGACGCGCATGCCAACGGCCGAGAGACCGAGCGCCATGTAGCTTAAAAATCGGATCTTATCAGTAAATTCGAACGGATGAAGGCCTGCGATCAGTCCAGACGCACCCAAGACGGTCGTCAGCACAACGAGCATCTTGGCGTGCCGCGTATAGATCGGATCTGGTGGATAAGATACCGGAGTCATCGAGAATAAATTCTGTGCTGGTCCCGAATGAACGAACGAAAGTTAACCCATTCTGCGAATCCATCGACCGATCCGGCGCTTCCCTATAGGCGGTAAGGGCGAATCCTACTCTTAAATTCCTGTAAGGCCAACAATTCACGTCTGTTCCGCATCGCACCTCAGTAAACCTGGGACCTGAGTTCTAAGGTGATTTACGGCCCGGAAACAGGGAAGCGGCTTCTGGCACTCCTGCGGTGCGAGGAGCACACTGGCAGTAGGTCATGCGAGGAACAACGCACAGTTTCTTAGGCGTTCCGGTCGTCGCCGAAAGCCGCGCGATGCGAAGCCTGCTGGACACAGTTCAACTGGTGGCGCTCTCTGACGCCACGGTCCTTGTGGAAGGGGAAAGCGGTACCGGCAAGGATTTGGTCGCGCGGGCGCTGCACTGCCTCTCCAAGAGGACGGACGGACCGTGGGTGAACCTGAACTGCGCCTCGCTGCCCGATCATCTGATTGAACTGGAGTTGTTTGGCAGCGACATACAGCCTCCCGGCGGCCAAGGGCCACGGCCAGGGATTTTAGAACTCGCCGACGGCGGGACCCTATTTCTCGATGAAGTAGGCGACTTGGAACTGAAGACTCAGACGAAGCTTTTGCGTGTGCTCGATGGCCACTCCTACTTTCGAGTTGGCGGCTCGGTGCCGGTTCGATCCAAAGTCCGGTTCGTCGCGGCGACGAATCAAAATCTGGAAAAAGCGGTCGAAGATTGCCGCTTCCGGGCCGACCTGTTCCACCGGCTGACTCAGTTTCGCCTCTCCATTCCCCCGCTCCGGGCCCGCGTCGAGGATATCGTACCGCTAGCGGAAATTTTTCTGTTCGCCGAACGGGACAACTTGATCCTCAGCGAGGACGCGAAACGGACACTGGAAAACTATGTGTGGCCAGGCAACGTGCGGGAGCTTCGGAATGTGATGAGCATGTGCGCCCTTACGGTCCGAAGCAACGAAATCCAGCCCTTGGACCTGCCTGATCGTTTGCAGGAATCTTATGGAGGAATGCCCGAGGGCGAGAGCGACCTGAAACGGCTTTTCCACTCCGTCAACGCGGGAATCGAGGACGGCGCTCCAGGCGCGATTCTGCAGGACATGGAACGGCGGATGATTTTTCAAGTGTTGTCGCACACGAACGGGCACCAAGAGAAGGCCGCGCAGCTACTGGGAATTTCCCGGCGGACGCTGAGCCGGAAATTGAAGCAGTACGACTCCGAAGGAAGGAGCGAGGGCCTGGAGACTGGCCTGGAGGTAGCATGACTGAGCCGAACTTGAATCTGACAAAACCGCTCTCGCCGGTGGATGATCGCCGGACGGAACCCCGGTTCGCCGCCAACGGGGTCGTCACGCTCTACGTCGACAAAACCTCGGTTCGCGGGCGTATGACGGATGTGAGCGAACACGGCATGCGTGTGGAACATATGTACGCCGAACTCTCAAGCGGAATGATCCTCGAACTGGAGACCGGCGGCACACGCCGAACGGCGCGGGTGGTCTGGAACCGCATCCGGAATGAAGGCGTCGAGAGCGGGTTCTACCTGCTTTAGCGCCGGTAGAGATACAGCGTATGGCTCCGGCCTTCGCCGTCGTCTTCGATCACTTCGGTCTTATCCGGTTTCCAGCCGCCCACTTCGAAGTCGTGCGCGACAATCCGCGTTCCCTTCTTGAGCTGTTTCTCCAGTATCGGCCGCATCTTATCGTTTGCAACCGGTAATAGGTAAACGGTGATGACGTCGGCCGGGGAATAATCCTGCTGGAGCATGTCGCCATGGATAATGCGGGCACGTTCCGACAGGCCCATACGGCGAATCCGCTCGCTGCTCTGTACGGCCAGATCCTTGTCGAACTCTACACCTGTGGAGTCGGCTCCAAATTTCGCCGCAGCCATGATTACGATTCGCCCGTCGCCGCTTCCAAGATCGAAGACCTTCTCGCCCTTCTTGGTCCCGGCAAGCTGCAGCATCTTTTCAACAACGAGTTCCGGCGTCGGATAGTACGGCGCCAGTTTTTCACCCTTTTGCTTCTCCTGACCGAACGCGGACATCCCGGCTGCGGCGGCGAATAGTTCACGTCGTTTGATCATTGGTTGAAGAGCCCTCACTGCTCGATATACAGACGCACGCGGTTAGTCGAAGAGTTGCCTGCCTCGATAAACAATTCGGCGGGACCCTCGTTCACAACGTCCGGAAGAAGAATTTCGACCAGGTAGTAACCGATATAACCGGGGGCAAGAGTCGCCCGAACCACCTCCACTGGAGCCCCATCCACCCAGGCCCGGACATTGGCGACGACGGCGGGCAACTGCTCGGCGTTGAGCGGGGCCGCCAATCCGGCAGGCCAATCGGGCCGGACTTTGCCCAGGCCGCTGGCCAGAATTTGCAAGAGGGTCCCAGCGCGGGCCGGGTTATTCCCATCGATCATCGCGCCGCTGGCCGAGTCCATCAGCATCGCGGTGCCATCGCGATCCACGAGAATTGCGGGTGCGGCCAGCGCCAGCGGCAACACGGCGGGAACGGTGCCTCGCTCGGATTCCAGCGCCAGTGTGATCGCGCTGCCGTCCAGATCGAACGGAAGCTGCACCTGAGTCTCCCGGTCGGCACTCGATAGAAGAGCGGCCCTGCGCCCGCCGGCCGTGACGCTGGTCAATTTTGCGCCCAGAATGCTCAAAAGGGCGCCGGGCGCGGCGGGACGCTCCGCCCAGTCGGATGCGCTGACAATTCGCGGCGCGGTCTGCCGGTGCGGAGCGGCGTCGAAGTAAACTCCGTGGCCGTAGAGCGCGGCGAAGAGGGTTTGGCCGTTCTCGTCAAGTTTAACGTCAAAAACGGGTGCCTCCGGCAAACCGCCTTCGATCCGGCGCCAACTCGTGGCCGGCGAGATTCCGGCAAGTGCGGCCGGCGTCCAGTGAACGCCGGAAGCGGTCGCTGCGTATACGGCGCCGGAACGAAAATCTGCGGCGACCCCATAGACGGCGTTCACGCCCAAATTCGACGAGATGTTATCCCAAAAAAGCCCGGCATTCGAGGTGTGCAACACAACCGGTCCGGCCGATTCGCGGCGGAGCGAAACCAGTGCGCGCCGGGCGTCCTGCGGGTCTGCGGCGAAGCTCTCCACCGCCGCACCAGGATTCAT
>Ga0194122_10005575_pt1 | contig 11734 bp, 10 predicted proteins | sample TA2MahCa10mmetaG_FD_155487 | JGI IMG/M metagenome (GOLD analysis project Ga0194122, IMG submission 155487) | Freshwater microbial communities from Lake Tanganyika, Tanzania - TA2015021 Mahale Deep Cast 10m | ecosystem: Environmental > Aquatic > Freshwater > Lake | place: Tanzania: Lake...
CGAGACGATCAGGACTGTCATCTTCCTGATCGCCGGCAAACTCGACTTCGCCGCCGTCAACCCTCATGCCCGGTAACCCACACAAAATTTAATAGAGCCTTCAATAGCGACTTATCGTTGACATTGTGTTTCGGATTGAGTTCGCCCCTGCGTATCCTCGTTTCTTGCTCGCTTAGCAAAGACTCAGCGCACTTTCGAAAAATTGGCGACTGACTGATCGGAAGCAAGTTCTTTTCACGCAACAGAATGTCTGTGTAGAAGTTCTTAGCAAATTCCTTCGCAACACGAAGATCCGTTGTCTTCGTGGTCTTCTTGACGATCTTGCCTTGTGTGAAATATCGCACCCACCAATACGGTGATGCATCAAGTTGAAACAACGTCAACTTGTCGGGATAACCTTTTCCGAGCGTCCGAAGTGAGTCTTTTTTCGGTACGGTCCTATGAACACGCTTTCGCTCTTCCATAGCGTGACTCATTGGGTCTTCATCCGTTGCGTTCCTGCAACAACCGCGGACGGACACGCTTTTGCTCTTCCATAGCGCAGCTCATCGAGTCTGGCGTAGTATACAATTGACTTTAGTACGGAAATGCGCTAAGCTGTTGATTCCTGTACAACTTCGCGGACTCGAACGCACGAGCTTCGCATTGCGAACGCGACGCTCTCCCAGCTGAGCTACATCCCCTTGCGCGCAAGTGTATTCACCTTGCCTTGCCGCCTCCCGGGGCTTGCTCCAAAGAAGAAGCCCGGCTCCGCGAGTGGAACGCGGGGGTACCCGGTCAAGGCAATTGCGGCTCCAATCGGCACTATCATCCAACGCCTGCAATTCGAGTTCCCTTCACAGCCATTCCGGGAGCAAACCCTATGACCGGAACTTCACACCCCAACGCGTACTACCCGCGGGATTTCTCGGTACACCCGCCGGCCTACTGCCCGAACTACAAGACAACAGCGCTGCGCTCGCCGCGCCATCCGCTGATCTCCATCGACCCAACGCTGACCGAGGTGACCGGCCCTCGATTCAGTTCCGGTGATATCCACCCGCTCGATCACGACCTCCTTCGCAACTACTCAGACCAGGGGTCACCTGTGGGTGAGCGCATCATCGTGCATGGACACGTGTTCGATGAAAACGCCAAGCCCGTGCCCCAGGCCCTGATCGAGGTCTGGCAGGCCAATGCAGGCGGACGATACAGGCATGAGATCGATCGCTACATCGCTCCGCTCGACCCCCACTTCGGAGGTTGCGGGCGCACACTCAGTGATGCAAATGGATACTACTTCTTCCGTACCATTCGTCCGGGTCCCTATCCCTGGCGCAACTCGATGAATGACTGGCGCCCGGCCCATATCCACTTCGCGGTCAGCGGCAAGGCGTGGTGCCAGCGCCTGATCACGCAGATGTACTTTGAGGGCGATCCACTCATTCCCCGCGACGCAATCCTTTCCTCCATTGGAGATGCGCCTGCAATCGGCCGCCTGATCGGGCGGTTCGATCCTCACAGTGCTGTCCCCTTTGACAGCCTCGCATACCGCTTCGATATCGTTCTGCGGGGCGAGCGCGAAACGCTCTTTGAGTCCCGCATCCCGGGGCCTCAATCATGAGAACCCTTCTGGAAACGCCCTCGCAAACCGCCGGCCCTTATGTTCATATCGGACTTGTTCCGGAGCGTGCGGGACTGCACCGCGCGCGCGAAGTCTGCGGACCCAACCTTCTTGCCGGGATTTCTGCAGAGGCCGCCACATCCGGAGGGTTCGTGAAGGCCCAGCCGATCATCGTTGAGGGTCGTGTAATCGACGCGAGTTCGAGTGCAGTCCTCGATGCCGTCGTTGAACTCTGGCAGGCTGACCACCAGGGAAGTTTTGCGGATGCTTCTGGCGCGGGCTTCAGAGGGTGGGGCCGAAGCGCAGTGCATCCGGTCGATGCGATGTACCGGTTCTTCACCATCAAGCCAGGCGCGGTTTCTGCCCTTGGCGGTCGCTTGATGGCGCCGCATCTCGCACTCTGGATCGTTGCGCGAGGTATCAACCTCGGTTTGCACACCCGCATGTATTTTCCGGAGGACGCCGATCATCATCGCGAGGATCCAGTGCTGCGCACCGTTGAACTTGCGGTGCGACGCGCCACACTCGTTGGCCGCCTTGTCACCGCGCAGCAAGTGCAGTCAGAGTCTGCGCCGGTGTACGCTGTTCAGTCCCCCACCGACCTTGGTGGGCCGGGAACTGCTTTTGCGCATGCGCCACGCTACCGCTTCGACATAGTCCTGCAGGGTCCGGATGAGACTGTCTTTTTCGATGTCTGACGCTGGCGCGTCCAGGGCTCGGCGAAGGGCTTTGCTGCGCTTCACGCAGCCGCCCGCATGATGGGTGCGGCGATCCACGTTCAGGTTGCGATCATCGGCGCGGGGCCCTCCGGGCTGATCCTTGGCGCGTTGCTTGACCGCGCGGGAATCGACCATCTGATTCTCGAGCGCCAGGCCCCGGATTACGTGCTTTCCCGAATTCGCGCGGGGGTCCTTGAGCAGGGAACGGTGGAAACCCTTGAGGAACTCGGTCTTGCAGGTCGACTGCATCGTGACGGCCTTGTCCACCGTGGATTCGACTTGCTCTTTCATCGCAGGCGCCATCGGATCGATATGCACGGCCTCACAGGAGGCAAACAGGTCGTGGTGTATGGGCAGACGGAAATCACCCGGGATCTGATGGACGACCGTGCATCGCGCAAGCTTCGCACCCTGTACCAGGTCGAGAACGTGGAGGTGTCAGACCCCTTGGGTAGCCCGGTGCGGATCCGCGCAAGGCACTCCGGGGAACCGCTTGAAATCGTTGCCGACTTCCTTGCCGGATGTGATGGTTTTCACGGCATGTCGCGCAGACTGATTCCCTCGGCAGTGCTGCGTGAATACGAAAAGGTCTATCCCTTCGGATGGCTTGGTGTGCTCGCCGACGTGCCTCCGGTGTCGGAGGAACTGATCTACGTCAACAGTCCGCGCGGCTTTGCACTCTGCTCGATGCGGAGTCCTGCCCGCTCGCGGTACTACCTTCAGGTACCCGCTACCGAGCGTGCCGACGACTGGAGCGACGACCGTTTCTGGGCCGAGTTGCGGGCGCGTTTGGACCCGGAGGGCGCCGATCGACTCGTGACCGGACGCTCGATCGAGAAGAGCATCGCGCCGCTTCGCAGCTACGTGGCTGAACCGATGCGCTTGGGGAGGCTCTTTCTCGCAGGCGACGCCGCGCACATCGTGCCGCCAACAGGAGCAAAAGGGCTGAATCTGGCCGTCAGCGACGTGCGCTGCCTCGCCCGTGCCTTCGGCGAGTGGTACCAGCGGCGTGATCCCTACGGACTCGACACTTACTCGGAGCGCTGTCTTCGCCGGATCTGGCGTGCCGAGCGTTTCTCATGGTGGTTCACAAGCCTCATGCACCGATTTCCCGAAAACGGCGAGTTCGGTCAGAAGATCCAGGAGGCGGAACTCGACTACCTGGTCAACAGCCGTGCAGCCTCCACTTCGCTCGCCGAGAACTACGTGGGCCTGCCGCTCGAGTCCCATCCCGTCTAGGCAAGGCCGGGCTTCAACCGCAGCCCTCACCGGAACCCTCCGCTGCTGCACAATCGTGCCGGGCGCGCCGGGGATGCGTTGGATAGGATCGATCGATGGTCCCTGCGCGCAGCGGCGAGCACCTGCGCGATCCGAAAGCATCCGAGACCCTTACCGCAGTGCTTCGGGACGCGTGGCAACACAACTTCAACAGGTATCCGATGAGTCAGCACATACTCCCCACCCTGCCGGTCGGTCAGCGCGTTGGAATTGCCTTCTCGGGCGGACTCGACACCTCTGCGGCGGTGCACTGGATGCGAGCCAGGGGCGCAATCCCTTGCGCCTACACCGCGCATCTCGGACAGCCGGACGAGAGCAACTATGAAGAAATTCCCCGCCGCGCGCGTGACTACGGTGCCGACATCGCCCGCCTGATCGACTGCCGTACCCAATTGGTCACTGAGGGGCTCGCGGCAATCCAGAGCGGTGCCTTTCATATTTCCACGGCAGGCAACACCTACTTCAACACCACGCCGCTCGGACGTGCGGTCACAAGCACAGCGCTCGTCGTGGCGATGATGGAAGACGGGGTCAACATCTGGGGCGACGGCAGCACCTTCAAGGGTAACGACATCGAGCGGTTCTACCGCTACGGCTTGCTTGTGAACCCCAGGCTCAGCGTCTACAAGCCCTGGCTCGACCAGCGCTTCATCGACGAACTCGGCGGTCGCAAGGAGATGAGCGAATATCTGATCGCAAATGGTTTCGAGTACCGGATGAGCGTCGAGAAGGCGTATTCCACCGATTCGAACCTTCTTGGTGCCACACATGAGGCAAAGGATCTCGAGTTCCTCAACAGGGGAATACGCCTTGTGCAACCGATCATGGGGGTTGCGTTCTGGGACGAGGCGGTCGAGATCCGTGCCGAAGAGGTGAGTGTGCGCTTTGTCGAGGGCGTTCCGGTTGAGATCAACGGTCGTGGCTTTTCAGACCTGGTCGCGCTCTTTGCGGAGGCCAACGCAATTGGCGGGCGGCATGGGTTGGGCATGTCCGACCAGATCGAAAACCGCATCATCGAAGCCAAGAGCCGTGGGATCTACGAAGCACCGGGCATGGCGCTTCTGCACATCGTCTACGAGCGCCTGGTGAGCGGGATCCACAACGAAGACACGATCGAGCAGTACCGAGGCAATGGGCGACGGCTTGGCAAGTTGCTTTATCACGGTCGGTGGTTCGATCCGCAGAGCCTGATGCTTCGCGAAACTGCGCAGCGCTGGGTTGCATGTGCAGTCACCGGTGAGGTGATCCTGGAGTTGCGACGCGGCAACGACTACTCGATCCTCGACACCGTCAGCCCCAATCTCACCTATCACCCCGAGCGTCTCACGATGGAAAAGGGGCAGGGCGCCTTCACCCCGGCTGATCGGATTGGTCAGCTGAGCATGCGCGACCTCGACATTGCCGACACCCGCAACAAGCTCCATCTGTACAGCCGCGCGGGGCTACTCGGAATGCAGCCCGAGGCGGCAACAAGCCTGCTGGCGGTCACATGCAATCCGATCAAAGGCGAGCCAGGAAACGCTTCCACCTCAGCACACGGTGTGCACCACGCTGCGGAGGAGGCGCCGCGATGAAACTCGCACTCGACTGGATCGCCGACCAGCGGATCGAGGCAGCGCGCGAGCGCGGGGAACTCCGTAATCTGCCCGGAGAGGGTAGGCCGCTCGTGCTCGAGGAAGACGGCACCCTTCCGGCCGAAGCACGCTTTGCAATGCGCAAGATGCTGCTTTCCCTGAAGTCCGCGCAGGAGGATGGTCAGCACTTCGCGCGAAGCATCGCGCTGTTGCGATTGAAGCGCCAGCGGGCAGGCCAGCCTTCAGCGTCGAAATCCTCGGCAGGCGCTCCCTGAAGTTGCGGTAGCGCTCAGATCAGGATCCTCGGCTGCGAACGGACTTGCAGTGCGTCCAGATCGCGCTGGAGCCGCGCAAGGTCCTGCTGAAGGCGCTGGTTTTGTGCCGACTGCGCCGTTGCTCCGGTGAAGTCGTGGAGAACCCGCCGAACGCCCTCGAGGAGTTCCCGGACCTCTGCCATCTCCACCTGCGTGGACTTGATCTCCGATTCATGCTGCTGCAAAACGCCCACCAGTTCCTTGGCAACACGTTGATGATCGCTGGCCAGGTGTTGAAGTGCATGACCAAGCCTCTGGTCATTCTGGCTGATCTGTCGACCGAGGCCGGAGAGGCTGTCCACCAGTTGGCTCATCCGGTTCTGATCTTCCTGATGGATCGCCTGCGCGAGTTGGACCTGCGCTTGCGCCTGCTGCTCAAGCCCGTTGCGCAGGGACTGTTCGCGTCGATCAAGCGCCTGCTTCATTTCCTGCAGCAACAGTCGCGAATCCTGCTCGCGTCGGTCGGATTCAGTGCGCAGCGTTGAAACCACTGCGCTCTGCGTGCGAAATCCGGCATCAACAGTTTCGAGCAGCCGGGCAAACATCGGATTCCACTGCCCGTCCAGGACTTCCGCGAGCGCTCCTGGCATGCGCGCGTCCGACTCGAGCATCGCATCTGCATGCTGGCGAAGGATCACGGCAAGGCGATCACCAAGGCCCTGCGCCTGCTCGCCCAACTCGAGCCGTACCACTTCGCGCGCATTGTCCTTGAGCCGCGGGGCCAACCGCAGCACCTCCTCGAGAAGATCGCGCAACTCGGCCACCTCTTCCCGAACACGCACCACCTGATCCATCGTACTCAGCGCATTCACAGCCCTCGTCAGTTCATCAACTCTCGACCCCAGGGCAAGGCCCGGGTCTGCACGCTCAAGGATCTGCCGCTGAGCGTCCTCGAGTCCCTGGATCCGCTCAAGAAACTGTTCCTGCTGCTTGGCCATGAATTCCATCATCGATGAGGCGAGTTTGAGCGTTGCCCGGATCTCCTCGTCGCTCGAGGACCTCGGCTGCGCTACAGCCCGTTCGGAAACCTCGGATAACTTTCGAAGACCCTGCGCAACCTCATCGAGCCGCGAGAGGGCGAGGCTCCGCTGCTCGAGGGTGGTCCGGTCGGGAAGCGGCGACTGCGCGCGCATCCGCCGCGCAGTATCCATGGACTCGCCGGCCACTGGAAGCGCAGATTCCCTTGGCGAGGATGTCACGGATTCCCCCGCCCGAAAGCGCATCGGTCCCCGGTTGGCTGGCTGCACCAACTCTCCCCCTGGAGACCGCAAAGCCTCGCGTGAGGCAGATGGCATGGATTCGGTGGCGGGCGACGACACCAATCGACTCAGCCCCGATCGCGCACCAGCGCCGCGGCGGAAAGCGCGAAGCGCATCTTCGGTGTCGTCGAGGTTCTGTCGTTCAGCATCGCTGCGGATCCGGGGGCGGCTGGAATGTTCAGTTGTCCCCCAACGGGTTTCGCCGGCCCACGGCTCATCGCGCAGGTCGCCTTGGGAAACGCCTTCCGGAGTGTCCTGCGAGATGCTGCGCGCGGAGGTTGCACCGAACTCGCCGTCGTCACCGAGGGATCCGTTGCCTTCCGCATTCTGTGCCTTGATCCACAACTTCGCCCATCGGGCAACCGTCCCCTGCGGTAACCCCATGGCCTGATCTGCGGCCTGATTCGAGCCGAGTTGCTGCACAAGCAGCATCGCCTGCTCAAACTGATCGTGGCCGAATCCGAGTCGGAGGTACACCTCATCGGGGAGTCGCATGCTTCACTCGCATCGGAAGGTCAAAGTGGCTCGATCGGCTCCGGCAACCAGGGCTCCGCCCATCTCCCGCGCAACCGGGTCCCTTGAAAGGAGGTACGCATCCATCGGGAGACCGTCCTCACGCGCCTCGCCAGGCGTGAAGCAGGGAAAGCTTGCGCTCAACGGCGCGTACAAAGAATGCAGCACCGAGCGGCAAGGCCGCATCGTTGAAGTCGTATGACGGGTTGTGTACTTCGCATCCGCCCTCATGATCCCCGTTTCCGATGTTCAGATAGCATCCAGGCACTTTCTGCAACATGAAAGCGAAATCCTCCGATCCCATGACCAAGGGCGGATTTCGGTGAACTCTCTCCTTGCCCACAAGTTCCTCGCACACGGCGGCTGCAAACTCCGCTTCGTTCGGGTCGTTGATCACAGGCGAGAAGATGTTTCGAAAGTCTACGCTGGCCGTTGCCCCGTGTGCTGCTGCCACGCCCTGGGCAATCCGGCGCATGTTTGTTTCGATGAGCGCCATCACCTCTGCGGAAAACGCGCGCGCTGTTCCGGCAAGCCGAGAGGTCTGGGGAATGACGTTGTAAGCGTCTCCGGCATGAAACTGGCACACCGAGACCACGGCTGTCTCCACGGGCCTCACATTGCGCGCAACGATTGCTTGAAGGTTCGAAACGATCTGCGCACCCACCAGGATCGGATCGATTCCCGACTCGGGCCGGGCTCCGTGTGCACCGTAACCCGTGATGTGGATATCCCACGACGCAGCACTCGCCATCATCGCTCCGGCCTTCACATTGAAATGCCCAACCGGCAAGCTGGGCCGGTTATGCATCCCGAAGATCGAGTCGCAAGGGAATCTCTCGAAGAGACCATCCTCCATCATTGCGACCGCGCCGCCGAGGCCCTCCTCGGCAGGCTGGAAAATGAAGTGCACTGTGCCGTCAAAACGCCGGGTCTGCGCGAGTACCTTGGCCGCGCCAAGCAGCATGGTGGTGTGTCCATCGTGACCACAGGCGTGCATCAGTCCGTGGTATTTCGAACTATGCGCAAAACGGTTCAGCTCCACCACGGGAAGTGCGTCCATGTCGGCGCGAAGTCCTACACGCCGACTGGAGGCTCCGGCACTCAGCACGCCCACCACGCCGGTCTTGCCAACGCCGCGATGCACCTCGATACCCCACGACTCGAGGCGTCGCGCAACCAATCCTGCGGTTCGTGTTTCCTGAAAGCCAAGTTCGGGATGCGCATGCAGATCCTGACGCCACCGCGTCATTTCCTCGTGATGAGGCTTGCATCGTTCGAGAGCGTCCGGATGCTGGCCAACTGCCGGGCGTCCGGGATGCTCATCGTTGTCGCGAGACTGCGGCATTGCGCGGGTTAAAGACGGTTTGTACCCGTCGGGCGAAACGGGTTCGCCCCCCAGGTGCGGGGATGGGTGCGCTGGATCATTGACGGCATGCATAGGCACTCTTTTGGAAGGCAATCTTTTACAAGGCACTCTTTTACAGGACGATGGCGTGAATTACACTCGCTCGAGGATTTGCGCGTTGCATTCTGTGCACACAAACGGGTCAGGCAGCCCCGACGTTTGGTTGATGCGCAACTACTGTCGTCCACGACCCCCGCCTCCCGCATCTGCCCCGCATCCCCCCCCCCCCCCCCCCCCCCCCCCCCCCCCCCCCCCCCCCCCCCCCCCACCACAAAAGGACTGTCATGCAAAGCAATGAGTGATCCTGCCGAGGCATTACTGCTGACCCGTCTGGCCCACCACCGAGACCGCCTGCAGCGGCAGGCGGTCTGGGTGAAAAGTGCGCTCAGCGGCGACGCACATCAGGACTGCCTTGGCGAGGCGGCGGGTATCTTCGTCGACGCGAGCCGCCAGCCATGGGATCACGCGTTGCGCCTTGATCTGACGCAACTCTCCCTTGTGCGCGACCTTCCCGGTCATCGTGATGCGATGGCAGCCGGTGAGGTCGTCAATGCGAGCGAGGGAAGGGCAGCCGGGCATCTGCGGTTGCGCGCCACGGATCAGGAACTCAGCCGCAAGGGGCTTGATGAGCTTGTTCGCACCCGCAGGGCCTTTCTCGAAGAGGCGGCACGGCTGCGTATCGACCCTCAGGTCCAACACATCGTTCACGTTGGTATTGGGGGCTCCGATCTTGGTCCGAGGTTGCTACTCAGCGCGCTCGGTATCCGGGGCACGCATCTGAAGATTCACTTTGCTGGCAACGGAGATCTGCACGAACTGGAGGGGGTATTGTCCTTGTTGCACCCGGCGCAGTGCGTCGTCGTCCTCTGCTCCAAGTCCTTCTCCACGCAGGAGACGCTCGTCAATGCTTCGAGGATCCGGGCTTGGATGGACCAGGCCGACAGCAGCCTCTTCGGCCAGCGTACCTACGCGATCACGTCCAACCCCGCAGCCGCGCAAGCCTTCGGCGTCCTTCGCACGTTTGCGTTTCCCGATTGGGTTGGAGGGCGCTACTCGCTCTGGTCGCCGATCGGGCTGAGCGCTGCGGTGGCAATCGGGCCGGAGGCATTCGAGGCGCTGTTGGCAGGGGCCCGAGCGATGGACCGCCATTGGCTCGAGGCGCCACCGGAACAGAATCTTCCCTGGCAACTTGGCTTGCTCGACGTCTGGAATCGCAACGATATGGGTTTTGCTTCCCGCTGCGTGGTTCCCTACGACAGCCGTCTTGCACGTCTTCCTGCCTATCTCCAGCAACTCGAGATGGAGAGTAACGGCAAGTCAACAGACAACCACGGTCGCCCGGTTGCGCAGAGCACCTCGCCTCTCATCTGGGGTGAACCTGGAACGAACGCGCAGCATTCGTTCTTTCAGTGGTTGCATCAGGGCAGCGACGTCACGCCGGTGGAGTTCATTCTTGTTCAACACCCGGATCACTCCAACGCAGAAGCCCACCGCAAATTGCTCGCCAATGCGCTCGGACAGTCCTGGGCGCTGCTCCGCGGCAAGACGATCAGGGAAGCCCTTGGCGAGAGGGTCAAGGGTGCAAACCCGGAATGGAGTGCAGAGCAGCTAGCCCCCCATCGGGTGTTCGCCGGTGCCCGACCAAGTACACTGCTGATGATGGATCGGCTCAGCCCTGAGCGTCTGGGGGCCCTGCTGGCTCTCTACGAGCACCGGGTTTTCGTTGCAGCCCATATGTGGCGGATCAATCCCTTCGATCAATGGGGGGTGGAACTTGGCAAGTCGCTTGCAGACGACATCGATCGACGGCTGGCCGGCGGATCGCTGGAGGGGTGCGATCCGCAGACTGCCCGGTGGATTCGCCGTCTGGCTGGTCCTGGGGGCGCTGCAACCCAGCCTACCGGCGCTGGCTCAGATCTGTCCGAATGATCCCTTCTGCCCCCGGCGTCTCGACGGCTACCGCTACCCCTTTCAGCAGCAATCAGGACTGAACTTCGATCAGGTCTGGAGACCTCCGGTGATCAGTGGCGAGCAGATTCGGCGCGACTGGCAGGACGCGGCGCGTAATCCCTTTGCGTGGGACCGTGGGCCAGCCACGGGTGTTGGGACTCCACAGGCCCTCACCAACCCCTACGGAACCGGCGATCCCTTCCACAGCCCCCGGCTTCCCCTGATACAGCCTGGCGGCTCCACGTTGCGCGCACGCTAGTCGGAGCATCCGGAAGGCCCGCACAAATCCTGTGACGACCGCACCATCCTGCGAGGCACGCACCATCCTGTGAGGCACGCACAAATCCCGTGTGGCCCCCCGTAGGCGCGGTCCTTGAACTCCACATGCACTACACACCAACCTTGATCCGGACGCGGCGATTTCCAGCCGCCCGCGGATCCTGGGGGTAGAGAAGCTCTGAAAAGCCTTTCCCCTGGCTTCGCAGCCTCGCTGGACTGACGCCAGCGGCAGCGAGGAAGTCAACCACCGACTGGGCACGTCGCGCCGAGAGCTGATCGTTATAGGGCTTGTTACCCACGCCGTCCGTATGACCTTCGATCACGAAACGAAGGTTCGAGAGTTGCGCCGAATTGAGCGCCCTGGCGAGCCGCTCGAGGAGTGGCTTGCTTTCGTCGAGGATCGTTGCCGAGTCGAAGGCAAACTGAACCGTCAGGTCCACCATCCCACCGCTTTGTGCTGCAAGCCCCGGGGTCTGCCCAGGCGACACGGGGGTTTGCGGATTCCCCTGTGCTGCTGAAGGCGCCGACGGCACCGCTTGTGCTGCGCCCGGGGTGCCTGCGGCGGAAGCCGGTGCTCCCGGGGCAGACGCTGCGGCGCTGGGGCTGCCTGCGGCTGCAGACAAGGCCTTGACCATCTCGTCGACGGACATGTCGGCAGATGGTGCTTTGGCAGTGCCGCCAGGTGTCTGGGGCGATGCGGTCGCTGCGCCCGCGCTCCCTGCTGTCTGTGCCTCCACTGCGCGTGGCCCACTTGCCGGTGCCTGAATCGGAGCTACTTGGCCGGCGACCGGCGCGCGCGGCGCATCGCGAAAGCCCTGCGCATGAGGGGTGGAAGCAACT
>Ga0194122_10005576_pt1 | contig 11734 bp, 9 predicted proteins | sample TA2MahCa10mmetaG_FD_155487 | JGI IMG/M metagenome (GOLD analysis project Ga0194122, IMG submission 155487) | Freshwater microbial communities from Lake Tanganyika, Tanzania - TA2015021 Mahale Deep Cast 10m | ecosystem: Environmental > Aquatic > Freshwater > Lake | place: Tanzania: Lake...
TCAATTTCGGCGACCGATTCGAGATTCGCCCGGTACAGCGGCGCGTTGCCGCATTCGGCGGCGGTCTGGCGCGCCCCGGCTTCGGAGGTGGAGTAGTGAATCGCCACTCGTGCGCCTTCGGCGTGGAGCCGCAGCGCGATCGACCGGCCGATGCGTTTGGCGGCGCCGGTAACTAGGATCGTTTTGCCTTCGAGGCTAGCCATGCGCTTCTCCGTGGACCTCAATATCCTTTCTGTCAGCATGGGACAAGTAGCGAGGCTCCGGCAACCGGCCTGTGGCGTTGGCCCAGGTCCAATAGACGGCGGTGAAGCTGCTGAGAATTCCGCTGACGACGCCGATGGCGCGCGCGCCGGCGTGATCGGACGCCAACCCTGCGCCTGTCATGGAAAGCATCATTACGCCCCAGGTTACGGTCTCGAGCGTTGCGAAGACGCGGCCCCGATACTCGTCGTCGACCATGCGGAGGATCTGCGTGACGTTCATGACACTGCTCACGGCGACCGAGGCGCGCGACAGGGCGATCATACTCAGCGCGAGCCAGTACGGCTGGGCGAGCGCGAAGGCCACATAGGAGACTCCGTGGACCAGGTAGGCGATGGCGATCGTTTGTTTGTAGGCGCGATAGGACAGCCCGGGCATCAGCCGGTGAGCGAAAATGCCGCCAGCGACGAGTCCCGCGCCGGCGGCACCCCAGAGTTCGCCGATGCCCTGCGGACCGCGATGAAAGACGCGCTCACCGAAAAGCGGGAATAGAATCTGCGCCGCGCCGCCGCCCGAGGCCCAGCCGACGCTGACGAAGCACAATGCGACCAGCAGCGGAATGGAACCGATGTAGCGGAGCCCTTCCTTGTAGTCCTGCCACGGCTTAACGACCTTGGTCTCATTCAACTCATTTCGCTTCGATTCGGACCCGCCACCGGGGACCTGGACGCGGGCAATGCAAAACGCCGAGAAGAAAAACGACAGCGCATTGACAAGGAAGGCAGCCTCGTAGCCAAACATCGCCGCACTGAAGCCGCCAAGAAAGGCGCCAAGGGCCGTGGTGGACCACTGCGTCGTTTGTGTAATGGTGTTGGCGGTGTGCAACTCGCCGCTCGTAGTGATGCTAGGCAGGATAGAGGCGCGTCCGCTGGTGAAAAACGGCGACGCGGCCATGAGAAGGGCGCTCAAAACGTAGAGCAGCCAGGTGCGGCCCGGCTGAATGGCCAGGACGAAGAGCGCCGCGACGACGCCGCGCACCAGATCGCTCCAGATCATGATCTGCCGGCGGTCGAAGCGGTCCAGGCTTACGCCTGCCAAGGGTCCGGCGAGCAACATGGGAATCGCGCGGGCGAGCATTACGCCGCTAACGGCCAAACCGGAGTTCGTCCGCTCCAGAACGAGGCTGAAGACGGCTATGGTATTGAAATGGTCGCCGACTTCGCTGACCACTTGGCCGATCCACGTATTGCGGTAGTTGGCGTTGTGCTTCAGCAGGGCGGCAAAGCCGGCCATCAGGAGCGCTCCGAGAGGAAGACGCCCGCCATGATGAGCGAGCCGCCGCCAACCACCGTGGCGGTGAGCGGTTCGCCGAGCAGCGGCAGAGCCAGCAACGTGGCAACCAGCGGCTGCAGGTACGAGAACGCCGAGATGCGGGAAGCGGCCAGGTGCTTCAACGCGTAGGCCCAGCCGATGTAGCAGAGCACGCTGGAAACTACTGTCATGTACGCGAACGCGGCCCAGGCGGTGGCGCTGACGGCGGAGAAATCGAAGTCCCAGCCGGCGTACACGGTGAGGGGCAGCAGCAGGAGGCTCGCGGCCAGATAGGAGACGCTAATCACGGCCATGCCGCCGTGTTCCGCGGTCAGCTCCTTGCCGAAGACGGTGTAGTAGGCAAAGGTCGCACCGGCGGCGAGAATCAGCAGATCGCCTGTCAACGACGCGGCTTGCGCGCCGGCGGCGGGTTTTTGCAACAACAATAGCCCTCCGACAGCGACGCTAAGCCCGAACGCGCGCTTCATAGTGAACGTCTCATGGCCGCGCAGGCAGGCCAGGGCCAGCACCATGAAGGGGGTGAGGCCGATGACGATGGCCGCATGGCTGGCGCTTGTGAGGCTGAGGCCGATGAGAAAACAGAGTTGATTGAAGCCGATGCCCGCGACGCCGATGCGTATGAGCCCCGGCAGTTCTTCGCGGCGCAGCGGCGGCCGGGCCTTGTCGCGCAGGAATTTGTAGGCGATGCCGAGCAGTGCGGCGCCGGCGATGGTTCGAAGCCCGCCGACGAGCAGGCCGGGCATCTCCCGAAGCGCGAATTTGGAGACGACGAAGTTCGCACCCCAAAACAGATACACCACCGTAATGAGTGCGTAGATTCGCGCCCGGCCGCCACCCTCGCTCAACGAATCGTCTCCTCCCGCACGGTGATGGACTTTAGAAAGTCCATGTCGATGTCATAGCCGAAACCGGGCCGGTTGTTCGTTTGAATCGTGCCATTCGGTGTGGCAACGATCTCTTCGGTCAAAAGCTCGCGCTTCCAATACCGTTTCGACGCCGAGACGTCTCCGGGAATCGTGAAGTTCGGCAGCGTGGCAAGTGCGACGTTGTGGGCGCGGCCGATGCCGGACTCGAGCATGCCGCCGCACCAGACCGGGATGCCGGCCGCCTGGCAGACGTCGTGAACCTTCTTCGCTTCCGTAAAACCGCCCACGCGGCCCAGCTTAATATTGATGATGCCGCAGGCGTTGAGCCGGATTGCCTGCGCGGCGTGATGGGCGGAACGAATGCATTCGTCGAGACAGATGGGCGTTTGCAGGTGCTTTTGGAGCTCGGCGTGGTCGATGATGTCGTCGTGCGCCAAGGGCTGTTCGATCATCATGAGATAGAACTCGTCGAGCGCCTTCAGGCGATCAATATCCTTGAGCGTGTAGGCCGAATTGGCGTCGGCCATCAGCTTAATTTGCGGGAAGCGTTTGCGCACTTCGCGGATGTCTTCGACATCGCGGCCCGGCTTGATCTTCATCTTGATCCGCTGATACCCGTCGGCGAGTTCCTTTTCAATCACCGCGAGCAGATCGTCGACCGAGTCCTGAATGCCGAGCGAAACGCCGCTGGGAATCTCCGGCCGCGCACCGCCGCCGATGAGCTGCCAGAGAGGAATGTTCTTCTGTTTGGCCTCCAAGTCCCAGACGGCAACTTCGACGCCGCCGCGCGCCATGCGGTGGCCGCGAATATGGGCCGCGTGCTGGGCCGCCTCGGAGGCGCTACTCAAGGTTTTGCCCAGCAGCTTCGGGGCGACGTAGTCGCGCACGATACGCCATGCCGACTCGGTCCACTCCTCGTTATAAAAGGGGTTCTCGCCGGCGGTCACTTCGCCCCACCCGGAGACGCCACCGGAGACGACCTCGACCAGCACCATATGCCGCTCATAGGTGCGGCCGAAGCTGGTTTCGAAAAACTTCACCAGCGGCATGCCGGCCTGACGCAGGCGGATTTCGTCGATTTGGAAAGGCATGGTTACTTCCACTCCGTAAAGAGGTACGAGCTGTGGGTCTCCCCTCGCTCAAAAGCCGTGACAGCCAGGCCGCGGCGGAGGTACTCAAGGAAGCGTTCCGAGATCGACCCCTGCAGGCGGCGCGCCTCGGCGGGCTGTTCGAGGCGCAGCGTGGCGATCTCATTCGGAACGTCGATGCGCTCGATCACCGGGGTGCGCGCGGGCGCGGGCCGGTCCAGGTACCAGGAGGCGATACAACGGTCGGTCGGGAGTCCGCCATGGAGGCGGCTGGTGGTGACGCCGTACTGATTCAGCACGTACCGGTGCACAACGGCGCCAAGACGCTCCACGTTGAAAAAGGCGTTCTTGAGCTCCAGCGGATCGAAGGTCCATTCGATGAGCTTGAACCCGCGGCTCAATGCTTCCTCGCGTTGCGCGAACTTCAACTGGCGGCCCACGCCGGCATTGCGATACTCGGCCAGCACGCCCATCATGTTGCTGTGCAGATAGCACTCGCCGCCCGTGCGGATGCCGGGCACGGCAATCAAAAAGCCGACCATCTTTTCGCCGTCGAAGGCGGCCATGGTCTGGCCGCCGACCTTATTCGCTACAACGAAGAGCCGCACCGGCAGCAGTTCCAGATCCTCGAAACCCCAGATCACTTTCTGCAGGCGGACCGCTTCCCGCAGGTCTTCAATCGCTGTGATGGTGCGAACTTCTATCATTGTTTTTTCGCCTCGGTCCAATAGGCCTCCAACTCCTCGATCGGGGTCTCTTCAAAGATCCGGCCGTCCTGGGCCGCCCGCATCTCAACGTGCGCGAAGCGTTTCTTGAACTTGGCGTTCGCGCGGTGCAGGGCCAGCTCCGGGTCGACATTGTGGAAGCGCGCGAGATTGACGAGGACGAAGAACAGGTCACCCATTTCGTCTTCCTTTTCGCGAGGCGTCTCGGTGCGTCCCAGCTCTTCCAACTCTTCGTGCAACTTCTCCACCACCTGGCCGGCGTTGGCCCAATCGAAGCCGGCCTTGGCAGCGCGGGCCGAGATCTCCTTGGCCTCCATCAGCGCGGGCAGCGATTTCGAGATTCCGTCCAGGCGGCCCTTTGGCGCCTCGGATTTTTCGCCGGCCTTGATAGCATCCCACACTCGTTTCACGTCGCCGGCCGTCTCCGCAGTGGCGTCACCGAAGATATGCGGATGGCGGCGAATCAGCTTTTCATTGATGGCGCGCAGCGAATCGGCAACGTCGAACAGACCTTCCTCGGCAGCCATCTGGGCGTGAAAAACGGGCTGCAAAAGCAGATCGCCGAGCTCTTCCTTCAGGCCGTTCCAGTCGCGAGCGTCGATGGCGTCGATGACTTCGTAGGTTTCCTCAAGCGTGTACCGCTTAATGGAGTCGAAGGTCTGCTCCCGGTCCCAGGGACAACCGTCCGGGGCCCGAAGTCGCTGCATAAGTTGGACGAGGCGTTGAAATTCCTCACCAGCGGGGGATAAAGACACGGGTATTGCTTGTTACCAATCTAACATGCAACGACGAGGGCCGCCTCACCTAGTCCACGATCGAAAAGCCAGCCCGGGGCTCGCCTATTCGCGAAGACGAAGGCGGGCCGCTCGAAGCTGTTCGTCGAGTTCTCGCTTCTGGTCGAGAATTCGCCGCGGACTCGTGATCCGCGCCGCAACCGCCTTCGGCGTGCTTGCAATCGCCTTTTCCAGATCCGCAAGTTGCGCGGGATTCTGCAGGGTACGCCGGTAGTGTTCCCGCACCGCGGCCAGACCGGATACGCCGGACCGCTCGAGGACCTCAAATTCCCGCCGAATCGCCGCTTGCCAGTCGATGCCTTCGGCTCCAATTCTGCCCAGGGCGGAGGAGATTGAGGCCTTTTCGGGCGAAGACAGAGCCTGCTCCACCGCCGCAAACGCAACCAGCCGAAAATGCGAGAGCAGAAGGGTCTTGCCGGCGACTGCAGCCATGACCGGCCCGCCGGAGGCCACATCGGCGGAAAAGCGGAGGCCGGCCGCCAGCGTTCGAATGCCTCCCGGCCGATCCCCGATCTGCAACTGGTGCATTGCATAGAGAACGTTCAGGCGTCCCAGCGCCAATGCCTTGCGAACGTGTTCGATGGGAGCTCCGGAGGCGAGTTCATACTCCAGACCCCAATCACAGTTCGAAAGCTCCGTACCGCGACGCAGTGTCTCGACGGCGAGGCGATTGCGCTCGACAAGCTCGCGGTGTTTCAAGTCGTCATAGGGCGCGGTCCCTTCGAGGATCGCCTGGAGTTCCTTGGCCTGCTCCGGGCTGACCGAAGAATCCCGCATTTGTGCAAAGGCGGACCAATATCGCAACGCGGCGTTGTCCCCCAGCCTCGTTTCAGCGGCTGGTTGGGCCGTAAGGACCTGGGTCCAAGTGAGAACTGCAGCGAGCAGCCGGGTTTTCGAGTTCTTGTAGCGATTCATTTTGAGAGATCCTCCTGACTTAGAAATTCCAGGGCGCTTCTTGAAAAGGGAGCAACGTCCTCTCGCGACGAGCGGAAAGCGAAGCCGGCATCGTCGATTGCCTCTTTCCAAGAAGAGGAAGTGGCAAGCAGACTGTTGGCACTGCCGATGGTGATTGGTTCGGGCACGGCCGGTCCGGATGGGAGGCGGCGGGACCGCGGAACGACTAAGAGGCCGATCACCAGCGCGGCGGCCGCAGCCAGCGCAACGAGCCTCCATTGCCTTCCGGGCCGCGGCAACGGCGCCGGACTCAGTGGACGAAAGCTCTTCAAATACTCTTCGATCCGATGATCATCCATTTGGCCGCTCACTTGCGACTACCCCCTTTTTCGCCGACAGCGTGTCGCGCAGTTTGGCCAAGGCGTACCGATAGCGCGCCGCAGCCGTATTGGCGTTGATACCAAGGACTTCGGCCGCCTCCGCGAAGGTAAGGCCACCCCAAATGTGCAGGATTGTGACCTCGCGCTGGTCCTCCGGAAGGCCGCCCAAAGCGCGTCTCACACTCAACTCCTCCACGTAGTCCCGATTTGGGGACTCGAACCACGGGCCGTCCGCCTGTTCCAGCGCCAGGTCCCTGCCCTGACGCCTGACACCGGTCAGGATCGTGTTGCGCAAGGCGCAAAACAAGTAGGTGCGGACAGCTGCGATTCGCTCCAGGTCCGAGTGCTCCAAAAGCTTGAGGAAGATCTGGTGCACAGCATCCTGAGCGCGGTCCCGATCGCCGGCGAGCGCGATACCGAACAGGAGCAGAGCGGGTCCATGCTGGCGATACCAGGATTCCACGGTGCTTCGGATATGTGCTGTGGTTCTCACCGCTTTCAAGGATAGGACGCTCCACGCGGATCGATTTGTGTACGGGCAGGAATTATTCTTCGGAGCGGAAGGCCGATGCCGTTGGGCCGGCGGCCGTGCCTGATAGAGTAAATGAACCAGGTTAAGGAGCTCCGCATAATGAAACTCTCTTTGCTCACGATTGCTCTGTCCACGGCCGCATGGGGACAGATCCTCTATGGATCTCTGGTCGGTAACGTCAAGGATTCATCGGGCAGCGTCGTTCCGGCTGCCAAGGTCGGCCTGACGAATAAGCAGACGGCCCAGGTCCGGGAGGCGGTCTCCGACGAGAACGGCGCGTACTCATTCCCGACGCTGCAACCGGGCACCTACGAAGTCAGCGTCACGAAAGAAGGATTCAAGACGCAGCGCGAGCAGGGCATCAACGTTGTCATCAACAACGTCTCGCGAGCCGATGTCACGCTCCAGGTGGGCGCTGTGTCGGAGTCGATCACCATTGAGGCCGCGGCGGCGGTGCTGCAGACCGACCGGGCCGAAGTGCGCGCCGAGGTGACGAGCCGCGAGTTGCAGAACCTGCCGGTGCCGGCGGGGCGCAACTATCAGGGCCTGTTCGTCACGATTCCGGGATTCTCCCCGCCGCGTAACGCGCACTCGGTGCCGGCCAACCCCAGCCGCGCATTGCAGTTCAACGTGAATGGGACGAGTTCGAGCTCGAACAATACGCGCATCGACGGCGCATCGAGCACCAACGTCTGGCTGCCGCACATCGTCGCCTATGTGCCGGCGCTCGAGTCGATTGAAACCGTGAACGTCGTCACCAACTCGTTCGACGCCGAACAGGGACTGGCCGGCGGCGCGGCAATCAACGTGCAGATTAAGAGCGGCGGCAACGACATCCACGGCTCCGGGTTCGAATACTACAACGGCAACGCGACGAAGGCGAAGCCGTTCTTCCTGCCCGCCGGCCAACGGAAACCCAAGCTCGTGTACAACCAGTACGGCGGTACGATCGGCGGCCCAATCGTGCGGAACAAACTTTTCTACTTCGGCAGCTTCGAGGCCACGCGCGACCACCAGTTTGCGTCGTCGCTGGCGTCGATTCCGACGGCCGCGATGCGGCGCGGCGACATGAGCGGCGCGCCGGCCGGACGGCCGGTGTTCGATCCGGCGACGGGCGCTCTCGATGGGTTCGACCGGCAGCCGTTCCCGAACGGGACGATCCCAGCCTCGCGGTTCAGCCAGGCGTCCAGGCGCATCCTCGATTTGTGGCCCGCTACGCAGTTCGACGGCTCGCAGAACAACTACTTCGCGGCCGCCAACTACGCCTTCGACCGCAACACGCTCGACACGAAGATCAACTGGAATCCGACGGCGAAGTTCACGATGTACGGCCGGTATAGCTGGCTGGACTATACGGTTCGCAATCCGCAGTTCTTCGGACCCGGACTGGGCGGCCCGCCGATCGCTGGCGGTCAACCGGGAGTTGCGACCGGGAACAGCTACTCTACGACCATCGCCGCGACCTACGTCATTCGCCCGAACCTGATCGTCGACGCTTATTTTGGTTGGACTCGAATGCAGGGAGACTCACGGCAGCCGCGACTGGAAGAAAAGGTCGGCCTGGAGTTCCTGCGGCTGCCCGGCACGAACGGACCACGGTTTTTCGAAGGCGGCTGGCCGCAGTTTTCCATCGCCGGTTTCACGGCGATCGGGCATCCGAACAACTTCATGCCGTACATCAACAAGGATCCGCAGCGGCAGTACGTGGCAAATGCGAACTGGACGCAGGGGCGACACCAGGTGCGATTCGGGACGGATTTCTATCAACAGCACCTAAACCAAACGCAACCGGAGTTCCCAGGCTCGCCGTGGGGCGCCAGCGGCGGTTTCGGCTTCGCAAACGGACAGACCAGCTTCCGGGCGCGCCCCGGGCAAACTGCGCCAAACGCGAGCGAGTTCAACTCCTTCAGTTCCTTCCTGCTTGGAGCGACGAGTAACCTGGGGCGGCTGCTAATGGTCCCGAACGAATTCACGACCCGAACGAATCTGTACAGCGCCTATATCCGCGACCAGTGGCAGGTGAACAACAAGCTGACCATGTCCTACGGCGCGCGCTGGGAGTACTTTCCATTTCCGAGACGAGCCGACCGCGGGATGGAGATCTACGATTTCGCGAGTAACAAGATGCTCGTCTGCGGTGTTGGCGTTGTCCCGCGCGACTGCGGCGTGAAAGAGAGCAAGGGACGGGTGGCGCCCCGTGTGGGTCTGGCCTATCGAATGAAAGACGATTTCGTGATTCGAGCCGGCTATGGGTTAACAAACGATCCGTTCAATCTGGCGCGTCCGTTGCGCACCAATCATCCGTTGCTGATCGCGCTGAACGTCACCGCTCCGGACGGCTTCCAGGCGGCGAGCCGTCTCGACGACGGAATTCCTTCCATCACACCGCCGAACATCGGGAACGGCATTGTCGATATCGGGCCGTTCGTCGACGTGACCACGGTGATTCCCAGCAACTGGCGGCGCGGCTACATTCAGAGCTGGAATCTGTCGCTGCAGAAACGGCTGATGGGCGGCTGGGTCGCGGAGGCGGCCTATGTCGCTACGCGGGCGGTGGGTCAGCTCGGCTACCTGAACCGGAACGCCGCGCCGGTCGCGGGCGGCAACGCGGGCCGGCCGTTGGCGCGGAGATTCGGACGGTTCGGATTGACCCAGCAGGTCACTGGCCTAGGGACCTATAAGTACGATTCGGTGCAAACGAAGTTGGAGCGCCGCTTCCAAAGCGGCATGCAACTATTGTTCGCCTATACGTACTCGAAAAATATGGGCATCGCGGGCAACATTAACTCCGACGGCGGTCCGCGCATCCATTTGCCGGAGTTTTTCCACCTGAACCGTGCGGTTACCGATCTGCATCTGCCGCACAACTTCCAATTCAACGGATTCTACGAACTCCCGTTCGGCAAGGGCAAGAACCGCATGACCCGCGGACTTGGCAACTGGCTGCTGGGCGGCTGGCAGGTGAACGCGCTGTTGAGCGCGATTAGCGGCCAACCGTACAGCGTCACCGCTCCCGGTACGGATTTGAACGCCCCTGGCAATGGACAACGGGCGGACCTGCTGAAGCCGCAGGTGGCCAAACTCAGCGGTGCGGGCCCGGGCCAGAAGTGGCACGATCCTGCGGCCTTTGGCCAAGTCCGGGAACCCCGGTTCGGAACGGCCGGTTGGAACATTCTGGCCACGCCGGGAACGATCAACCTCGACATGGGCCTGTTCCGGAAGTTCACGATCACCGAGCGCGTGTCCTTGCAGTTCCGCGCCGAGGCGTTCAACGCCACGAACACGCCTCACTTCAACGGACCGAATGCCGACGTGTCGAACACGCGGTTCATGGAGATCAGTTCGACCCGGGGCACCGGGCGCGAAGGCATCGACGAACGGATGTTCCGTTTCGGGTTGCGGATCGGGTTTTAACCGGCCAGCCCCGGCGGCGATTCGGAAATCCCGGAACGAACGTATCGAACAGGGTTCGAAACGCGGACAGCTCGTTCGCTCGGCGGCTATACTGAAATTCTCGGCGCAAGCGGCGAACGGGAGATCCGTTTTGCGTTGAAGCTCTTCTTCTAACTCCATGCTGGCGCGCTTCGCACCCCTTCTGCTGCTCTTAACGGCGCTCTACCACGCGGCCCCGCCGGTGTGCACCGTCGAGCCCGCAGCGGCGGTGTGGTGCGAACACGCCGCGCAGGAAGAACACGAACACCGCCCCGCTCCGCAGGCCCGGACGCGTTACTCCGCCTTCTTGGCCGGAGACGAACGCAAAGGGCCGCCGGCCTTTCGCGATCACCGGCTTTTCCAGCGTCCTCCTCCCTTGGTTGCTTAGTTCCACGCGGCCCCGCACCCGAACCACGCAACCCAAGGAGTATTCATGTTTACCGATTCGTTTCGCGACGAATGCGGCGATGTCATTCGCCGTTCGCTCGGATTCATACTTTTTCCCGAGCAGTTTCGATGCGCCGAGGCCTTGACGGCCGGACGCATTGTGGAGATGCAAACCGGCGAGGGCAAGACCGCCGCCGCCGTTCCGGCCGCCGCATGGCTGGCACGCGAGAAGAAAGGCGTCCACATACTGACGGCCAACGACTATCTGGCCCAGCGCGACGCCGAGTGGATGCGGCCCGCCTACGAGGCGCTGGGCCTGCGCGCCGGATGGATCCGGCAGACCAGTTCGCCGGAGGCTCGCCGCCGCGCCTATGCCGCCGATGTCACCTACGTCGCCGCCACGGAGGCCGGCTTCGACTACCTGCGGGACTGCCGCGCGCTGACGCCCGCCGAACGGGTGCAGCGCGGCCACGCGGCGGCGATAATCGATGAGGCCGACTGCGTCTTGATCGACGAAGCGCGCATTCCGCTGGTGCTCGCCGGCGAGACCGAGGGAGGCGCCGCCGCCAGCCGCGCGGCCGGACCCGTGGCGCGCGAACTGCATCCAGCCGTCCACTTCGAGCGATCCCCGGACGGCGCTTCGATTAATCTGACCTTCCAAGGTTTTGAGGAAGCTGCGCAAAGGCTGGGTATCGCCGAACTGCAGGACTCGCCGCTTTTTACCGCACTGCTGCACGCGCTGCACGCCCGCGAACTTCTGCATCGGGACGTCGATTATCTGGTGAAGGACGGCTGCATCGTGCCCATCGACGCCTACAAGGGCCGGGGCGCGCGGGAGCGCCGTTGGCCCGCCGGCCTGCACGCCGCGCTGGAGGAGAAGGAGGGACTGCCGATTCAGGATCCGGGCCGCATTTTGTCCTCGATTACCATGCAGAACTACGCGCGGTTGTATGGCCATCTCTGCGGCATGACCGGCGCGGCGCGGTCCCAGGCCGAGGAGTTTTGGCGGATCTACGGCCTAGAGGTGGAAGCCCTGCCCACGCACCGGCCGATGATCCGGGAGGATCGTCCGGATCGAATCTTCCTCACCGCCGAAGAGAAGA
>Ga0194122_10005580_pt1 | contig 11727 bp, 8 predicted proteins | sample TA2MahCa10mmetaG_FD_155487 | JGI IMG/M metagenome (GOLD analysis project Ga0194122, IMG submission 155487) | Freshwater microbial communities from Lake Tanganyika, Tanzania - TA2015021 Mahale Deep Cast 10m | ecosystem: Environmental > Aquatic > Freshwater > Lake | place: Tanzania: Lake...
TCAGGTTGTTGTTTAATTGAATAACCATTTAAATAAATTTGAGGAGATTGTGATGACAAATCTGTAAAAATTTTACCACCTGAACCAAATGAAGCATCTAAAGATCCACTTGTAGGATCAAGTCTACAAACAGCAAAACATTCTTCACCAGTTGATTTAATTGATGTTCCGGCAGCTACAATTTTACCATCTTGTTGAATTATTATAGAGTGAGCACCATCATTTGAACCCGTAAAAAAATTTGGGACAACAACCAACCCAGACGTTCCAAAAAAAGGATCTGGAGATCCAAAATTATCAAATTTAGTAATAATAAATTTATTATCAGGATTTGGAATTAAAGTTGTCTGTTGATATCCACATGTATAACAATTTCCAGTATTTGATACTTCCAAAGAAAAGGCATATTCATTATTAATAGTCGTTTTCTGAACCAATCCATTAGTTCCAAAAAATCCATCTACATTTCCATTTGGTAATAATCTCGCCAATATAATTCTATCTTTATTTGTTAAAGCTATATTACAGTTTGCCTGTCCACATATAACAATATTATCATTTCCAGATGAAGAATCAATTTGAACAGATAAAGCTTGGCAGCTGTTCCAACTAATTGTAGGAAATGCTGTAGTAAAATCTGTTTTTGTAATCAGAGTATATCCTCCTAAACCAAAAGCTGGATCTATAGTTCCATTTAGCAAAAACCTTGCTACAAATATTTCATAAAAATTAGCACTACCAAATATACTTCCACAAACAACTATTTTTCCATCTGATTGAAGTGTAATGCCATTAACATCTACATCAGATGGAACACCTACACTGTCGTTTAAAAGTGTTGCTATTAGTCCTCCACTACCAAAAGTAGAATCTAATGTACCGTTAGATAAATACCTTACTAAACCTATTTTAAACTTTTGATTTACAGAATTATTTAAGACTTGTCCAGTCATAACAATTTTTCCATCAGGTTGTAAAGAAATAGCTTGCCCATAACATTTATTAGAACCATAATTAAAAGGAGCAATATTCCAATCTTGAACAATAAATCCATTTGGTGTATTAAAACCTGTAGTATCTAAAGCCGACATACTTATATTATAACAATAATAAAACACATATAAATATTTTTTACTACTAATATTAATGAATTATCTCACTAATTCACAAAATTTAATGCCTGATGATAATAATAGTAATCTTCATTTATTTATTCTAGACCCACTTTCAGTTATAATTAAGCTTGCTATTATAAGCAATAAACCTGTAGGAACAAAATTAAGAATTGATAATAATATAGTATATCTTCAAGAACCGGGACCATTTCAATCGGTTTGTCGTTATGTATTGAAAAGCAATAAAACAAATATTCAGTACATTTATAATCCAATTGAATTGGCTTGTAGTAAGTATTTAACCGAAATAGTTATACAACAACATCCTAAAATGATAGAGCTGTTTAAATGTGCTCAAAATGGTATTTTAAGATTAATTGAGACCTATAAAACTTGTTCAATAATGAGAATATGTCTTAATTATTATTTAAGTTTAATAGCAAATTATTTAGATGGAAAAAATAATGATACATTATTCAAAAAAGACGGAATGTCTCAATTTTATACATCAGAAAATTTAGAAAAGTTATCAAAAATATGGACACAAGAAAAAATAACAATTGTGTTAAATTTAACTACTTTTTTGTTAAGTGATGAGAGTGCGGAAACGAATGTAAAATCACTAGAAACAATAATAGATGGAATTGATAAACAAATAACACAATTATTACTTTAAGGGTATAAATTTGGTGTTTCGGTGTTTCGGTGCTTCGCCGAAGCACCGTAAATGTAAAAAGTGTTAAAGGTGTAAATGTATATAATATTTAGAGTTATTATATAATATTATTTTATTCATTGTGTATAATGAGTAATAATAAGATTTATGAACAAATGTTCGATTTAGATATTAATAATTATACTATTAATGATTTAAAATCATTTTTTAAATTACCGAATGGATATGATTTATTAGAACTAACAAATAAATGCGAAATATTAACAAAAAGCATAAACCAAAGTAATCAACCAATTAACAAAAAAAAAGATATAATCTATTTCATAGATAAAACAAAAAAAATATTACAATATGCTTTAGAAAAAGATGAACTAACAAAAAACGATACAGAAAACACAGAAACAATAGAAGGAGTAACACAATCAAATATGTTGCAATCTAATAATGGAAATCCAATAGGAAAAATACTATTACCAATGTCATCATCTCATCAACCTTTACAAACACATTCTATAAATACAAATAATATATCAGGATATGGAATAATTTCAACTATGGTGAATTATGTATTTAACACTCAATTAAGAGACCAGTATTTTTATACAACTCCGTCAAATTGTACATTTACTTTACCGACTAAATTTGAAAATGTTATATCTATTCAACTGTCTGCTTTACAAATACCAAATGTAATGCTGACTTTTTCAAAAATTCGCGGAACAAACCAGTTATTTATAGAAGAAGACGTCACAGGCAATAAGGCGATAGTAATTATTCCAGATGGAAATTATCCAGCAAATGATTTTGCAATAATATTAACAAATGCGATAAATCAACAAGTGCTCGGTGGTATTCCGAGATTTACTGTAGTTGTAGACCAATATACAAATAAAATTACAATAACAAATTCAACATATTCATTTAAAATGAATATCATTGAAAAAGAACTATATTATGATTGTTCTAATAAAGAACATTACAGATTGGGCATTCCAGATAAAGAAGGCGCTGATCCAAAAAAACCAGACATACCTCCCTCATTTTTATTTAATAGTATGGGATACTATATGGGATATAGAAAGGTACAGTATAATGGTGAACAATCATACACTGCTGAGGGAAATTATGATACTACATTTACAAATTATATATATTTTGTATTAAATGATTATAATAATTGTTATATTGATAACACAATAGGCGTATTGCCAAATTATATGATAAAATCTAATATATTGGCAGTAGTTCCAATAACAGCAGGAACATTTAGTGTAGAATTTAACAATACGGCAGATAATATTAATAGAACCAGAACATACAATTCACCAGTAACAATATCAAAATTTTCAATACAAGTATTAAATCAATACGGAGAAATATTAGACCTTTATCTAAACGACTATTCATTTTGCATTTCAGTTAATTCTGTATATAATATTTCACAAGAAATAAAGCAAATTCAAATGACAATCCCAGTGTAATTAGAGTGAAAAATCAATTCAATTTGTTTGGTCGCCTTTGGACATTTCACACGTTAGGAAAACGCCGATTTTTATATAATAAAAATTATATAAAAATAATTTATTGTTGGACTACTACGCTGTAAGAGCGGTTGTGGGTCGTGGAACAGAGACCGTAATGGTTCATCAAATATCTACAAAATAGCAAAGAATGCGATAAATAACATAGAACGACCAAGTTATTTATGTAGAGAAATAAAAAGTAATTAAAGTGCTTCAACGAGTGCTTATAGCCAAACTTTACACGGGTATGAAAAGACCCAAATTTGAATCTTTTTTTAGCAATTTTTTGTGCGAACTTAAATGTTCAAAGGTGTAAAAGTTTATTCTTACGAGTTTTATTTGTATTTGTTGTTCTGTTCTTCTCAGTCTTTTTATTATCATCTTTTTCAATAGGTTCATCAATATAAGAATATGTTTCAGTAATTGGTGCTGGTCTATATTCAAACCCAAATATATTAGCCCAAGCTTCTCTAATACGTTCAAAAGTGCTTTGACATTTGACAACACTTTTTTGAAATATATTAGCGGATGTTCCAGGAAATAACTCTAGTTCAATTGTTATATAAAAAGACAATTTAGATTTTTGGTCTTTTTTATTTTGAGTTACATTATTTTGTCTAGAATAGTAAGATTTTTGATATGGATAACTTTGTCTAGGTAAATAAATAACATTGCCTATCATATTTTGATTTAATGGATATTCTGTAGAACTATATTGATTTATATTTGAATTATATTGTTCGTTTGGATTTACTGCTCCTCCTACAATGGAGTTTGATAATTTTAGTTTTGATGTAACATCTGTATCTGTATTTTTATCTGTATCTGTATTTTTATCTGTATCTGTATTTTTATCTGTATCTGTATTTTTATCTGTATCTGTATTTTTATCAGTATCTGTATTTTTATTATCTAGTTGACTCAACAACTCTTTTAACATTGCTTTTCTTTGTGTTAAATCCTTTATTTCTTCAGTATATAATAAATATTTTGATTTTTCTTCTAAACTTTTATCAATAATTTTATCTAATTTTTTCACTTCAACTTTATATTCTTTAATTTTTTTATTTAAGTCATACATATTACTACGAATATTTTCATTTTCTATTCTTTGTTCTCTCATATATTTAAATCCATTAATGTCATCTCGTAATTGTTTATTAAGTGTATCTATATCTAGATTTGGACAACTATTAAATATTAAATATTTAATATATATTGGAATTTTCTGCTCTGTAAAAACATACGTTATTCTTGTATTATGAACTAATTTAAATTTAAACAAATCATGTCTTCCTGTATCTTCGTCTACCTCTTTTGTTAAAACAATATACATATAATCGTTCAATTCTATATCTTTATTACCATTATCATTACAAAATATACGAAATTGTTTTAAAGGATTATTTTGATAAACTTTTACTTTTATTTCAGATACATTTCCAATTTTAGTGTAGCCATTATATAAATCATAATATAAAGTTCCAGTTGTATCTGTATATATATTAGTTACTCTATTAGGTCTTCCTTTATATAAAACAATATCTCCAATAGAAATTGGTGAATTTCGAGAATACATTTCAAAAATAATAAATTTAATTTTTAGTGCTCTCTCTAATATTTTTATAGCAGCAGTTGTCTCAATATTATTGGTTTCATCTGGAGGTATAGAATCTATAACAAGCTGTTTAATTGTTTTAGTAGTAAACGTCTTTATCCCATTAATAGTTTCAGTATATTCATTAATAGTTTCATTATCAGTTATTTCTAATTGTCTATTTAATCCATCGGCTATAGCAGCACATAAACTATCAATAGTATTACCAGGTTCTATATCATTATCTAATACAATCCAATCTATGTAATCATTAACATCAATATCGTCAATAATTCTATCGTGCCAAGCATCTTTAACTGTTCTATTCATATTATAAATAAAATTTTTAGTATCATGTATATCATAATTCTTAATAATTAGTTCCATCAAATAACTACTTCTAAAAGCATGTTGAGGTCGTAAGTCTACATCAAAGTTGTTTGTTATTATGCTACTACACTTTTGAATAAACCCAGTTTTACTAATATTTGGGGTGATTATTTTACTTATTTCTTCGCATGATTCAACTAAATTATTACGCAATTGAACTATAGATTTAAGTCTTGCACGATAAATAATATTTGATTTTATATTTATTTTTTGTTTGGATTCAATAACATCAACATTATCTAGATTAGAAGTATCCCATAAAAGAGATGATGGTATATACACAGCTCTTTCTTGTTTAATCTTATAAATATTTTTAAGTATTCTATCAAAATAATTGTTTAATGTTAACGAGTACTCAAGATTTAATTGATTAACATTTTCTTCCGCAACATAAACTCTATTTTGTCTTAGACAACGAATTTCAAGAAGATATATATATAAAACAATAGCATCATATGCTTTTACACTTGTTTTAACATATTCAACATATAAATCTTGAAATAATTCTTCATCACTTATGTTATTTTCTCTATATATATTCTTTAGCGATTTTCCAGTTTCTCTATGTTGTTTGCGTAAATTATCAAATAGTAGTCCATCAGGTCTTTTTACATATTTAATTGAATTTGTTCCATTATTTTTTACTAAATGCCATGTTGTTTTTTTTGTTTGTTTGTCAAAATCTGCTCTTGTACCTTCAATTTCAAGTGTCTTTAAATACGTATTTTGTTCAGGTATTGTATAATTTTCATTTAATTCTTGGGTTGATACATAAGCAACTTGAATAATATCACTAACTATTTTACTTATTGGTAAAATGAATGTTTCAAGTGATTTAAATAATACAACCCATATATCAAATTGATTGTATGAATAAGATAATAACAATTTAAAATTATATATTTCATATTGCTCTTTTTCAATTAATAATACGTCTGGTTCATTAATATAAATTTCAGCTTCATCATCAAAATTTATTTGAGGTTCTAATAATTGTTGTCTATTTTTATATAATTGTTTTTCATAAAATTCTTTAAAATTATTATAATTTGTGTAATATGATACAGAGTAGGGATTATCATAATCTTTTTGAATTAATGCACTAATAGTATCAATATCATTATCAATACACTTTAATGCTAACTCTGTTTTTTCATAGTATTTTATAATATTACAATAATCTTCTTTTAATCCTTGTAATAGTGCTTTAGTAGTAATAAAGTAAACATTCTGTAGTTGATAAATTTGATTTATAGCATCCGCAGTTTTAAATAATATTTTCATATAACCTACTTTAAGTTGTGTAATTTGTTGCATTAATTTATTTGTTTCTTGTTTTTGTTCACTAATAGCTAGTTTAGTAAGTTTATTACTAATAAATCTTCTAATTAATTTTATTTCCTCATCAAATTTTGTTTTATATATTGCATATTCTTTACATAAATCAGTATATGACTTATCTGCTTGTTGTAAACTTATTTTAGCATTTGTAAAAGCTGAATATAAATTTATTAGACTAGATTTTTTATGGGCATTGATAAATTGAAGTAAATCAACTGAATCAACCAACAAAGACAATGTTAACGGATCTCTAGATAAATCCATAGCATTTAAATAATTAATAGGAGTATTTTGACGTAAATATTTTGTGTATAAATCTAAAATATATCCTGCTACACCAGGTAATTCATCTTGATGAACAAATGAATCATTTATACTTGATATTTCTTCTTGTAAAGAAATTTTATCTTGTTCCTCAGCTGTCTTTTTTAATTTGAAAGCAACAGTAGATGTAATTTCACTATTAGCCATAGTAGATGATGCTACATTACCTTGTCTTAAAATTTCAGGAATGGCATCTTCTTCTTTTACAGCTTCATCTTCAAGTTGTTTAACAGTTTTATTAGGAAATTGTCCTAAAAGTTTTTCAAGAGGTTTTTTGTCAATTTGCCAATCAGATGTATTAAATTTTACTCCAACAATTGTATAAGGTTTTTTATTTAAATAAAGTAAATTATTTGTTTTAAACAAATTTTTAAGTGTAATACGCAAATTATTTTCAATAATATGTTCATCATACGCTTGTTTAAATGTTCTAGTTTTTTGCATATATCTAAAATCACTTAAAATTCTATTAATCATTAAATCAAATTCAGATGCTTCAACAAATTGTGTTACTAATGCATCTTTTGGTGCTCCATATGGTAAATTTTTTATAGGGCCTTCATAATATTTAATAAGAGGATCAAAATAAACTGTATTACTTTTATTTTTAGGAACTGACATATAAGGTTCATAATTAATTTTATAAAAGTTTGGAATTCGTGTTTTTATATAAATAATCAAAGAATTTGGTATTTTTTCATCTTTTTTGTTAGTACCTGATTTTTTTGTAGAATTTGTTGTGTCTGTTTTTTTTTTGGTCTGTTGTATTGTAGATGTAGGCTGTTTATTTCTTATAATGGGTTCAGCATTTGGTTGTTCTATATTCATTTATATTATTAAAATATATATATTATATATATTTTAATAAAATATATATATATATTATTTTTACACCTTTGGACATTTCACACGTTTCAAAAGTATAGAGGAGAATACAATAAAAGTATCCAACCGCTCCCAAAGGGAGCCGTGAAATGTGATACAAGCCCAAGATTTTCTACCTAAGAAAATGGATAGGGTGCTTTTACATCACCGAAGAGAAAATAAAAATGAGACAAATTTTTTATTTTTTTACAAAAGTTTGTCTCATTTTTATTTTTGGTCGGTGTAATATTGACTGATGTAACTATTATCAAGATAATCTCCATAAAGTGTAAACATTTTTCTTTGATTCATTCTTTTTTTGTCTCTTTTAGCTTTTTCTAAAACAGCAATAGCATTATTAATTTCTTCTTCAGTAACATTTCCATCATTGTTATCATCCACTAACTTAGCGAGTATTCTATATTTTTGCGGAACACAGCAATAAGGACTTTGTTCATTGAATATATGATCAGAAAGGATTGTAAATACAGCAGTTAAAACCAAGGCAATATAAATATCTCTAGTACCCATCCATGCCATTGCAAAAACTAATAGTTGTTTAGTAACATTCATTTTGAGATATTCTTCAGTTGATTTGCTAAATTGAATTACAATAAATTTAGAACCGACGTTAAGTAAAATCATAACAATCCCAGCAAAAAATTTACTATTATTGAGAAACATAATATGATTATGAGCAAAAGCAATAATATCATAAAAAATATTAAACATAGTTATATTAATTTGATATTAAAATATCTATTGAAAATAATAATTTATCTAAAAATATTCCATTTTTTTATTTTATTCATAATAATATTGGGGCCATAATTATTAACAAACTCTTCATAATTTTGATTTATATTTCTGACATATTGACGATATAATGAGTTAATTTTAGGAGTGAATCCTTCATTAGTCTTTTTCTTTTGGGTCGATGTAATTATGGAAGTATACGTTTGTATAAAATAAATAAACCATAAAATAACAATAATTCCAATAAATATGTTTAAATATATTTTACGCATATATATTTAATAATATTATTTTACTATAAAATATAACAATTTGCATTTAGGAGGAGAAGTACAGTAAATGTTACAAAAGTGTAAAATGTTAAAAATTTGATGAAAATCCTTCTAATGTTGCTGCAGGATTTAACATACCCTCAGAAGATGGTGTAACATTTTCAGAACTAGAGGCAGTCATAGTAGGAAGCTGGCTAGACTGATTTGATTTTCTATCCATTCCAATAGTATCTACAGGATTTGTTCCATTTGCTATATTATCTTTTATCTCACTTATCCTCTTTTTAACGGCTCCATCTGTTAACACACGTTTAATGCCATTTGTATCACTATCTTGTCCAACTGTTACAGGAGTCACATTTTCCATTCCTTCAACAAAAGTTCCAAATTGATTTAACGTTGTAACAATAGCCAATGCAACTAACAATCCTAAAGTTGTATTATTCATCGCAAAAAATATAACTATAGATACCAACAATAGTCTTCCTAAAATTGTATCATACATATTATTAATAACTTTTGGATTTACCGCTAAAATTACTATTAACACTACAAAAAGAGATCCTATACTTTTAGTTTTAACACTCATTATATATAAATTACATAATATATTTTTGGTTATAGTCTATAATAAATTGTATATTTTCAGTTTGTTTTACAAATAATTATCTTATTTTTTATTAAGAGAATGTCTTATTTAGCAATATCAGCTGCCCCAATAGATAATGATAATTATTATCAACAACAATTTGAAACACCTATTAATAAGAAGAGACAAAATAACAATAAAACACAAAAATATCGTCAACCATCTAGCGATTTTAATCCTCAAAAAGTAAATTCCATATTACAATCTATTCATAATACACCAGAAGATGATGATTTAGGAAACTATAATCCTAAAGGAACTGCTGTTACGGCAAAACATTCAGACGATTTTAAACCAATAAATCCATTTGAATTTCCTGCTAAACCTGTTTCTATAGGTAGTGAACGTAAAGGACGTGAAGGAATGACTACAATACAAGAAGAAAATAGTTTGGTTCCACAACCTACTGATAACGAAGAACTAAAATTACAAGAATTATCTCATACTTTTATGAATGATGCTCAAGTTAGAGATTATTATAGAAAATTAGTACCTAATTATAATCATCATCAACATAAAACTGAAACTAGGTTTAATAGTATTGGTAGTAATAGTGATAGTGATAGCAATCAGGTGTTAATAGAAAAATTAAATTATATGATTAATTTGTTGGAAGAGCAACAAGATCAAAAAAACGGTAGTGTTACAGAAGAAGTTGTTTTGTATTCATTTTTAGGAGTTTTTATTATTTTTGTTGTTGATAGTTTTACAAAGGTAGGTAAATATGTGCGTTAAAAAAATGACATATTTATGTACCATTGTTGTCTAAGTTTGTTATTTTATTTTTAATTTATTATTAAGCATTTTTCCGATTTAAATGGATTATACGCAAAATTATAGAAAAAATATGCCATAGGACTTGTACATATTGGATTAGTTTTTATACAAATATTATTTATTATACATGTATTATCACTTATATCCTCTATTGTTAAATACTTAAAATTATTATGTTCTTTTATTATTAACCATAATGATATTTTAAACCCATTTATAAATTGTTCTCTTGATAGTTTACTACCATTAATTGATGCTATACACGAAATTATTTCCTTTTCTGTCTCTATATATGTACACGTCTTTCTAAAAATATATACAGCTTCTATATTTCCATTTATAACTAACATCTTTATAAATAAGTTGTTAGTTGCTACCAATTCTATTAAGTTACTAATCTCTGGATAAATTATTATATCCAAATTATTTTTAATCTCATTAATAAAATTATATAAATAATATATATTTTGTTTATCACCACTCAGTATTTTAATTCTTGCGTCCAATTGTTCCGGTATTGTCCAATTATTTATAGAAAAACAATATGTTTTATATACAGTTAAAGGAATTATTCCTGTTAATTCTTCTTCTCTTTTAAACAAACTAACACAAATTTTTCTATTATTATGAGATTGATTATATTCATGAGTTTGAATCAACTGTGGAGCTATATTTTTCTTTCGCCAACTCTTATTTACACACAAATAATCTACATAATACACATCAAATTCTGAATCTTTTCTTGTACTATTTATTTTTACGTGTAATGGTCTGGATGTAATCGCACCAATAATTATATTGTCTTTTATTATTTTACCAGTTTTATTATCTGTCAATAATTCTGGCTCCACAAAGTATGACCAAAATGTTTTAATATTATGTCCAGTAAAATATGCTACGATATTTTCTATTTTTGGATCATATTTATTTTCATTATTTCTAAAATAATTTAGTCTTATTAGTGTTATTATTTGTTTTTTTGTTAGTTCATCAACATCTTCAAAATATTTTGTTTTTATTTTTTGGTTATTTACATATCTATTTTTTTCTGGAAGTTCTTTTCTTATTATACCTATATTTACAAACCAATAATATATATCATAAAAATGAAATACAGGTTGTAATGCCCAGAATTTATATTTTAAATGAATATATACAACAAATAATACTATACATAAAATTATTAATCCTAATATATACAAAATCATTATTAGTACTATTATTACACCTACCGAAAAGAAAAATTAGACAAAAACATATTACATATTTTGACATTTTTACAATTGGCGAATTACACAAAAGTGTATAAGTATTTTCTTCTTAAGATGCTCTACATAGAGAACAACATCTAATTGATGCTGATTGACAACGAGTATAACACTCTGTACAAACTCCATGACTGCAGCTATAGCGTATTGCTACCAGAGAAGATTCTAAACATAT
>Ga0194122_10005582_pt1 | contig 11721 bp, 6 predicted proteins | sample TA2MahCa10mmetaG_FD_155487 | JGI IMG/M metagenome (GOLD analysis project Ga0194122, IMG submission 155487) | Freshwater microbial communities from Lake Tanganyika, Tanzania - TA2015021 Mahale Deep Cast 10m | ecosystem: Environmental > Aquatic > Freshwater > Lake | place: Tanzania: Lake...
TTTGCGCCGGAAGATGCAGCGCTGCGTGAACAGCTCAACTCTCTGCTTGATCGTCTTCCCTAGGAGATTCGCTCTGCCGTCTGGCTCGTGAGCCAAGCGTGCGGTAAGTAAATCCAGTACCTGGAAGAGAAAAGGTCCAGTAACGGTCCTTATTGACCGCACGGGTATATCGAATGAAGCCGGGTATCGGCGAGACGCTCCAACCCACGCCTGACTTGCTGAAGTTGATCCGAAAGAATCCAAAGTTCAGCGACTTTCGGAACCGGACTCCCCGCATCTGGCCGAGGATAGAGCACCACTGCCACATTTCGGGTACCCGCCTGCTTTGTGGCATCGGCCGTCTGAGGCGGGGATGGTTCAGGCGCCGTTGACCTCCTTCCCTGGCGGGTGCTACCTTGCTCTATTTGGGGGAAGCAGATGTCCGACTTTGAGCTTGGTGGGGTAGGAGTGCAGGTTGACGCACCCTCCCTGGTAAAGCCTCCAGTTGCACTTCTTGCTGCGACTTTTGGAATTGCAGTTCTCTCGGCTGTTTGCGCGACGTTTAACAGCGGAATCGGCTACCTCATAGCGGTGGGTGCATCCATCCTTGGTGGCGTAACGTCGCTGCAAGATCAGAAGCGTCAAGGGAACCCGAGTTACGTGACCCTTGGTTGGTTTAAGCCCGCCCTTCGCATTCTGCGATACCTAGTGCTTGTAATCACGCTTGTGCACGTGGCGATACTGGCTGTGGCAGCGGCAAAGGGAAGTGGAATTCTCTTTTGAAGAAGCACCACAGTCTCTCAGTAATCGCCTTAGGTTCAATTGTCTGTTCGTTGCTGACGTCATCGTCGGTGTTTGCGGAAAATGCTGTGTCGTCAACCAGTGACGGACTAGAGATATGCCTTGAGAAGAACAACAAACTTGCAGTTCTCATGTTGATTGACGAATCCAAGAGCCTAAGAGAGTTCAAGGACGGATCTGGAACCAAGGACGGGAATGATCCGCTTGATTCGCGAGTACCTGCACTTGAGTCGGTTGTTCGAGTTCTCTCCTCTGCTGTGGAGTCCAGTGAGCTCATAGCGAGTGCGAGCAGCAAGAAGTTGGAGGTTGCAATTGGCATCTCAGGCTTTGGCGACAGGTATAGCGAGCGAGTGCCATTTCAGAGTCTGACCAGTCGCAGCGTGGAGTCAGTTGTTGCAGACCTTGAATTACAGCGAGACAAAGACTCCGACATGCATACTCGGTATCACACCGCGCTGGAAGGTGCCCTGCAGTCATTTGAGAGATACAGCACATCACCTGAAGTTTGTCGGCTGCTCGTGTGGTTTAGCGATGGCGAACATGATGACGATAACTCTCCTGGGTTCATTTCACGAGAGCGTGATCAGATTCAAAAACTTATGTGTGGTGACGGTGGAATTGTCGACACACTACGTTCCGCCAGAGTCAACATCGTCGCGGCAGGCCTCAACGCCGATGAGAAAAAGCTCGGTCTGATGCGTCTCATCGCGCAGGGGGGTGCGCCGTATAGCTATGTCGACTCCAGCGGAAAGAAAGAACGTGTCAATGTAAACATTGAAAGGTGTGGGAAGGAATTACCAAATGGTAGGTATGCGCTAGCAGTCAGCGCTGATGAGATCATTGACAAACTGTTCGAGGTTCTGGAGCCTGTGCCGGGAATTCCGAATCCCGATGATGCTGTGGAGATACCGGAATCTCCAATCGTCGATTGTTCGAAGCCGACTGATGCTTGCAATGCAATTGAGTTTGAAGTAGACGAGTCAATTGCCTCATTTCAGATTCTTGCTGAGCGGCCCTCTAATGCGGTAGAAGTTGTGCTGACGACGAATGAGGGTCAGACGTACTCAGTTCTCACGGCTGGAAGCGTCGAAAAGGACGATCCGATCCGCAAGAATACAGTCACGACTACTCCAGTCACCCTGCTTAGGGTGTTCGTCTCCGTCACACGAAAGAAAGAAAACCCGATAGAAGGTACGTGGCGACTTGAATTCTTAGGTGAAGGCGCCAAACAGTCGCGAGGGATTGTCAACTTTGTCGGGCTCGCAGACATAACTCTGCTTGACGCTAACTTGCAGAAGATTTCTGATGAATTGAAAGTCGCACGATTCAAAGCTGAGGACATCGGAATCCGAGTTACAACGAAGACATCAGGCTCGGCGATACGGGAATTGCAGCTCGAGTTCAGCAGTTTGGAGGGCTCTGAGAAAGTAGCGTCCGAACGCGACGAGACAGATCGCGGACTCTTCAAAGTTGCCGGCAAAGAGTTAGAGCGAGTGCTGCAGTCATCAAAGCTCAGGAAGCTCAGTTCCACAGACTTGCGAGTGCAGCCGGTTGGCGACGTACAGGGTCTTCGATTCAAAAACGGAGATCCGGTGCCCATCAATTTCAATGATCAAAAATTTGCAGTGCGGGTCTCCAACGGAGCAGGTCTTCCGACATTCTTGCGGGCTGAAGGCCAGCTCGCCTATGAGGGCACGCCAAAACAATCGATTCAATTGATCTTCATCGGCCCGGACAGCGGCGAGGGCGTCGTCGAATTCAGGGAAGCGATAGAGAGTGATGGGGCGAAGGCAAATCTTGATCTGATTCCGCGCAATCCGTGTGTCATTCCACAACAAGAAGAAGCAGCTTGCAGCGTGGAGCTGATTCCAGACCAAGAAGCCTTCGACCAGTTCCAAGTCGCGATTTCTGTTGTCTACTCCGGAAAGGACAACTTGCAAGAACCAGTCGAGGGGGAGGTGCTAGTTGATGTTGCCATGGTGCTCCAACCAAAGGCATCGCGAGGGCTTCTTGCTGCGGCAACTCTCCTGTTGGTCTTCCTTGTCGTCCAAGGACTCGTCCGCTGGCTTCTGGCTTACCTGGTCTCGCGGTTTGCGCCGCTCATACCTATTGCGAGACGAACCAGAGTGGACGCGGTACTGGACTCATCTGGTGCAATCTCACTGAACCCGATGAATGTGAATCCGTCACATAACGACGAAGGCTTCGCACTTGAGAACACGGAGTCAGTCCAGTCATTCTCTGTATTTGGCTATGACTTCAGCGTCTCGGTGCTCCGCACGTTCTTGAGATCGACAGTGGCACCTCTCGGCCAGGTGAACTCACCAGGCAAATTTGTGATTGGATCGCGTGGATATGTTCGTTCAAAAGATCAGACTGACGCCTCGACTGGGAACGTCTCGCTGACCTTGAGAGGACAGTGGGTCGTTGGTGTAAAGTCAGATGACATGCAACGATTGATCAACGGTGAAACATCCGTGGCAGCCGAAGTTGTTGCGTTCCTGGAACCATACGAGCAAGGCCAAGGTCGTGATCAGCAAATCTCCGATCTTGCATTTGGCATCTCGGCAAGCAGTTTGGCGACACACTTTCTCGAGTTGGTTGAGAGTATTCGAAAAGAAGCTTCCGAAGCCAACGACGGAGACGTGGATGGTGGGGAGTATTCGCCTGTCTCGACTATTGGCTCAGCTGCCACAGTTACTGAGTCGATCGATGATCCATTTGGAAGTTCAACTGCCATTTCGGTCGCGGCAGACACGGATCGCACCGAGCAACCAAAGCGTCGCGGGCGCCGTTCGCGACGCGATGTCGAGGACATGAGCGAACCAGAACAATCAAACCAATCAAACCAATCAACGGAGTGGGATCCCTTCGCGTGAGCTGAGAGATTTCACAGAAAAATAAGGAGAAATGCAATGCTTCGTCCAATCATCATGATCGGCTGTGGCGGGTCTGGTCAGAAGGCAGTGCGCTATGTGCGCGACGCCGTAAAACGACATTTGGAGCACCGTGGGTGGGCGGGAGACTTTCCCAGGTCGTGGCAGTTCCTTGGCATAGACACACTCACCACACAAGAAGATCCATCGATTCCGTTTCTTCCAAGTAATGACTACATGAGCGTTTCACTGAACTTCAACAAATTTCAAGATCTAAGTCACGCAATTGATGCCAAGTTCGGTGTTGAGGTTTACCCTCGAGCGTTCCAAGAACTTCAAGGATGGCGGCCGAATCCGTCGCAGGTGAAAGTTCCGCTCAAGGAGGGTGCTGGACAGCTTCGTGCGGTGGGGCGTATTGCGGGAGTCCTTGCCTTGCAAGACATCGTGAGAGACAGAATAAAATTCGCATTCACTGAATGCGAGGCTGGTGGACCAGAACTTTCTGAGATTTCGCGCCACCTGGGTGTAGTTGTACCTGCCGGAACCACAGTTCCAGATCCAATCACCATCGTCGTCGGCTCAATGGCTGGTGGCACTGGTGCTGGCATCATGCTTGATGTTGTCGACCTGATTAGGCGCACGCATCTCAAGGGCAATTTTCCGGTGTTGGTCGCTTTCACACCCGATATCTTTGGACAGCTTGCCGCCCACACCATGACTGCAAATGCAGCTGCTTTTATGGCGGAGATGTTGTCGGCCTACTGGGACAGTGAGAGCACCGACAATATCCTTATTCCAGATTCGGTTGCAGTAACCACGCGTGGACCGCACAGTATCTTCTTGGTAGGAAGAAAGAATCTTGAGGGTCTTGACTTAAATAATTCCAACAACGTGTATCGGGCAGTCGGCGAAACACTTGCCGCAGTTACCACGTCATCAATAGTTCAAACTGAGTTTATGAATTTCGTAGTCACAAATTGGCCAGTCAAGGAAAGCGGTAACGCTGGTGGTTACGGGTTTCATAATGCACGATTGAAAGGTGTATCTTCCTCATTCGGCAGTGCGACAATTTCTATTGGTCGTGATCGTTTCCGTGATTATCTCAGAAAATTGTTGCACCGTTCTGTAGTTGAGCACTTGGCTGATGGTTTCGAGTCAGTAGCTACCTCAGTGTTGGGTGATGCGGCTAAGTCAATGGCCGGTCCGGCAAAAGTTGCAGAGCTCAGTCGACGAAACATTGAGCGTTTCGTAATTGATTGTGGGTTAAGCGAGAGCGATGAGGGATCCAAGCAGATCTCTGATCGTTTTGTTTCAAGTGAGATTATGAGGACTCAACTAGGTCAAGTGACAAACAAGATTAAGACACCGTTTCCGCCAGCGATGCAGCAAGCTGCAGGTGTGTGGTGGCAAACGCTGAGTGCACAAGCCCAGCAAGTGAGAGCGGGTGAACTTTCTGCGGTTGACGCAGAAGTTGATGTGCAGCTTCGCGAGTGGGGTACGGAATTGTTGAAGCGTGTCCTGCGCACGTCTACAGAGTTTGCTGGCACGTTGAGTATGCCCGTGCTGGTGTCTTTGCTGCAAACAACCAGATCCCAGGTACTGCAGTCGTCTGCAAAGTTTAAAGAGAAAGCCAAAGAAGCCAACGGTCAAGCAGACAAAGCGATGGAACGTGCTCGCGGTCATCTTGCTAATAATCCCAGGGGCTCAATTCCAATTAGTGCAGCACCTGTGCAGGAAACGATTCAAGATTTGTCGAAAACCATTGTTTTACAGTGGGCGGCTCGCGTACGTGAGCGGTTGTCAGTAGCTCTCGAAAGTGTTGCTACAGGTGTGTTGTCAAACATTGAAGCATCAGTTAGCCAGTCAATGGCTCGCATTGACATGCTGACAAAGCCACAAGATGGTGAGCCTGCAGTAGTTGGAGCTTGGCCGCTAAATGACGGCGTAGTGCCGAGCTCGTTTGCGCCTAGCCCCGTTGAGTTTTTCCTTGACGACTACAGGTCGTGGCCAGAGTCCGCTAATCGCTTGCTCAGCAAGTCACTCGGTGACGTAGCAGGATTACCGATTGAGCCAGTCGAGGCTGCACGACTTCTAATAGTCCGTGGTGGTTTTGGTGGTGATGGTCGAGGCGAAAGGCAAGCGAATCCTCTGATCTGGGCAAAATCTCATGGTCATGATCCCGTGTGGGAACCTGGGCAACAGGTCGACGTCATCATTGATGATGATCTTGAACACATGTCAGAACGGATTGATTCCTGGCTGATGCGGCCAGCAACCGAAATGCTGTACGTCCTTTCGGAGGGGCTGAGCTCGTACCTGATGCCAGTGCACCAGAAGACGGGTGCAGCCATTGCCGATCATCAACAGCGCCTTGCAACGTTTCGAATGCTTCTTACCGAAGCACTCATGCAATCGCGACCGCTAATTGAGATTGATACGACAATGAACGCTACGGTGCACCCGGAAAAGATAAAGCTCGTTCTTAACATTCAAGGTTTCCCATTCGGGGAAGGGCACCCTGCACGGGAGCCAACTGGACAGATCATTCAGGGCTACCTTAAAAATGGTCTGCCAGTTGATAAGAAGTTTTTTGTAAGTGGCGACGCCGAGTCAGTGCTCATCACAAGCTTCTTGGAGTTCCCTGTCAATCCGAGTGTGATTACATCATTCACTAAACCACTGGCGGATGCTCTGAAGGAGTATGACGCTGACAGACTTAAGTCCTCTTTCTGGAATTGGCGTCGAGCAAGAACTTTAGAGAACTTTGTTCCCTTACCTGATGAGCTGCGAATTGCGGCAATTCGCGGTTTTGCAGTTGCCAGACTGTTGGGACTTGTCACCTGTCTGCCAATGGGAGGCAATCGGATCTCAACACCTAAAGGTGTGCGAGAGTTTCCAAAGCATTTTCTGACCGAGACGGATGAATTTAACGTCTTGCCTTGCCTGTTGGAATCAATGATTCTTTCATTTGCTGAAGCACCAACAAAGGGTAAGTCAGCATTTGATGCCTATGGTGCACTAATTGATTATGGAATGGGCGGTGGGATTGCAGCTGGTTTCAAAATCGCTGGGATCGTCGAACAAATTTTTAAAACTGGTGACTACCAGAATTTGGAAATTGTGGATGTCGCTCGCGCAAATGTACTCGGGGGCACCACAACTGACCGAATCCAAACTGCGAAGTCGTATCTGGACGGAGTCATTACCTACTATAAAGACTTGGAGGCTTCACCTCTTCACCCAGACAGTTGGAGAAATGAAGTGGGGGATGTCTATCCACCTCAAACAATGTCTCGCGAGCTGCTGAACTGCTCCCTTAAGGCGTATCGGATGGTTCGCACGGCAGTTGAAGAATTTGAGGAGGCGCAGAGCGGTAAGAGAGGACCTACATTTTGAGCCATAGACTTGTACTTCTCCTGGGGGATTTTGAACACTCCGACAAAAACATTGCAAATGTCTTAAAGGAGTGGTCAGCGGCTGGAATATTGGGAACAGTCGCATGGACGAACGTTCAAACTGATGGGCTTGTGCGGCCGATGACCGCTTTGTTCGAAAGCGAGAAGTTCCTACAACTCGAACTCTTTGAACTACTAACCTCGCGGATTTGGTCGCAAGTTACTGTTGTGGGTGTCCGTCAGCAGCCAGTTAACTTGCTAAGTGCTCAGAGATTCGAGGCTGAGTCACAGCTCTTGGACATGGTGCAACGTGCTTTCGAGGCTCATAGAGATCTTGAATTTCAGTCGTTTACGGTTTCAATAGCCGAACAAGAGGGTCTCATTTATGAGGCATTCTCGCCAGATTGGAAAATGCACATCCTGCATGAACCGATTGTTCGAATTGACCAAGCAGTGGCTGCTCAACCCATGTGGGAAGACCATCGACATCTCTTGGTCTCACTTCTGGCTCTCACTATGGCTGGTGGATTCGTCTGGCAACTAGGAGCTCTAGCCCCAGAGATGGCTGATCAGGTGATTGGCGCGCATCGCCCGATTCGAGTCGGGCGTGCATATCTGCGAGTTGTGAGTGCGGGGCGGCTAACAGATGAGGTGCTTGCGGGGGCATTCCCAAAGTCGGGGCCATGGTCGATACCAACTGACGTGCCAAATGCGCAGGCGGTACCACCTGGAACGCCAGTTGCGGACAGTTTGATTGATGCCCTCGTAACGCGAGGAAAGTTTAAGTATCGACCGTGGACGGATCCAAAACGCGAGAAGCCGAAAGATTTAGGGATTCTGGAAGGCCTGAAGCTTTTTGCAAAAGAATTCGGATCTGCTTTACGAAGTATTCCAGTTTCATTGGTGGAAAAAGTCAAAAGTGATATTGAGGGTTTTATGCAAAAACTCACATTCGGTGAGGGCGCATCTGTGCTTTTGCGCTTTGACCCGCGCAAAGATGATCTTAACGCTGACAATGTATTAGAAGTCATTAAAAATCTTCAGCTCGGCAATACCGTTGATGCTATAGGTGATGCGGATCCCTGGAATGTGCTACAACGAGTTTCGTTGGGGGCTGTTGATGGTGGGCGGTTCCCCGATGGCATGACACCGCCAGCTTCGGGCTCCGGCCGAATAATTTACACTGACCCGGCTTCCATTGGTCCTGCTCCAGATGACGAGTCGTTTCATGTCACAGCATTCGAAGTCGAGCTACTGAGGCTGACAGAAACACAAAAGATCATTGGCCCTATGGCTGTTGCTGATGGGCTTACGTTGAAAACTCACCTCGACGCGATGCGGGACGAGCTAGCAGTCAAGTTGACTTCGCTAGCAGATAAGAAGCCAACTACTGACTCCAAGAGCAAAGCACAATCTGTATCGAACCCAGGTACTTCAACTAAGAAACTTGGCCGAATCAAGCGTTGGCGACTTCGACGAAAAGAGAAGCGTGCACTTCGAAAGGCCGCTAAGCAAGCAAAGAAGAGTCCTCAGCTGCCACAGCAAGTAGTGACTCCAGTAGCCATACCGTCAGATATCCCAGTAACAACTGCTGGAGGAAGCGTTGCCCCAACACCTCCAGGGGCGCCAGGGCAGATTGTGGCACTCGAAGGAAAGGACCCCACTTTGGGAGAAGCTGGGGTGCCGAAAATTTCTGATGAAGATGAAACCCAACGTCATTCACCTTCGCACCCCAATTTCGATCCTCGTGAGTACACGCCAATCGGTGTTTTTTATCAGGGGAGTCGTCAAGAAATCCTTGAGGAGTATGTAGACGCAAACAAAGTTTATGAGTCAGCCAAAACTTCGTATGCCTCGGCAAATGGGCGCTTTGCGAAAAACCAGTCGTGTGATCATTGCGGAACCCAGTTTGATCATGGCTTGTTGTATATCCACGAACCAACAAAGAAACTCGTTCGTGTTGGCAACATTTGTGCACGCAAGTCGCTACCTGCCCCAGGCGACAGCGATCTCGTTGTGGCGCGTCTTGCCGACCTTGAAAAACGATTTAGTGAATGGCTATCTAGGAGGTCTGGTTCGTTGCTATGGCGTGTTGGTGATGCAATCATTTCCGGTCTAGTAGTGGCACGTCGAGACTTGGCCAAATGTCTGGAAGTGCTAGCTGCTCGACCAGTGATTGAAGAAGCTTCGACGGCAGCACGAATCAAGTTTGCAAAATGGACACGTCGAGGGGTGATGTCAGTTATCTTCGTCATAGCTGCAGCCCTGGCGAGTGTTGTACTTACTCCGTTTCCTCTTTTCATTGCCGTCTTGATCATGACTGTTTATTTCAGCGGATTCATAATCAGGATGTTGTATTTAGCCCGCGACATTGTGAGAGCACAATACAAATTCCGATTGGCCATAGACGAGTATGAACGGTCTTACAGTCGTGCTCGACACGACGTAGAGGAAGTTGTGCGACTTTCATCGGTCAATGAACAATTTCAAGACTGGCAAGTAATTATTCGTGAATTGGTTCATTTGCCGTTTGGTCGAGAGATTGGGTTCGCAACAGCAAGGGTTGGAATTGATGAGGTAACTCGCCCACCTGCGATGGTACTTGGCAAGTCGAGACCTGACGACAAACAGCGGATGCAGCTGTTTCTGCAGGCGCGTCGTCAAACCATCCACGCTGGTTGGTTACTTGAGATTCTCGATATGTTGCGAGATGAGTGGAAGAGTGATTATGAGAATTCACGGTTGACGACGTCAGCAGACAACATCCTCCCAGAGGCAGATATCGCACCTTCGGGAAGCTTGGTCGGCAAGCAGCCGTTGTCAGATGAAGATGTCTACTACCCCCGAACGGATTTTCGTTACCGAGTTGTAGCCGGAGACCTGCAGCGTGCGCTGGTGAAAAAGAAGGCAGAACAGGTGGCAGTTGACTTACGCCAGACTGCTCTTGGGCGCCTATTGGCAAAAGTTGAAGTTGCGGGCCTCGGTTCAGCCCTTAGTGGCCAGTCAGTAGAGGAGTTTCTCTCTGGCTTGTCAATTGACTCCGAGGACAAGATCGCATTCCCTGCGGACCTTATTTCGAACAAGTATCCCAGTCACCGGTTGTTTGAGCCGACTGTCATACTGCCTCCATACGGATCGCTAAATGCTGAAACAGGACAGCTTCAAGTTCAGCCTGGAGTCGAGCTCACCGCCGCAGCGTGGCGAGTGGAGCTGTCGGCACCATTGGAGCCGCTCGAAATCTTGAAGGGATTTGAGGCAGCGGCAAGATTTACAGCAGAAAACACCCCCCAAAAAAATGTAGAGCCAAAAATTTTTTAGCGCTATGTTTACTGGGATACTGACGTACATTGCCATATTTGGCATGACCGCGGTATGGATACTGGGTTGGATGGGCCTTTCGGTCGTCGTGGGATCTTTCTTCAGTCTGCCATTGCGAACCGTAATGCTCGTAGGTGCGACGCTTGGACCGCTTGGCTTTATCGTCACCATCATGATTGGCATTCTTGAAAATCGGACCACGAACAGTGATCCAGTCCTTGGTACGCCTCAAGCGGGCGTCCCGAGTCAGGATTTCGAGGATCCATTCGCCATATGACCACAGATACCAGCCTTCAGCCACGCCTGCTACTACCGGTGGCACTTGCGGCGCTGGTGATACTTGGCAGCTCAATGCCTTGGATCACCGTTCGAACGTTCAGTGGTAATGAGCGTGTCTACAACCTCGCTGATCTTCGTGGCGGCATTGCAATCATCATGACGATTGCTCTCTTCGTTCTCATCGGTGGCGTGATTGGAATCTTCAAGCGACTTACTGGGATGACGATCATGAGCTTGGCAGTGGCGACTCTCGGCTGGATGGCGGCGATCTCCGGGATGTTGCTGACGCTCCTTTGGTCACTCATTCCATCAATAAATGTTGCGGGTATCGATCTTGCCAAAGCGACTCTCAGTCAGGGCAGTGGTGTCGTGGTGACAGTCGTGGCGAGCCTCGCACTGGCATTCATGGTGGTAAGGCAACTGCAGCCCTTTGCGACTTATGCACCTTCAACACACATCCCCATACTCCCGCTTGTGGTTGTTGTTCCTCTCACTGCAATTGCGGTGTGTATGCACTCAGAGTGGCTGAGGCTGGGAACCGACGGTGCAGCAGTTCAGGCTCAAGTTGCTGGCGATGCTTTGTACGGTAGCGGCCTTGTCGTTCTCGCAATCTGGCTTGCTATCGGACTCTGGATCGGGGCTTTAATGGTCAATCGATCCCTGGTTATGGCGGTTGCCAGTGGCTTGACAGTCGCCGTCTCTCTGATCGTTGGAATGTACGCAATCTTCATGTGGGCAGGAGGAAGACTTCTGGACTGGCTCGTACCTGCGAAACTTGAAGAGTGGGCCGCAGTATCAGTAGAACCGCAACTATATGTAGTGCTTGTCTCTGTCTTGATAACTTTCATAGCTTCGGTGTTCGGTCTCTTTCCCAAATCCCACACAGTCAAGCTCACGCTTGGGGTTCGGACCCCAGGTTCAACTAAGTTCTTCTACTCTGATGTCGCAGGTGCGGTTCTGATTCTCTTCGTACTTGTCACCACAGTCATGCAATTGCGGTAGCGGTGGCCGAATTCTCGAGCCGCCGAATTTATGGTGCCCTCCTGGCCGGACAGGCCGGGCTGTTGGTGGTC
>Ga0194122_10005590_pt1 | contig 11704 bp, 17 predicted proteins | sample TA2MahCa10mmetaG_FD_155487 | JGI IMG/M metagenome (GOLD analysis project Ga0194122, IMG submission 155487) | Freshwater microbial communities from Lake Tanganyika, Tanzania - TA2015021 Mahale Deep Cast 10m | ecosystem: Environmental > Aquatic > Freshwater > Lake | place: Tanzania: Lake...
ATCGTAACATTTGCTGAAAAGGCAGAGGCTAATACAGATGCTCCTATGCCATACACAATTGCAGATGCTATTACTGAGGCTGCTGCAGAATTATTTTTATCAGATCCCCTTGCGGTTTTGACGGCGGTAGATTTAGAAGCACTATCTGACCCGTCACAATGGGGTAAAGATATGACAGACGATCAGAGAGAAAAGGCTCAAGAGGTTATAGTTCCTGTAATCTTGGTTTCTAATATACTCGCCTCTGTATCGTCTGCTTTAACAAGGAGGGTATAATATGGCCATGGACAAATTTAAAACTATTTTATCTAAAATAAAAATACCAAAGGTTAAGGTACCTAAAATAAATGTACCTAAAATATCTCTACCTAAACCCAAGGTAAATGTTGAGAAGATTAAGCCCTATTTGTCAAAGGTTGTGCCAGTCACAGGAAAGGTCCTAAAAGCCTCTATAAAGGGCTTAAAAGGCTTTATAGGCTGGTTTGGCAAGGCAGTTAAGGAAAGTATAGCCCAAGTCTGGACCCTGCTAGGATTCTTCATTGCATGGCTTACCCTAACGGGAACCGCCCAACAGATTGTGGGCATAGCAACAATAATAGCATTAGTTGTGTGGCTCATAACCATACCCCTTCGTGAAGAAAAAGAATAGTATAATAATAGGACTATGTTGCGTAATATTTTATTATCCTGTATACTTGTATTAGGCCTTAGTGGCTGTGGATATGACGGTCACTATCGCTATCCTTGCCAAGACCCAAAAAATTGGGAAAGGGCAGAATGTAAGCCACCTTTGTGTGAGGCTATAGGCCAATGCACAACAGACTTGATCGGAAAGAAGAATGATGAGTAAGAAACAAAAATTAACACCACAAGATTTAGATGCACGACTAAAATTTATTTTAGGTGTTACACTTGGTTCAATTTTATTCCTAACATCAATAGGAATTCTTTATGGACTTTTATTTGTTACACAACCAGTCGGAGCACAGTCAGAAAATGATAAAATGTTTTTTAATGTATTGGGATCAGTAGCAACATTTATTACAGGAACATTAGCAGGACTTCTTATTGGTAACTCTGGTGCTAAAGATATAATGCAAGCACAGGTAGATAATAAAAAAGTAGATTCAGAAATTAGAATGGCAGAAAACAAGTTAGATGCAGAACTTGATGAAGTTAGAGCAAGACTTGCTAAAAAGCCAGACGGCGCAATGCCAGAAGAACAGCCAGTAGATACAAACTGGGATAAGGAGTAGTTGTGGCAGAGCAAGGTACGGCAGAAAAATTAATTGAAGTAGCCAAAGGTGAAGTTGGAACTATTGAAGGTCCTAAAGATAATGAAACCAAGTATGGTAAATTTATGAAGGCCAATTTTCAGCCATGGTGCGGTTCTTTCGTAAACTGGTGCGCTAACGAGGCTGGAGTAAAGATCCCTAATACAGTTTACACTCCAAGTGGAGCAGCAGCATTTAAGAAGGCAGGCGCCTGGATTGATGGAGATATGGCAGATCCAGATGCGGGAGATGTTGCCTACTTTGATTTTCCATCTGACGGGGTAGATAGAATATCTCATGTTGGTATTGTTATTGAAGATAACGGTGATGGAACGGTATGGTGTATTGAAGGAAATACTTCTTCAAATAAAAAAGGAAGCCAAAGAAATGGCGGAGAGGTTTGTAAACAACTTCGTGCCTATAAGAAAAATAAGAAAAATGTTTTGATTTCAATTGTAGGGTTTGGCAGACCTAAGTTTGGTAATGCGCCAGCCTCTAATTTAAAATCAGAAAAAACAAACTCAAAGCCTGATAAGGTAGGTCCAAAAGTACAAGAGGCCATAGATTTGTTAAAATCAAAAGGTTATACTGTAACATTGAAAGGTTAGTTTAATGGAAGCAACGTTTATTTTTTTAACTGGCATAGGTATAGGTTTTGTTATAGGCTACCCAGTTGGATTATTTATAGACAAACTAGACAAAAAAATAAAAAGTAGGACTTGACTTAAAGCATTTGACTTGCTATACTATTTGAAAGAGAGAAATAGGAACTAATATGACCTGTATTGTTGTAGTTCGGGACACTGCAAATAATAAAATTTGGATGGCTGGAGATCGTGCTGTATCAGATGAAAGTACAGTTAGTGTTGGTTCTAGTCCAAAAATATGGAAAAAAGAAGGATATTTGTTTGGTTACGCTGGATCAATGGATGGAGATAGAATAAGACATTTATTTGTACCACCAATATTTGAAGGTCGTGCCAGTATTGATAAGTTTATGTATAGTAAATTTTTAAAGGCTTTGCGTAATTTTTATGAGGGTTGGTGGGTAGATACGTCCACATCGTCAGATTTTGGAATGATTATTTGTGTGCGTGGAAAAATATATGAACACAATGCATCAGACATGTCGTTGACTCAATACGAACAAGATTATTTGGCAATGGGTTCAGGGGGAGACCTGGCATTAGGTTCATTATATTCAACCCAAAAACAAAAGGACACAAGAAAAAGAGCGGTAACTGCAGTAAATGCTGCTATTAATCATTCTATAACTTGCAAAGGTCCTATTGACATTATAAGCATGTAGGTATATACTAAATATATGAATCAGTCCATTATGGAAGATCCATCACCAGACGAACAAGAGTTTGGCATCTGGTTGCGTAACGGCATTGATAGAGGCTGGGTTAGCGAGCCCTATTGCCATACTCACGGTGGAGGCATTCAATATATGAGTGAAGAAGAACTAGAAGAATGGGAAGCAGGAGGCGACCCATGCGAACATGTATTAAGGATATTTATTTAAAATGTGCGTTGTATGCGTTTCTACAATTACTGTAGCATCTTTATTGTCCCCTACCACAACTCCAGTTACACAAAATAATGTAACAGACTATACAATTACAAGAAATGCTTGTCCAAAATCAAAAGTTGGCAAGATAGAAAACAATAGAATTTGTTTAAAAGATGGAACAGTTTATAGGTGGGCGGTTAAAAAAAGAGTTGTTGCTACTCCAAAACCAACACCTACACCAACACCTACTCCCACACCGACACCCATTCAAACAGAATCGCCAGCATCTACTAAGAAATATTTTTCAAGTCCATGCGAGTTAGATCCAGATACTCCAGCAGAATGGAAAGAGTTTGAGAAAAAGCATATTAATGGAGGCGGATGTCTTAGTCCATTTAGGGTTCCCAAAACACTAGAACTCACATCTTTGCCTAAAACACAAAATAATTTTTCTGCAAAAAATATTTCAGAGTGTAAGATAAGTCAAAATTTACAAAAACAAAATGTGCTGGGATTCAAAAATAGTGATAACTTTTGGATAAACTACTTAAAACATCCATCTCCAAACACTGTATATCAAGTAGTTCCTTTATATTCTGATGATATTTCAAATTCAAATACAAAACCATCTGAGGATTTTAAGAAGTATTTTGACTTTATTGTTGATTGGACAAAGCAAGCATCAGATAATGGATCAAAGATACAAATAAGGGTACCTGATAAATATTTATATTTTCCTGGAAATATATCTTCTTACAATCTAATTCACGCAAGAAACCAGACAGATGCACAAAGATTTTCTTCAGATTTAATAAGGCATGTAGATAACCAGATTGATTTTACTGGTGCTAATGTAGTATTAGTTTTGTTTCCTCCAAGCACAAATAAAGTAATTGGAGACCAAATAGGTATTGGAACAGTAAGAACGAACGAGGGTTTTGTAACTATTTCTGTTATGCCAAGTGGTGGTAATTTGGCTTTTGAAAGAAACTTTTCATTTCCTACTTGGTGGATGCATGAGTTAATGCATGTTGGTATTGGGTTTGATGACAACAACCATTCTCAAAAGGATTCTCCACAATGGTGGGGACTCATTAACTGGGCATCCGCCTATGATCTTTTAACATGGCATAAATGGATTGCTGGATATATTTCTGATTCGCAAGTTATTTGTTTAGACAAAAATCTTGAGTCTATTGCATATATAGCACCGTCTACAGTAAAGAGTGCAAGAAATAAATCAATAGTAATTCCTATAGATAAACAAAAGGCTATTGTTATTGAATCTCAAAGAGCAGAAGGCATAAATTATAAACTTCCACAGGTCTCTGAAGGTGCTCTAGTATATTTAATTGATACAACATTAACTTCTAAGGCAGACGGCATTAGGCTCATTCTGCCCGAAAATAAAAAAATGATACAAGCATCTAATATGGACAACAAGTCTCCTGGACACAACTCTAACGCTTCTCTTAAATTAAGAGAAAGTGCAGTGTATAATGGAATTAAGATTACTGTTATTGAGTCTGGAGAATTTGGGGACGTGATAAAAATTGAGCCAGCAAGATGAGATGCTTACAGGATTTAAAAAAGATTGGAATATTTGGGAAAATTCTAAAAACGAAAGTTTTTTATATATCAACAAGATAACAGTTCCATATAAAAAATGGTTGTCTTATGTTCCAGTAAAAGAAAATAAAATATTTAATAATTCAATATTAAAGCCTATTAATCATTATGTTGCTACGCTATATCCACCACCAAAATTAATTAATATTAATAATAATGGGTTTACCTTAAGACAGGGAAACCATGCTGAAATGTTTTTATTGATAGACCATTATAGAAGAGATGGTGAGTTTTATAATATAGACAGGCCATGGATAAGACAATACTATGCTTCTGCAAAAAATTATAGTTTGCCAGAAAATTGTTTTGATGGGATATACAGATTTTATGTTCCATGGGTGATAGATTATGAGGTAAATGTTAACTTTAGACAATCAACAGATAGTCCATTTTTTATATATGAAGATTCTATTAAGTTTAATAAAATACCGCCAAATACAACTGAAATAGAGCCTCCATTTATTCATTTTCATTTTAAAAATACTGGATCACACATGCTAGATGATGAGTTTGGTAAAATAAAAAAGCAGTCCCCTATGTTTGATATTGAAGTTCAAACAACTGATATAATGTTAATAGGGGCAATTAAGGAGTTTTATGAGTTCACGAAAGATAAAATTTTATCCGTTTAACGAAGAAACGGCAATGTTTACGCCACCACCAATTCCAGCATCTAAGATGGTTCCAGAATGGTATAAAAGACAACCAGCGACGGTAGATGAAGAAAGAGGGTTGGCGTCAGGCTCATTTAACGGAACCGTTAAAAAATGTATTCCGATTTTTGATTTAATGACTGCAGGATATATTTTATCTTTGCCTATGGATGTTTATATAGATGCAAGTGATCCAAACAAATTAAATATACAATGTCCAAATCCTATGAAAAGATTTGGAACTGATATGTTTTCAACACACTCTCCAGAACAATACAATCATTATCCTGTCGATACAGACCTGTATCATAAACAACTATTTAGAATAATGCCGTTCTGGGCATTTAAAACAGAAAAAGGCTATAGCACATTAATTTTGCACCCTAACCATCAGGATGATTTACCCTTTAAGGCTTTGGGTGGATTTGTAGACACTGATAAATTTATAACAGATGGACACTTTTCTTTCTTTATTAAAAAAGGTTTTGTTGGTGTAATTAAACAAGGAACACCGCTTCTTCAAATTATACCAATGAAAAGAGATGATTGGGAATCAGAAATAGTTTCTCATGAACAAGTTAAAAAAGAAATAGGACATCAAAGAATTTTTTTAAGGTCTACATTTAGTAATGGATACAAGAATAAATATAGAAGTATGAAGAGATTTAAATGAGCGAAAAGCCATTAGATATAGTTTTTACACCAGCACTAAGCGCACAGCCACACTGGACTGTTTGTCAGACTGCACCAGAACCAGCAGTTCGTCATGTTCCAGAATGGTATAAGAGCCTTGCAAAGCATGATAATTGGAATGACGACAGATATTTAAACCCTGTAAATCATTTAGGGTCCGATGGTGCACAGGTTGCAACAAAGATGTGCTTACCATTTTTTGATGCGTTAACTGCAGGATATATGTATCTTTTGGAAGATGATCTATATGTTGAATTAGATCCAGATGGTAGGCCTAAATTATCTTGGAATGGCAGCATAATGCTGTTAGACAAGAGACCCACAAATGATATAGTTGTTCCAGATAATTGTCATCCAATGCACTATGGATTTAGAATGAATTGGTTTTATGATACTCCACCAGGATATTCTGTTTTAATTACTCACCCAATGAATAGACATGATTTACCATTTTATACTATGTCTGGAATAGTTGAATCAGATATATGGGGGCTACCTGTATTTATTGCATTCTTTTTAAAACGTGGATTCCAGGGAGTAATTCCAAAAGGAACCCCTATTATGCAAATAATTCCTTTTAAAAGAGATGATTGGGAAATGAGCATAGATGAATCACATGATTCTGTTGATAAAAAATTATTAAAGGCTGAAGATAGAAGATCATTGCTGTATGGATATTATAAAAAAACAACATGGAGAAAAAAAATTTATGGTATAAAAAATATGTTTTCAAAAGATGCAAGTCACGACGATGAGTAGCATAGGCGTTGTAATTTATTCTTATAAAGGTAAATTACTTAAGGAAACTGTCAAACAATTAAATGAAAATTTATCTAATAAGCATACAGTTAATATTTATATAATAGATCAAACTCCAATTATTAAAAATACGTATTATGATAATATTAAAAATGTAGAATATAAACATAAATTTTGGGATCATCCATATGGTCAATGTCATTATAGATTTCAAATTGCAAGGAATATTAAAGAAGATTTTGTGTTAATAATTTCTGATAATGTTTTCCTTTCAAAAGAATGGGATAATATTTTAATAGAAAACTATAAAGATAATTCGGTAATATCTGGTAAGGGAATTCCTAATATAACAAATGATAATTTCTTTATATACAATAATCATACAGAATATAATGACTTCTATTTATCTCAAATAATAAATAAAGATTTTATATTTCTTAAAACCGAATTATTTAAAAATACAAACTATCCTACATTTTTAAAATATAGAGGAGAGTCAGAGTACTTATCTCTATACTGGTTCACCAGAGGTATAGACATATATTCATGCCCAGAGTATATTTATTCTGTTGAAGGTAATAATTCTATTGATACGTTATATGTTCCATATTCTATAAACCATAATTACAATGAAATTATAAAAATTATAAATGGCGAATCTTCTAAATATTTTGATGCTGGAAATATAAGAACTGTTTCAGATTTTATAGACTATCATAAAATAAATAAAGATTCTATTTCACCATTACCATTTTTAACTAACGATGTGGAATATGATTGCTACAATAATACTTTTGACAAACTAGATGGAAGAAAGTTTATAGGTAGACTACATTATATTTACTAATAGTGTATAATGTTATGAGGAGGAAAAATGCACAGAATACATATTATTGATAACTTTATAGAACCAATAGACGCTCTAACTTTAATTCAACAACAGAATGATCCTATGTCTGTTAGACTTCCCTATCCAGAATATTACAAGGAAAGATTTGGCGGTACATCTTTGCCATACAACCCAACAGTAATGTCTATATTAAAAAAGTATGGGGATAAATCAAATGATGTACACAAAGAACTAAATGGATTTAAAAGCCCTATTTATGTATTTAAGGCATTCGGATCTCATTGGACAACAGGAACTAAAGGTCCATTGCATTTAGACGCACAAGATCCAGAGTCTTGGATAGAATGGAGTACAATTATATATTTAAATGAATCTCCTGAATATGAGGGTGGAAAAATATTTTTCCCAAATCAAGATTTTATGTATCAACCTAAAAGATATTCTGCAGTATTTTTCCCAAGTGCTGGTAGTGAATATATACATGGAATAACTGAAGTAACATCTGGTCATAGGTATACTGCTTTATATATGCACACGTCTTTACCACAACACGCAGATCCTGATTTCTTGGGAGAAGACAAGCATCCAAGATGGAGGGCGGTAGAGCATGAGTTTAATTATGTATGATTATGATATTTTAGATTTGGGATTAGTTTATTATAAAAATGCCTTACAGAATCCACAAGAAATAATTGATGTTGTTTCTTCTATAGATAAAAAATATAAAAATAACGAACATGGAGAATCTTTTACTGAAGTAAGGCCCTGGCATGCATGGCAAAATGAAAGTGCTGGAACTATGGAAACTTTCTGCTGGCAAAAGTTTTTTCCTAAGCCAGAAGATGTTAAGCAAAATGATTATTATTATGAAGAACAATATTATGTTTCAAAAAGACTTTATGATGCATTAGATGCTGCAACAAATCATTACAGCAATATAATTTATCCATTTGCTGGAAGAAACATAAAGTCAAGAGAATATAGTATACATTTATTAAGATATGAAAAAGGCGGATATTTGCCAGCACACCAAGATCATGGAGTTAGTAGTAGAGTTTTATCAACCGTTATGTATTTAAATAATAATTATGATGGAGGAGAAATATGTTTTCCAAACTCTAATGTTAAAATGAAACCAGATCCTGGAAGCATTGTTTATTTTCCATCTAACTATCTATATATACATGAGGTTGCTCCTATTACAAATGGAACTAGATATTCAATGCCCCATTGGTATCACAACATGAAGACTCCAATTATGTCGACTGGTCAGGAATAATGAAGTTCTATGAAAAGCATTTATTAGATAATCCACAAATTGCTTCTGTATTCTGGAAAGAAGATGGAATGCCCGATTATAAAAAACATATAAAAAAAAATAATGTTATTTATAAATTAAATTCTGGCGGACTTAGATGTAATGAATTAACAACAAATCACGAAGGTAAAACGCATATACTTTTCAATGGATGTTCTGTAACTGCTGGAATTGGTATTAATATGGAAGACACCTGGGCGTATAAAGTATATTCAGATTTTAACAATACTTCTGGATTTTTTAATATAGCATTGCCAGGAGGATCTATAATAGAAATTATAATAAATACTATTAAGTATATTGAGTTATATGGTGTACCAAATTATATCTTTATGTTGCTTCCTCCCATACATAGAGAATCAAGATATATTAAAAAACCTTTTATAAATAATTTTATATATAATCATTATTATATTTTAGAAAATTATTGTAAAAAAAATAATATAAAACTTGTTTCTACGTCTTGGGCAGATAAAAAAAATTATCAGATGCTTGAACAATTTAAAACATTCAATGCTCCAGATTTTAATCAGATACAGTATTATGGAGAAGAAATGCACGGAGATGACGATCATCATCCTGGCAAAAGCATACATGATTTCTGGTATAATCAATTTAAGGACAAATATGAAAATTCTTGGAATAAATGAAACAACACACGATGCTTCTGTTTCCTTAATAGAGGACGGAGAAATATTATTTTCTGCACATGCTGAACGATTTAGTAAGCAAAAAAATGATTGGTTTACTAATGACAAATTAATAGACCATGCATTGTCATACGGAACACCAAACAAAATTGCATACTATGAAAACAGATGGCTTAAAAAAATTAGAATTGCTACTCGTGGTGGTTTTGGAGGAGACAAGCCATATTATTTACAAAGAAAAGAACTTAAAAGTATTCCACGTGAATCATTTAGACACCACTATTCTCATGCCTGTGCTGGCTACTATACAAGCAAATTTAATGATGCAGCAATAGTTGTATTAGACGCAATTGGAGAATATAATACTTCAACAATATGGGTTGGAGAAAAATCAAATATCAGGCAAGTTTATAAAAAAAATTACCCGTATAGTTTTGGGTTATTTTATTCAGCATTTACCCAACTAGTGGGCTTAAAACCAAATGAAGAAGAATATATTTTTATGGGTATGGCAGCCTATGGAGATTGGACTAAATATTATTTAAAAATAAAAGAATATTTTCCAAACATAAGAGAGCAAAAATATGCATTTCATAATGGAATTTTAGATTGGAATAGTTCAATATCAGAGCAAGATAAATTTGATATTGCTGCTGCGGTTCAAAAAGTATATCAAGATAGACTTATTAACTTCATGGCAAAGGCACAAAAACTTACAGGAAAACGTAATTTAGTTTTTATGGGCGGATGTGCCTTAAACTGTGCAGCAAATACAGTACTTTGGAAAATGTTTGATGATGTTTGGATTATGCCCAATCCTGGAGATGCTGGGTCCTCTTTGGGTGCAGCAGCAGCATCTTATGGAAGTCATATTAATTGGGAGCACCCGTATCTAGGATACGATTTGGGCGGGGAATATCCAGTAACAGAAATTATTACAGAGTTAATTAGAAACAAAATAGCAGCAGTTGCTACTGGAAAGGCAGAATATGGGCCAAGGGCTTTGGGAAACAGAAGCATTTTAGCGGATCCAAGAGATCCTAATATTAAAGATAAGGTGAACCTTATTAAGAAAAGAGAGTTGTTTAGACCATTTGCACCAGTAATTATGGAAGAATATGCCAGTAAGTGGTTTGATATGAATTTTACTTCTCCATATATGCAGTATGCGGTCAAATGTTTACAGCCTGATAAAATACCATCTGTTGTACATAAAGACGGTACATCAAGAGTTCAAACAGTAAATAAAGAACAGCATCCAGGCTTGTATGACGTTTTATCAAATTGGTATACAATAACAGGAGTTCCAATATTGTTAAATACAAGTTTGAATATAAAGGGTCAGCCACTATTAAATGATGAAGCAGATATCATTGAATGGGAAAAAACATATAACACAAAGATAGTTAGATAATGAAAAAGGTAATGTTTGCTGCTACCCCAATAGGGGATAATTCTCATATTGCTGTTGCATTAAAAGATTATTTAAAAATTACAGATATAGCCATAGTTGAGTCAGCAAATGTTTTTAAAAAATTATGCGAGAATAATGACGCCAATGTTTTAAATATATATGAAATAAAAAATAATATAAAAGATATATTAAATATAATTATAGATGGTATCGGTAATAATAAAAATATATTAGTTGTTTCAAATGATGGCTATCCCACTATACAAGATTCAGGAGTAGAGATACTTCATAATTTAATAAAAATGAATATAGAGGTTGACTTAATACCTGGACCAAACTCTATATTGCAATCTTTATTTTTTTCTGGCTTTGAAGGAAGTCATGGAGAATTTTATTTTGCAGGACGAATTAGAGATAAGAATACTAAAGAATTTTTAAATAATCTTAAAAATCTTACTTGTCCCATTGTTTTTATATGCATACCATTTTTAGATAAATATATTGATGACATAGCAGAAATTTTTCCAGACAGAGATATAGCGGTTTGCTGTGATATTAGTAAGCCTACACAAAAAATATTAAGAGGCAAAACCACAGATATGAAAAATCTTATTAGTGACCACAGAAAGTTTCCGTTTAATTTTGATCTTATTTACGGGTGGAAAACCAATATTCATATGTTTTATTCTCACTACACACTTGTAATATCACAACTAAGGTGATACAATATATATAGTAAAGACTACACATTGGAGGATTCTTGGAATCAAGAAAAAGAAGTTCTGTAAAATCGTTTAGTTTTGTAATATTTCATGTCACTATTGCAACATTAATATTTTCTGCAGCAGTATATGCAATTACTGGTGAATGGGAATATGAATATTTTAAACCCCTTAGTCTGGCATTTTTAACATACTTGGGCTGGGAAATTATTTCATATTACTGGCA
>Ga0194122_10005594_pt1:10000-11698 | contig 11698 bp, 11 predicted proteins | sample TA2MahCa10mmetaG_FD_155487 | JGI IMG/M metagenome (GOLD analysis project Ga0194122, IMG submission 155487) | Freshwater microbial communities from Lake Tanganyika, Tanzania - TA2015021 Mahale Deep Cast 10m | ecosystem: Environmental > Aquatic > Freshwater > Lake | place: Tanzania...
ATGGAAACCGTGTGCGGGACGATCCGCTCTTTTTTTACCAACTCCTATTTCCGTTCTGTGACCCAGAATTGAATGAAATAGATGATGACTATCGCATGCCATATTTCTCTCATGTGGCAAATTACACAAACATATATGCAGCAACTTCTGGGGCGGGGATTGGGATGGGTCATGCATGGCAAGGCGTAACAGTCCCAGAGCTTGTACGGTGGACTGGAATTCCAATTCGCCACGGAGCATTGGATGGGAACCCGGGAACCATCTCTTGCAGGTGGGACTCATTGGATCCACGATATGACAGTGTTATTGACGATGCAATGTCAATGGACAGATGGAAGAAGATCAAGCGGTACTTCAAGCTTAACAACAACATCGTCACGAAGCCACGTGGTCAGCCGGGGTATGACCCGTGTTCAAAGTATGACTTCATCTATCAATGTCTTGTGTGCAACATGAATTACTTGACACTGGTTGCCGATGGAGATGGAACCATTGATGAGACTTCGTGGGGCTTTGGCGGTTATGGTACTGAAGCCTGTTTCAGGGTAAATGGAAAGCAGGTTAACAAAGGTGGCCAGACAACGTTGTTGTATGACATCAATCGCCGTTATCCCCGTGCCTACATTCATCGCCACAAACTGCAACCTCGTCCTCAAGGTTTTACTGCACAGGGGCCTGCAGAGGTGTTTGCTCTTGTCCAATCAATTGAAAAGCTACTCCAGTCTAGTGAGCCAAGAACCGAACGGGAGCAAATGGTGCTGCCAAACCCAAGTGGACAAGGCGAGAGGGTCTTTTCATTGAAGCCAGTATACAAGAAACCTCCCCATTTGGTTGCGGACAATCATTTCTCTGGGGATGAGGTGATGGAGTTCCTTGGGAGTAAGGGATACGGAGCGACCATGACAAACCGCCGTGATCGCTTCCCGGATGGACTCAAGCCCTACTTGCATCACGAGAAGGTGCCACCGGGATGCGCCAAGGCAAAGGCAATGCGCTATGAGATGCCAATTGTGGCTATCAAGCAAGAGCCGGCGCCTGCTGATGAATCTGCTAAGGCATACACAAGGACGATGGTATCATTTCAATCTACCGGCGCAACTAACATATGCGGGGTGAATAACCTTCCATCGGTGAGCCTATATGTATCAAAACGAGTCAGAGGGAAAGGTCGGAGCAAACGAGTGTGGGGCATTGAACAAAATGAGGCAAGGGAGACATATCTTGGCCATTATTATGGCATCGACAATCTTGATCATATGATTAAGAATTGCTCAATTCGCTATATCACGTGGAAGTATTGGCACGCCCCATACCTCCACGCGCAAGCAATGGGCGTGGTTGCTGCCTATGACATGTACATGGAGTGTGCCGATGGACAGCTCGACAATTCGTGGGCGATTCCGATGAATAAGAGAATGAGTTTCACGCAGTTTCGGATCAAGTTGTCCGAGCAAATGCTGACTTATGATCCCCGCCACAACAACTATCCTGGTGATTCAAAATTTCGTCGCTACACACAACAACACAAGCTTCGCAGGAGTACAAGCGGTTCGGTGAGCGAGAATTCGGCTGATGATGAAGTCTCATCAAATGATGGTTTGACATTGGAGGTGTTCAAGAGGGCACGGGCATTGCCTCGATTTTGCAAGACATTAGAGGATATCCATAAGCATTTTTCTAATATTGCCAAACTCAATA
>Ga0194122_10005609_pt1 | contig 11676 bp, 15 predicted proteins | sample TA2MahCa10mmetaG_FD_155487 | JGI IMG/M metagenome (GOLD analysis project Ga0194122, IMG submission 155487) | Freshwater microbial communities from Lake Tanganyika, Tanzania - TA2015021 Mahale Deep Cast 10m | ecosystem: Environmental > Aquatic > Freshwater > Lake | place: Tanzania: Lake...
TCGCGGAGGAGGGGCGCGGGCTCGGGCGCGACAACGCAGCCGCGCGGGTCTATGGCCCGGCCTCCGGCCGCGGGACGCTGGGCAACAGCATCCGCGGGCGCTCCACAGCGGGCGCGGAGGATGTGCTGGTGGAGTGGACCGCCGGAGAGGCGGGGACGCCAGCAGCGGACTACGCGCGAGCCCAGGAGCTGGGCGCCGTCATCCGGCCACGCCGGGCTCGTTACCTCGCCATCCCGACAGCCGCAGCCATCCGGGGAGGGCTCCGCAGCGTGCGGGACCTCGCGGAGCCGCGCTGGGTGCCGCGCCGGGCTGGCGGCTGGCTGGTGTTCGGGCCCAGCGGGCTGCTCCTATTCGTGCTCACACCCGGTCCGGTGGAGCTCCCCGCCAAGCACTACCTCCGCGATGCCGTGGATGATGTGGTGCGCGCCACGCCGGAGCGGCTGCCGCTGGCTACACTCCTCGGGCTGGAGGCGGCATGAGCAGAGCGCAAGCGGCGGCGCTGGAGGCGGTGCTGGAGGCTGTGACGCTCACTGACAGCGGGTTGGTGGGCTCCCCGCTCTCGCTGGCATCTACGGTTCGGCTGGTGACGCCACGCGAGGCGGTGAGCCCGGAGGCGGCGCCGGTGGTCTACCTGGTGCTCTCCGGTGTCAGCGTGGAGCGGGACGGTATCCAAGGCGTGACCTCCACCGTTTACGAGGTGCTGGCTCACCTCGCGGTAAACACCGACACGGACGCCATGCTGGCCGGGCTGGAGGCGCTGACCCAGCTTGTCACAGCCATCCAGGACGCGCCCGGCACGGTGGCTGATGAACTGCTCGTTGGGGGAGGGCAGGTGGTCCTTGACCGTGAACGGCGGCGGGTCGCGTGCTATGCTCGCGTCACTTGCCGCACTCTGCGAGGCTGACCATGCCCTGGCCGCAAAGCTCAGCCCGCCGCTTCCGCATCGCAGCCGCTTGGGACGTGAACGGTAGTAACGCCATCAGCGTCAAGCTCGACCCGGAGCTGGCTGACTTTTGGGCCACCGTTCAATCAAACGGCTACGACCTCCTCTGCTGTGATGCCCAGGGCGTGGCGCTCGCGCACCAGCGCACCTCGTGGACATACGCCAGTAACACCGGAAGCCTGAAAATCACTTGTCCGACGGTGGTTGCCGGCTCCGTCCTGGCTGTGGTCTACATTTATTGGGGCGCCTCGACCACAATAGCAGCAGACCCCAGCGTGGCGGTTGCGGGCGCTACTGAAAACGGCTCGGTGTTGCCGGATGTCCTACTTGACGCGGTTTTGGTGCAACGTCTTGACCCGGTGCCGGCTGGTAATGGCACCTCGCCGGCTGTGGCTGTGATTGCTCCCATCGTCGGGGCTACGCTGATTGGTGTGCCGATGCGCCTCGCCACGATGGCGCGAGCGGCACAAGGGGGGCCAGAGTTAGAGGACGTGGCAGGCGTGGAAGTGGAAGTCCTCGATAGTAACGGAGACGGTGAGCCTGCATCACCGGCCAACTGGTGGTCAAACGCGAGCGTGCGCGTAGCTGCACATCCCGAAAAAGGGACGATAGTTCTACTCCTGATTACGCCAGATGAGGCGGTGGACGCTCTTCTGCGCGTAAAGGCTTACCTACAGGGTCCTGCGTCCGGCGGACTGCCTGCGCGGACTGTCACCACCTACGCCACGATAAGGGGCGTCAATCCGACGGAGTAAGCTATGAGCAAGATTTTAAGCCGCACCACTAAGGCGGGCTCTATCGGGCTGGTGATCGACGGCACGAGCGCGACCACCTACGGAGATCTGCCGTCAGCCGGCGCCTCAATCGCGTGGCATCGCACCGCGGAGGTGGCGCTGCAAGAGGCTGTCTCCTCCGTGGTGGTGGAGGACCTCGCGGGCTCCGGCTCCGGTGTGGAGGGCGCCCGTCTCGTGGTCAGTCAGGAGGTGGCGGGCAGCTTTCGGGCCGCCATGACGCATGAGGGCATGGGTAGCATCCTCGCGTGGTGTCTCGGTGGGACGCCCAGCACCACGGGCGCCTCAGCGCCGTTCACGCATACCTACCCCACCGGCATCAACACGCCTTTTCGGTCGCTCGTCGTCGTGTATGAGGCTGCCGACGGGACCGCGCTACAGGACGAGTTTTTCGGGCTGCAAACTGAAAGCATCGAGTTCCAGATTGACGCTGGCGGCATCGGCTACATGACCTGTACCGTCCGCGGCGCTGTGGCGGAGCGTGGGGGCGTTTACCAGCTTGGCGTCGCAGCCACCCAGACACCAGCAGCGGACGCCTTCACATCAAGCATCCCCGTGTTGGGCCGGACCGGCTCCATCCTCAGCTACGGCGGCAACTCCATCGCTTGCCGCGGGCTCTCGCTGAGCTTCACGCGCCCGCTTGACCGGGCTGTGGACTTTGGCGGGGACTACCCAGCAGAGGGCGTGCTGAGCGGTCCCATCGCTGTCACGCTGCAAGTGACCCGCGCCGCGGATGAGGCGGACACCGCCACGCTCCGCGCCGCGCTCATGTCTGGGAGCCCAGCAGACCTCAGCATCAACTTCACCAGCGGGACCAAGATCGTCTATCTCGAGCTTTCCGACGCTGTAGTGACCACCTACAGCAGCCCGCGCACCAGCGGCGGCGCGCTCATCGAGACGGTCACGTTCACGGCTCAGGCGCTCACCACCGGAGACTACGGCTTCCGGGTCCGCGTGACCAATGCGGCCGCTAATGCCGTCACCAGTAACGGGACCTTTGCGTGAGCCGGCCCGGCGCCGCGCTCATCACGCGCGCCCTCCAGCATCCGCCACTCACCGGCGGGCTGCTGGTGGGCGTTTCGTGCCTGTGGTGGCGCACACCCACACCAGCGGAGGAGTGGGCTCACCGCGATGTGCTGCGGCGGCTGCTTACACAGCCGGAGGCGCTGACCGACGATGAGCGAGACGACCTCCTCGGGCTGCTGGGCGCGCTGGTGTGCGGCTGGTGGCGCCGGCTGCCGGATGAGCCGGACGATGGGCGCGTGGGTGAGCCGGTGCCGGTGAGGCTCTCCGCTGCGGCGCCCGATGCTGGCGCGGATGAAGCGTGGCCACTGTTGCCGCTGGAGTGGCTGGCGGGCCATGAGGAGACGCTGGTGGGTGTGCTGGTGGCTGCACTTGGCACGCGCCACATCGCGGCTCAGGCTCTCGCGGCCGGAGAGGCGCCGCCCGCGCCCGATGGCTGCGCTGTGGTGGCAACATGCCTGGGCTGGCTGGCTGTGGAGCGTGTCCACCTCCCGCGGCTCTCCAGCCGCCCGGAGCTGCGCGACCGTTGCCTGGCTGCTGGTGTGGCGGGCTGGCTCCGCGAGCCTGGAGCGGAGGAGCTCCCCGCGGAGCCGGATTGGACGCTGCTGGCGGCTGACCTTTCCACGCTGCTCCGCTGGCGCTGGACCGGCGGCGCGTGGGAGGCGGCCACGCTCGCGGTCCGCGCCGGAGACGCTGGCGCCGTGTGGGCTGGCTCGCTCCGGGCCGCGGACCTCTCCGCGCTGTGGGCTGCGGGGATGGCTCCTGCGCTCGATGCGGGCGCGCTGGTGCGCTCATGGCTGCCCACCGGCGGAGGCTCCGCTGAGCGCCCGCAGCCGCTCCCCACAGCGGACGGTAGCCTGCCGTGGGAGGAGGAGCCCGCGTGGGCTACGCTGGGCCGCGAGGCGCGCGCATGGGCGCGGGCTCAGTGGGCTTGGGCCTGGCAACAGCAGGCGCTCCGCACGCGGGGGATGTGATGGCCGCAGATAGGCGCGTGGCGTACCAGCTCACCATCGCGGCCGGTAAGAGCCTAAAGACGCTCGCGGACCTCACGCGGGAGGCGCACGCAGCCGCCGCAGCCATCGCGGCGCTCGATGAGGCGCAAGCGAAGGCCAACGCCAGCGCGGCAGCTTTGAGCATGGCGCGGCCCTCGCGCGCCCGCCCGGCGGGCGGCGCCACGTCGAGCGGCGCGGCTGCGGCGGCTGACCCGGAGGCGGCAGCGCGCAAGGAAGCGGCGGCGCAACTCCGGGCGGAGGCGCGCGCCCGCGCTGTGGCGGACCGTGAATACGAGCGCCAGCGGCAGGCATCCATTCGCCAAGAGCTTGGCGCCATCGACGGCAAGGCGGAGCTGGAGCGCGAGCGCATCGAGCGGCTCCGGGCTCAACTCGCGGAGCAAGGGCGCCTCGGTGAGAAGGAAACGGACCTCATCGAGCGCCGGTTGAAGTTCATCGGTGAGGATGCGGAGCGCCAGCGGGAGAGCCTGAGCAAGCGCGGAGTGGACCCGCGCCAAGCGTTCGGCGCCACCGGCACGCGACAGACCACTATCGGCTCCGGTGTGCTCTCCGGCTTCTTTGATAAGCTGTTCACCGACTTAGACGGAGGCGGCGCCAAGCTCGACGGCTTGCGCGATGCGGCCGGGCGGGCGGACGCCAGCCTCAAGACGCTCGCGGGCGCGCTCGGCGTGGTCAGCCCAGCCGCGGGCGCCGCAGCCACAGCCGCCGGTGACCTGGTGGGCTCGCTGGAGGTGCTGCTGACACCGGCGGGCGCCACCGTGGGAGCGATGGCTGCCGTGGGTGTGGCGCTTGGCGTCGCGGGCGCTGCGGCTGTGGCGGCTACGCTCCACCTCGCGGAAGTGGGCGATGAACTGGCGGCGCTCGAGGCGGCTGGCGCTCCCACGCTGGTGAACCCGGAGGACGTGGAGCGCGCCAAGGACGCATCGGCAGCCATCAGCGCGCTCCGGCCTGCCTTCTCGGCGCTGGCTGGCGTCATCGCTGGGCAGGTGGCGCCGGCCATCGAGGACTTCGCCGTCAGCGCCATCGCTGCTGTGCTGCTCATCCGACGCGGGCTGGAGAGCGCGGACCTGGAGGGTATGTTTGAGCACCTGGCCGCCAGCATCGTGAAAACCATCACGATGCCCACAGAGGCGGCGATGCGGGCTGTGGGGGCGCTGGCGAAGGCGCGTAACGACCTACAGGAATCTGTCGGATTGGGGCGTGACCCGCTCGTGGAGATGGTGGCGACCCGCGCCCGCGATGCTGTGGCGGAGATGGAGGAGTTTCAGCGCCGCGCCGGCCGCGCCCTGTTGGACATCGGGCGCAACACTGTGATCGGCTACGCTGTGGGGATGCGCGCCGCTACAGCCGAGGTGCGCATGGAGGCGGAGGCGCTGGTGGATGCGGTCCGCGCCACCAGCACCAAGACCGACGCGGGCGGCGCTGGTGGTGTGAGCCTATCTGGCGGCGTAGAGACGGACCTGGCTGAAGTGAACGAGGGTGTCGAGGTGGCCGCTGATGCAATGGAGCGGCTGCAAGAGATCCTCAACGATGAGCGTACCGCAACAGCCACACCATTCGAGAAGTTGACAGAGAAGTTTGCGGAGGCGCGCCTGGAGCTGGAGGCGCTGCGCGTAGCCGCGGGCCCCGCTGGCGACGAGCTCGCTGAGGCTGCCGGCAAGGCGCTCGATGCGCAGGAGGCGCGCGAGCGCGCCAAGCTGGTGGAAGCTGGCGTGGAGGAGGCGAACCGCGAGATCGCCGCCCGCGATGCTGCGGCTCGCGCCGCCGTGGAGGAGCGCGCCGCGCGGCCCGGAGAGGCTGTGGAACGCTTTGGTGGTACGGTGGGCCAGCTTGAGCAGGGCAACGTAATAGGAGGTTTGGGCGCCGCGACAGGTGTACCGCAAGTGAAGGTAGTCGGTGAGGCGCTTGGCGCGCTGGCAAGGCTAGGCGAGTTGGGCGCTGAGGAGATCCGCACGCGGGGCGAGGACTTTGCGCGAGCGGTGGGCGAGGGATTGCGTGTCCTCCCTGAGTTGATCATTGATGTGCTGCCGGACCTTGTGGCGGCTCTCGTCATGGCTATTGGCGATGCGCTGGTAGACCTGCCGGCCAAAATAGCGGAGGCCATCCGCGCCGCCCTACGAGGTGAAAGTGGAGACGGGAACACTGACCCGCGCCGCGGCATGGCGCGCGGGGCGGTGGCGGGCACAGCGACGGGCGCGGTTGTGGGTTCAGTTGTTCCGGTGATCGGTACCGGCATCGGCGCTTTGATTGGTGCTGCTGTTGGCGCCGCGGCTGGCGGGACCACCGCAGCGGTGCGCGGCGCTTTTCAGTCGCGCGCAGCCGCCGAAAGTGACCTCGCCGGCGGTGTGACGCTCCCGCGCACCGGCTCCGGCCGCGGGCTGGCGGGAGAGGGCGGCGCCGTCATCATGCTCCGCGGCAACGGCGTAGGTGTCTCCAGGGCGATAGACCTTGACGCCACCGGGGCCTACACAGGACGCACGCGAGGAGTAAGGCCATGAGCACCGGCGCGCTGTGGTGGTATCCGGCGCTATCAGCGCCGCTCGTGGTGCTCAGCGTCCGCGTGGCGCGGCTCACCATCACACCGGAGCGGCAGGGAGTGGGCGCGCAGTCGCTCTCCGGGCGCGTATACCACGCGACGGCGGGTCAGGCAGACCGCGTGACGCTGGAGCTCGGCGCCGCGCTCAGCCTCACCAGCGACGCCAGCGAGGCCACCATCCGCGACCGGCTCTCCACGCTGGAGGATCACCTGCTGGCGGGCGGGCTGGTGGGCTTCTCGGCGCAAGCGTCAACGGCGTGGTCGGCGCGGATTGGTGGCGTTCTGACCTCTCCGGGTGACACCACATTCATCGCCACCAACGGGCTCCCCGCAAGCGTGGCCGGCACCCTCGCGGTAGGCTCGCGGCTGGTGCTGCGGGACCTCAGCCTGCGCGAGAGGCGCGAGGAGAACACCGTGCATGCGGTGAGTGGGCCATCTGTGACGCTGGTTCACGGCATCACCGCCGGGCTCTCCGGCGGCACCGTCGCACGCGAGCGGCACACCTACCCGGCGCTCCGGCTGGCTGCGGACGGGCGTGACCCAATGCGGGTCGATTCGGACGGCGTGGTGTACCGTTTCAGCGTCACGCTCATCGAGGATGTGCAGACCGCCGCTGACACGCTCCCGCAGCCGGAGGTGCTGGCGGCGCGCGTAATGGCGGGCGCCTCTCCGCTGGCGTCGCTCACCCTGGCGCCGCGCGGGCTGGGTTCGCGCTCGTGGCTGCTGCCATGAGCTGGGCGCCGGGCTGGGATGCCTCGCTGGCGCGAGGTGCCGGCCGCCTCCGGCTGGTGTTTGGTCCGATTGGCTTTCCGGTGCTTGAGGTGGGCCACGGGGAGATAGTGACCGCACGCGCTGGTGGCGGGGAGCTGGTGCTGCGCTCGTGGAGCACGGCGGCGCCACAGCTCACTGTGCAGGTGGCGGGCTCCGCTATGCGGCTGGCTGCCATCCGTGCCGTACAGCCTGGCGCGACGGCTTCACTCTACCTCGAGACAGCGGCGGGGGAAGAGCGCGTATGGGCTGGCCCGCTGCGGGAGACTTTCACTCCCCGGCCCGGTCTGCTGGACCTCGTGGTGGATGACCCCACAGCGTGGGCGCTGTGCCGGCATCGCGGAGTAAGCGCGGGCGCGTGGCGTGATGGGCTTTTTGCTGACAGCCTCGTGACTACAACGCTCACAGCGAGCTACACGCCGGGCGCTGGTGCGATGGCAGTCGCGGAGACGGTGCTGGCTCAGTGTTTTGCAGCGGAGCCGGGCGCGGGTCGGCGCTGTATCGTGGAGGTGCAGGACCCGGACGGCACCTACTACGTCTCCGCCACCGGGGAGAGCCTGGGCGTGGTGAGCGGCTGTCAGACGCTCTACTTTGACGACACTGGCGTACCCACAGTCTCCGGCATCGGCACTAAGGTGCGCCTTGGGCCGCTCATCGAGGGTAGCCCGCTTGACGTGCTTCTGCGCGTGCTGCTCTCCACTGGCTTAGGTAGTAGCGGCTATGACCTCCTCGCGGCTGACCAAGGGATGGGTGTCCCTTCGGCGCTGGTGGACACGCTCGACGCTGGGCGCATCTCCGCCCCACTCAACGCCATCGGCTACACGGACCGCTACACCTACGCTGCGATCGATGAGCAGAGCGACCCGGAGGGCGGTGCGCTGCTGGGCTGGTGCGCTGCGCTCGGCGTGTGGCCGTGCCTGCGGCAAGGCTCGCTCACCGTCCGCGCTGCTGTGGACCCGCATGACGGCGGCACATGGAGCGCGCTCTACGCTGGTGAGGTTACGGATGCGGTGCTGGTGCGCGTGGGCACCCACACCAACCGCGCTCCCGACACCGTGCCCGAGTTCCTTGCCGGGCTCGGGCGGCTCACTCTCTCCTACGGGCTGGGTGTCGACGGCATCATCATAGACCCGGCCATAGGCCTCAGAAACACTCCGCGGACCTGGCCAGTGGGCCGAGATAGCTACAACCTGGGCTGGGAGGCGGCTGGAGTGGTGCCCCCCATCACCGTCCGCGCCTACCACGATGGCGTACCCGCCTACATCGAGCACGTTGAGGCACTCCGGCGCAGACTGCCGTGCTGGCTCTCGCGCCCATGCGAGGCTGTGGAGGTCACCATGCGGGGGGTTGCGCTCGGGTGGGCCGCTGGCGACCTGGTGAGCGTCACCAGCCGGAGCATCCCCGGCCCGGCCGCAGACGGCGGAGTGGCAGTGGAGCGCCGGGCGCTGTGGGTGCCGCAGTCGTGGGATTGGGTGAGCCGCGAGGTCCAAGGCGTGCTCTACATGCTGGGCACCTCGTAGCCCGCGGATTAGCCATTCTGGCGCATCCACCGACGTGCTAAGGTGAACTCATGCAAAGCGTCTCGCCCGCCGCTGCTCATCTCGCCCGCCTTGCCGTTGTGGCCTTGGTGGTGCTGTTTCTCGCGTCGTCGCTGGCGTTCGGGCAGGAGCCCGCCGCGGCGCCGGTCGACCCCGTGACCGCTGCCTTGCCCGCCGGCTCGCCTTGGTGGGCTGGGTCGGTCCTCGCGGTTGTGGGCTCGGTTGTGGCCGCGGCCCGGTGGGGCGCTGGATTGGTGGAGCGCCGGCTGGCTGCGGACGATGCCTTGCGAGTGGAGTACCGCCGGGGCGTCGACGACCGGCTGCGCGCGATCGAGGCGCGGCTGGCACGCCTCGACACCGAAGCTGCGCTTGCTCGGCAGGCGATCGTCCACGTTAGCGCGACGCTGAGGGCCGCGGCCGATGACTGACCTCTACGCCCACGCCGACGACACCGCCCCCAACGACGGTCACCCGAGGGGAGACACGATGCAAGCCTCTGCCCACGCGCAATACCTCCCCGGGGCCTCCGACGCGCCCGCGGCCGCGGCGCCGCCGCGTGGTAGCCGTCTGCTGACACGCCTCGGCCTGTCGCCTGCGCTCGCGCTCGCCTTGGCGGGGCTGCTCGACGACATGCTCGACGCGGCCGCAAAGCTGCGCGAGCCGCAGCAGACGACCCAGGGCGGCGGGCACGGCCCGCAGGAGGCGTAGTGGGCAACGTCGCCGACAACGCGGGCGGGTGGCTGATTTCGGGTCCGATTGGGCCTCGGGTCGAGCTCTGGGTCGGTCGCGAGAGCACGCCAGCGGGTGCCCAATGGCACACTGCCACTGGAGCAGGTGAACACCTCTTCCCGCTGGAGTGGTCACAGCTCTGCGCCGATGCGGCAAACCAGCAGATGACCGATGCTGCCTGGCGGCAGACGCTTGCCAACCGCTCTCCGGCGTGGCTGGCGCGGGCGGAGGCGCGTGCCGTAGCAGTCGGGCGCCCATCCTCGGCGGTGGTGGACGCGATGCGGGCGGCCTGTAAGCGGTGGCACGGGTATCAGTTGCCGCCGCTGTGATGACTTAGGGCTTGAGGTCTACCCCGTGCCCAGCGGCAAGGCGGCGCCTCCGTGTCTCCAGCTCGGCATCAACGCCCCAGCGCACCAGCGTTGCACAGCAGCGCCACGAGAGGCGCACGACGGCGGCAAGCATGGGCTGCGAAGCGGCGGCAAGTTCGGCGGCCAAAAGCCCGCCCATAGCCGCGTGGATGGCCCACATATCGGCCCGCGCTTCGTCGTCGCGCGCGTATGCGGCGAGCTCGGCCCGCGCGCCAAGCAGGGCGTCGACCACGTCGGGGCGCGGGATCGTGATGCGAGTGCGCGACCCTCTCAGGGCGCGCAGGGCCTCGGCGACGGTCGACCACAGCATCGGCACTCCGGGCCACGCGGCGGCGACGGCCGCGGGTGCGGTCGTAGGTGCTCGGGCCTGTCGGATGGTACCGCGCGGAGGGCGCCGTGGGGTTTTAGCGAGTGACAGCCGCGGAGGCTCGCCACCGAGCCACCGAGCGGCTCGCCTCATTGGTGGCCTGTAGACAGCCCGCCAGCGCGCAGACCGCCAGCCCGAAAACCAGCGCCAGCGCGACCCAGGCGCGCATCCCCGCCAAGCGCGCTTCGGCGTCAATGCGGGCGGCGCGCTCCGCCTCATACTCCGCGCGCCAATCGGGCCCGGTCACTCCTCCCCCTCGCTCTCGCTGTCGTCCTCGTCTTCGCTGTCATCCTCGTCTTCGTCGTCGTTTTCGTAAGGCACCTCTCCGTCCGTTTTGGGACGGAGGATGACGCGGTCTCGAGCCCTTGCCCACCATGCGGGTGGGCCGTCATATTCATCGTAGTTCATTGGTCCCTCCAAAATTTTGGACGTTTGCGGTCGGCCCCCGTTGGCAGGCCGACCCGAAAGCCCGCCGAAGCGGGCCGACCCTACCGATAGACCGGGATGCCAAGCTCGCGGGCCGCCTGCACTACCTTGTCGGTTCCCCAGTGGCCGAACATCCGGCCGATTCCGAAGAGCTCGGCTTCATAGATGCCCCAAAATCCGTCGAGGCGGTGGTGACGTTCGGCGGTGACCTTGATGATGTCGTGCATGGTCGGCTCCTGCGGTGTTGTGTGGCGCCGGGGCTTTCACCGCCCCCGGACACCCACAGTCTACTCACTGCCACGTTGCACGTCAAGCCATACGCGCAACATTTATGCACGCATCCCCGCAAGCCTATCCTCCGCGTCAATGCGGGCGGCGCGCTCCGCCTCACACTGCGCGCGCCAATCGGGGCGGTCTAGCATGGTTGGTCCGTTTGGTCAGGGTGAAGCCGGCAAGCCGGTCAAGTCGCCGCGGAGGCCCCGCGCGGCGAAGAGGAGAGGGGGCCGGGGCGCCCCGGGGGCTCAGAACCCCATCAACTCCAGGGCAACCCGGCGGCACATCTTGACCCCGGGGTTGCGGTCTTCGATCGCCACGTTGTTATGGTCTTCGGTGTGCATGATTTCGCAGCAGCAGCCGAAGATGGCGTCGAGCTTGCTATTGTCAACCTTGGACAGCACGGCCTTGCAGGCGGCGTAGCTGGTGGGGAGGGCAGCGATCCAAGCGCACCGCTTGGCAAACTGCGCGTCGAGGGTGACCTCCGCCGCGACGTAGTTGCTTTCCTTGACCTCGATCACGCCAGAGCCGCCGCAGGTAAAGCACCGACCGCCGACAATGTGACCCCAGGTGCGGAAGTACCGGGCGCCAAGGCACTTGGGACAGGTCACGGTGGTCTTGGTGGTGGTGGTCATTGTCGATCCGTTCGGTCGGGGTGGCGTCCGGGGTTCTCAGCGCCGCCGGACACCCACAGTCTACTCCCCGCCTTGTTGCACGTCAAGCCATACGCGCAACATTTATGCACGCAACCCCGAAAGGCCCTCCAGCCCGCGCAGAACGTCAAGGCTCACACCAGCCTCCGCGCTCTCCCGCGCCAGCGCATAGGCACGCTCGACGGCATCGAGCCCGTCATCATGCACCGATGCGCGTGGGAAGCCCGCAAGCTGGGCCGCCAGCGTGAGGC
>Ga0194122_10005610_pt1 | contig 11676 bp, 13 predicted proteins | sample TA2MahCa10mmetaG_FD_155487 | JGI IMG/M metagenome (GOLD analysis project Ga0194122, IMG submission 155487) | Freshwater microbial communities from Lake Tanganyika, Tanzania - TA2015021 Mahale Deep Cast 10m | ecosystem: Environmental > Aquatic > Freshwater > Lake | place: Tanzania: Lake...
TCTCATCATTCGGAGAGATGACTACCAAGTTATCCACCAACTCCTCTTCAAGCGTCTTCACAGGCGCAGGGTTCATCGCAGTCATCACTTCCTGTTTCTTCTTTTCCGTTGGTGAAAAGGTCTCGATGCCATAAACACCAGTTACACGGCTAGACCTACGAATAAATTCATAAGCGGCTAAAAATCCTAAAATGCCGACAACCGGGTTTGTGCTTAAAAAGAGGGTGATTGCCAGAATGACAACAACGACTTGACCCATCGTGCTTTCGGCATACTGGGCGAGAGCAGGAGGAACAGATGGCGTGAAAACAATATACAAAATCAATAAAACAAAGATAACCATCTCATGTTGTTTTTCTTGACGCATTAATGTGCGAAAAGTATCCATATTTGCTTGTTATATATAAAAGAGATAGAATGTTATTTATAGTAGAGAATATATATTATTACTATTATTATTGAATACGTTGTTGTAAAACTAATACCCGATAGAATTGAAATCTCTCGAACATTCATTTTCATAACTACACAGACCGATAAATAAACGGACGAAACAATCGACATGTCAGACCCCGCATCGGCCGCCCCTGCGTCTTACTATGGCCCGCGTGGTTATACACTACTCAAAGAATGCTTGGAAGCCGACGATTTGAAACTTCTGAGAGAAGAACTCACCGTCGGAGCATATGTTCCTAAAGCACCAGTCCAACCTCCTAAATTCCCGATATATCGCGAATGCTCAAAAAAGATATATATTCCTCGGTTTTATGGAACAAAAATATACGGCCCACCAGAAGAAACGCGAATCCCCCCTGGCACCAGCGTGAGTGATTCTCTCGTATTTGCCGGAGAGATGCGTGAATACCAGAACGTGATTGTTGATAAATATATTCATCAGGTGACACGGCCCGATAACGCAGGAATGGGCGGTGGCGGGCTTCTCGATGTAGATCCAGGGAAGGGGAAGACCGTCATGGCGCTAAATATCATCTCTCGGCTTCGCATGAAAACTCTCGTCATCGTTCATAAAAGCTTCCTTTTGAATCAGTGGATCGAGAGAATTCAACAGTTCTTGCCAGCAGCGCGAGTTGGAATGATACAAGGACAAATCGTAGATATTGATGATAAAGATATCGTCATCGGAATGCTTCAATCACTTTCGATGAAGGAGTATCCGAGAGATTTATTTGACACGTTTGGTCTCTCGGTCTATGACGAATGTCATCACATGTCGGCGGAAGTATTTTGCCGCTGTATGATGAAGGTTGTCACGAAATATACTTTGGGATTATCTGGAACGATGGTCCGCAAAGACGGGCTTACAAAAGTATTCAAATATTTCTTGGGTGATGTTGTTCATAAGGAGAAAAACGACACGACGAGCCATGCCGTGATTGTGAAGGGAATTCAATATAAGGTGGATGACGCGGAATTCAACGAAACGGAATATGACTATCGCGGCAATCCAAAATTCAGCACGATGATTTCGAAGGTGTGTAATTATAACCGGCGCAGCGAATTCATATTGGACGTTTTACAGAATGAGTTGAAGACGAATCCGGATCAACAAGTGATGATATTGGCACATAATCGGTCGTTGTTAGAGTATTTTCATGACGCAATTGAACACCGGAAGATTGCGACGGTGGGGTATTATGTGGGCGGAATGAAAGAGGCGGCGCTAAAACTGAGTGAGAGCAAGAAGGTTATTATTGCGACATATGCGATGGCGTCGGAGGGGTTGGATATCAAGACGCTGACGACGCTGATTATGGCTTCGCCGAAAACAGATGTATGTCAGTCAGTAGGACGGATTCTGCGCGTAAAACATGCCGCACCTCTTGTCATCGATATTATCGACCCTCAGGATGTATTCCGGAGCCAGTGGCTGAAACGACAGACCTATTATATTAAACAGAAATACCGTATTATTATGACGGACACGGAGGGGTATTACAAGAACGCCTGGACGGTGAAATACCAGCCGCCGACCGCTGCCGCCGCGAAGAACGCAAAATCAAGTGCGAAGGAAGAAGACTATGAAGCCGCGTTGGCGGATGCGGATATTATTGAAATCGATGAAGAGACGGGAAATCTCTCGGTCACGACAGAAGTAAGCGCAAAATCGAGGATGAAATCAACCATTCCGAAAACGAATGGGAAATGCTTGATTCAGTTAGTTGAGTGAAAAAATTGAAAACATTAAACTGTGATTATCGTATTACAATACCTAAGTTACTACAAAACGAAAAATGAATATTACACAAGCAACTTGTTTAATATTTTCAGAGGAGAATATACGAAGCAAACAAGATTTGGATATATGGTGCGGGCCGAGGGGACGGCAAAAACTATATTTCTATGTTAGACATTTCGCACCGGATCATTGGGTCAGGATCAAGACGCCAGAAAATAGTGTTCGGCGTTGTTACCAAGAAATGTTAGAAGGATATAAAATTTACAAATAAATTACACGACCGGATGACAACTATTGTAAGCAGTATGTGGCGCAGGATTAGCTAAGGCCGTCGTGGATGGTGTGACTTCTGTTTGCGCCCCACCAATCGAATATGCGGCATTCGCGAAACTACCGTTGCCGCCTTGTTGGCTCACACGACGCCTTATACTCTTCGTTTTTTTACAGTATTTATGCTTACATGACCTACTATGGCGACGAACACCGCCAACGCCAATAATGATATCACACTTACACTTCTTAGATTTCGTGACACGACGACGACGCCGCGACGCCGATGCCGACGCCGACTTCTTGGAATTTTTCTTTCGGCGTGTAGAACCGCCACCCGTCGCAACCGAATTTATTCCAACAGTTACTGGCGCGTATGAACCACGCGCATGAGCAGAGTCGGCATCGTTGGCACCAGGATTAAATGAATGAAACTGACTCATACCACCGCCACCTTGAACGAACGCACGACCGCCTTGACCGTCATACATATTACCGGTTCCGTTTTGCGGGATATCTTTGCTAGACAACGCGATGCCGGAGTTATGCTCGGCGAGAGGATTTGAACGCAAATATGACATTATATTCTATGATATAATGTGATATTATTAGTATGATACAATTGGTATGAATTCTCATTTACGACCGGTAGTTCTTGTTCGTGCGCCTGCGGCAGAAGGAACGCTTCGCACCACGAGCATACTTACAGCTCTTGCGAAGTTTTTTGCTGTCACACTTCTTCTGCGATTTCGACCGACAAGGAGATGAACGCAACCGCTCTAAATACTTGGACGGGTCTTTTATTGTAAAAGGCTTGACGCGTTTGATTTTCTGTCCGCTGATGGGTGCGGAAGGTTGAAGATTCATGTGGTGGTCTTTCAGCATGATTTTACGCTTGGCGCCACCGCCTTGAAGAGGTTCCTCTGACGACATATATTTGCGAATTGACAACGATACGTGATATATATTATATAACATATAATAAATTACAACTACGCAGTCGGCGACCAACGGTCGAATAAATCATCAACAATCAACTGAAAATCTGTTCCTGAACCGGTTCCTGTCCCTGTCCCTGTTCCTGTTGATACGGAAATCACCGGTTCAATACACGAGCGTAACACTTCTAAATGCTCAATACGTGTAATATGTCGCCGTCCATCCATCATAATACACGGTGTCATGAAACCATAATCGCGTTCAAATGGGCGAACGATGTTACGTAATACGTAGTCAAGTGCGATTTTGTAGCTATAAATCGGCGACGACACCGAACCGTGCGACGAACCCGAAAAATTATGAATATCAAACACCATGCCTTTCAGTATATGCTTATGTGCCCATATATGCTCAAACATTTTACGTGAATGTTCAACTCCGTCATGTGATATTCGGGTATAAACCCAATACGGTGCCGACCATTCTTGAACGCGCCCGTCATTCCTTCTGGTGTCGCGTATTTTCCGCGCAATATATTCATTCCCACCAAAACGTTTATTTTCGATTGTAAGTGTGTAGTCATTCGCTGCACTAGACTGTCCAGGTGTTTGACACAGCATCGGAATACGATGTTCGCGCATGAATGCGATGGTTTGATGCGTTGATGCGTTTGATAATGCGTAACATGGGCGAATCAGAGGAAGTTGTTGTCGCCATACTCGCAATACATCGGAGTGTGGTGAAAACATACGATGAAATGACATAGACGTTGAATAAGCAGGTGGTTTCATTATTGCGCTCGGTCGGTCGGTGGGTCGGTCGGTCGGTATGCTATACTAATCTAGCGTAATCCATTTATACTTATTTCATACGATTATGCCATGACAGATAACGCATCTCATGCTGTTTCACTTGCTGCCGTGTGATAACATCTTTTTTCGTAGCGATTTCAACCGGAACCCACTTACAAAATCGTTTATTGAACCGACATGTCATAATATACTCTTTTGATAGTGTAACATATTTGTCGGGTTCAGTATTCTCGAACTCGGCTTCATCCTCACTTTCTTCCATCGTATCAAGACGTTCATTTTCACAAATATTGCGAAAGAGACGGTTCATGAATACGCTGGTTTTAAATGTCGGAATGAGAGCAAAATTATGAAAAAGGGGTTCGCCGCCGCCGCTTCTTGACGCATCCGGCATGACGAACAATTCATAAATATCATTTTGTATATTTGGACGAACAATAAATACAGCTTGAATATTGGTAAGCATATCATCGGAAGGAGAGACAAACCATCGTTTCATATTAGATGTGGGCGTGGGTGTGGATGGTGGCAGCGTCGTAGGGGTCGGCGTGTTGTGGTTCGTAGAATGAGAAGGAATGACCGGTACCTGTGATAGAGACGGCTGTTTGATGGGTGCCGACCGCGTTGAAGGAATCGCACAGTCATTATCACCGCGTATCAATATCTGGAATATTTGGGTCGTTCGAATCGAGTGATATTGAATAGAAAACACCTCATATGGAAGCGTCGCAGCAATACGTTCGGCGTTCTGTTCGGTATTACATAACACCGGCAACCCAAATATTACACTATTTTCCTTCGTATAAGCCACCTGTCGAATATTATCTTTGCTAAATAATTCTTCGCATAATGCGATGTGTTGAAGACCTGAAAGAGGCGGGATAGGGTTACCCTTATACCAGTAAATCGTATGGATTGAAAATAAGGGCGAATCGGTTGTAGGGTTACGAAACATCACACCGCCAAATACTGTGCCATATACGAGCTCGCGGTCAAAACACGCATCATACATCGTTACTTTTCCAGGATACCATCCATTTTCTTGATAAAATTTACGGATGAAAGGTCGGTCGTAGTCATATCCGCCGTTTGTGCCACCGCCACCACCGCCGCCATTTCGATAGTTTGGCCGCTGAATATCAATCATTACTACGATTCGCTTGCGGCGCCATTCGGTGGCCCATGCGAAACAACGTTTGCCCTTCGGAAGAATAAAATATGTATAATGATTTGGATTTTTGACCGCAGCATATTGTGTGTCGTTCTTATGAATAGACACTTCATAAGAAAGTCTCGTAAGCGGAAAATTCGATAGTAATTCATCGGATTCTGTTCGATGTAATATACGTGCGGGATGTTTATTTTCTTGCTCACGTGAGCGGTTGTAGTTCCGATACGATGACATGATTTGCGGAGTATATAACTATATTACGATATCACGATATAGCTTTAACTCGTTTCATAGCTCGCGCGAAATAATGTCTCGGTATTTGATTTCGATTTTAATCCGATGCCACGTAAAAATGCCTTCAAATCAGTTTTCATCGTAGAACGATCATCGCTTCTGCCACCGCCGCATCCGCCTCCGCTGCCGTGTATCGAATTGGTTGATTCATGGTTTTTCGGTAAAAGACCAACTTCTGTTCCGTCATCGGCGCCTCTCCCACCAACACCTGAATCATCTCCTAAACCCCGAACTTTTTGTGAATCATGATTGTCTAAATTCTTGTTGATTGTATCAAATAATGATTTATATTTTTGTTTTGGACAGTGGATAAGATCTTTTACTTTCGGCGCAGTCAGTGTTGTTTCAAAATAGATGTACAAATAATGTATAACTACGATAAGACTAATCGAAAAAAGAATATTTTGAATAAACCACAACATTACGATTAGGTTATATTGTATTCATGTGTATATTACGAACATAATTTGAAGTGGTCGATAAACGATATAATATCATCTCTACATGTTTTCGTGATTTTGTCCTTGCTATTTTGAATAATCCCGTTTTCTGTAATAAAATAAAAATCAAGCACTTCTGTTTCATTTTCATTCATCATAAAAACAAAAGATGTCATCGCTTTCGGATGTAATTTTACAACTATTTTCGTGTATTGATTTACGATATGATTAGGGGAAATATACCAAGACGTCGCGGTCGCGGTATTTTGATTCATAAATTTATAATAACTCTCATCTACCAATAATGGGATTGAATTCTCCACTCTTATAGGTTCGTCAGACGCCGACATGACCGATAGTTCAACGGTTGTAACATCGCCGTCAACAGGTATTCGTTCGGAAAGAACTGGCGGTGCTAATGCCGATGCAGGACCAGACCCGCGTTTGATTTCATATATGGCGTCATCACTAAATATCAAGTGTTCTCGTTTTTTATATACGAAAAATACTTCTGTTCCTTTCGGTCGCAAACGCCCCTTTTCGATGATTGCGTGAATTTTAGCATACATCTTATTCATCTCTTCCAACGTTATATCAAGCATAAAAATACGTGGTTCGGATTGTTGATGCGTTTGTATCGAATGAGTCATGCTTTGATTGCGATAAATGGTGCTTAATCCGGATATCATGGTTGCTTGTCGCGCATTTTGATTTTTTCGTTGATGTCGGACTGTGCTTGCTGTATTCGCCATGCCCGTTGCCATACTATATATACCGCATGACGTATGTTTATATCTGTATCATCCATAACATCGTCGTCATTCATAAACAGCATGATTCATAAACAATATAGAAATATATTGATAGTATTATACACCCACCCGTTCAATCCAACGATCGAAATTATCATGGCTATCAAAAAAAACACAACGACAATCGTGATTATTTCAAAAACTGGCACGCTATCAGAAGTGTCGGTTGAGCCGCCAAGTAGTGAAACGACATTAGAAGAACTCACACTATTACTTTCCAAAAAATGCGGTTATCGTAATCCGGATGGGTTCGGTTGTTATCATACGTATAAATACAAGAATAAGAAGAAATTCAGTTTCAGTGACGGAACCGGAACCTCCGATGAACACATTCCAAAGTATATCTACGTCGATGTCTGGGCAAAAACAGATGGACGCGCCGGGAATGAAAACAAGTATGAAATGCCCCCGCCGGTGGATGAAATTATCTTTTATGGAAATATCGCTCTTGTCGCGCGTGTTGATAAAGAACACGCAGTCAATCTAACCGTTGATATCTGGAATGTCATCTACGAGCGTTTGTTCGGCGGGTTTGAAGACCTTGCTACAACGGCTGTCGAAGACGAAAATGAAATCGATGAATTGGATTTGGTGCCCGCTCATCATAAAACCTTGAACGGATATTTTAAAGATGGATTCGTCGTAGATGATGATAGTGATGAGCGACCTGGACATAGAAGTCGTAAATCAAAGGCGGGTGGAAGGAAAAAAAACAAATCAGAATCAACAGAAGAAAGTGAATTTGTTACGGAAACCGATACAGAATCTGTAACACCTCCTTCCGAATCCCCGAATGATTCTGATGCGGCAGATGCGGATGCGGATGCCACTCAAAAAAAACACGTAATCGAGAAAAATGTGAAGAAAAAACCAGCGCATTCAAAGGCGGCGGCGGCAGCGACATCCAGTAAAAAACCCACGAAAAGAACAAAAAAACAGGCGGAAGAACCCCCATCGGAACAAGAAAGTGAAAAGGAATTAAGCGAAGAAGAATATCTCTAAAAAATTGAATAAAGAAATCTATTCTACATTATACTATACAAGATGTCGAATATTGAGACGATTGCTTACCCCGACCAGTTCCGGGCTGAAATACGAAAACGGATTGCGGCTCTATTACATACTCATGGCGATGGCGATGGCGGTAGCGGAGGCGACGACATCGAAACTTTCTCCACGAATATCGAGAAAGGTATATTCAACTGGGCGATTCAACATGCGTCAAAGAACAATATTGTGAAAAAGTGGTCGAACACGTTTTTCGTGACGCTTTATATTGACCGCCTACGTTCGGTGTATATCAATTTAAAGAAACCAGATGTGGCGAGTGCGGTTCTGTCAGCCAATATCAAATCACAAGAAATCGCATTCATGACGCATCAAGAGATTTGCCCTGAGAAATGGAAAAAGCTTATCGACGACAAGAAAATACGCGACAAGCAAAAGTATGAACCGAATATCGAGGCTTCAACCGACAATTTCACATGTAACAAGTGTAAATCCAAGAAATGCACATATTACCAGCTTCAAACTCGTTCGGCAGATGAACCAATGACGACATTCGTCACATGCTTGGAATGCGGAAAGCGGTGGAAATGTTAATAAATAAATATAATAAATGGATAATACATCGGTATAGTAAAAAGATGGCGACAGACAATTTTTTTACTACATTACAAAATTACTTCAAATGCTGCTTTTGGTGTCGTAGTGGAGGTTGCTGCTTTGCGGAGAAAAATGTGAAAGACGGCGAAAATAGTAGCAGTAGCGAAAGCGTCGGTCTAGGGATAGGAGATAGAAGCCCGTATTCATTCGACGACCTTTCAAATCCTCTATCACCAATGTCGAATTCATCATCCGGTTCTTCTATCGATAGCTTCTATAAACGCCCCAAATTCAAGCCTTATGTGGGTATAATACCTGCGAATTATTACAGCGACTAGACATAAAATTGATTCTGTTTGATTACTATTTACACACAGACACACACACACAGACACACACTTGATGCGACCTCTCCGACTTGTTGCTCCGTCCGACCTTCGGGTAGGAAAAACGTACCTCATCCAAGAAAAAAGGCCCGAATACGCCCATCTTAACAGCAAAGGTGTTTGTAAAAAACGATTATCCAACCAAGCTGTATTATTGCACGATAACACACTTCACGAATGTCATGGTCAAATCTGGTAAGCGTTCTGACCTCACACTTCAAGACTTTTACTGGAACTATTATGAAGCCGACGCCATAGAACGATCCTACACTACACAAGCTCTCCGTGTGATTACCGGCGACCCCAACTTTATGTTTGATAACTACTGATAGGATTACAATATCTCTAAATCTTGGACTCGCCAATATTCAGAACCGCCATTTGGTAAAGGACGACGAATGATGAAGGGCGTCTTCTTCTGTTCCAGTTCTTTCACCGCGATCAAGTAACCATCAATCACCGTAGAATCGATTTTGATGAATGCGGGCGCCCCTTCGTTCAGTTGTTTGGCACGCTGACCCAATATTCTCGTTTTTTCATACTTTGTCATAATCGGAATTGTGCGATGTAAGTCATCCACGATGACGCCGGCGCTATTCCGAACCACTCGCGCAAGTGTTTGAATTTCGTCATAATTGTGGGACATCGACTCCGGATGATAGGTATCGATATAACTTTCATGAACACTCCGCTTCAATTTCTGAAAATATTCTATATCTTCGTCGGAACTTTCATCATCTTCTTCGTCGTCATCAAACTGAATTCCATGAGGAACGCCAAGTAGAGTCATATCGTCTTCCATGTTTTTTTTACGTCGGGATGTCGCCGCAGGCCCAGCTCGCTTTTTCTTCTTTTTTGCTGCGGCTGCTGCGTCATCATCATCTTCATCTGCGTCGGCGTTGTCTTCATCGCCACTATCATTTCCGGTTGCTCCGGCTCCTGATCCAGCTGCTCCTCCTCCATTCTCATCGTCACTTTCATCTTCTTCGCCCGATGTAAGCGTTCCAGCTGTCGTATCGTCGTCATCCGTATCTTCGTTCATTTCCGAACCCGCAGCGGCCGACTCCGCATCGGATTCATCTTCTTCTTCTTGAATAACTGGGGCATCTTCATTATCGGAATCGGCATCGACTCCTTCACCGCGCAACAACTGTTTCTTAGGCAAACTCGGAATTCCACTTGACATCATAAAGTGTATATATATATTATTCACACTTTATTATGTTTCAATTTATTGTTGTTCTGTATTCCACACTTTGTCGCATTTGGTACATAAATAGACATATCTGAGATTTGTGTCATCATAACGGACGTATATGATTTCATTTTTCGATTTCTTCTTTTCTCCCGCGCCTGCCGCACCCGCGCCCGCATTACTGGAACATTCATCATTCGGGCAGCGAATTGTATGAATACGAGGCAATGTCGGATCAAACTTCGTATATTTATTCACAACCTGAGAGAATGATTGTTGGGTCGTCGTATGTTTTATATTGACTTTCGAGACACAAATGTTATCCGCCGCAATCGTATCGTCGATATTCCCGCAGTTCCGGCAGTAATACTGAAGTTCATTTTCGGGAGTAATACTGATATAATACATGTTGGCACATACAGAACAGAAATGCATCTCTTAAATTTCGAGAATCGAGACTACTATGTATATTGTAGATACATTTATTTAATTTCAATTTAAGGCAGGAGTGTATCATATAAAATACTTATCTTATTCGGTAGCGACCAGCGTGTCGTAATCCTTCATTACCGTAGCATATTCGATCGTGGTATGTATTCCGCCATACAAACCTACAAATATGGACTTACGGTCGGGGTATCGTTTCATTCGTTCTACCAAAATCTCTCGAATACGCCCCTTATTCTCTCGAAATGTGACATTCATAAACTCCGTGAAGTCGGCTACAAGTGCCGGTTCTATCGTGACATGTGTCGTAAGTTCCTTCATTAATGTCAAGCATGCGTATTTGTAGTTATAGTATTCAACCATCATGTGATAGGACACAAAATCGCTGTGCTCTTTACGAATTCCCGGTTCATGAAGAAGGGGCTCTTTATCAAGCAACGACTGAAATGTCATTAAAACTGACCGAATATTTTGACATCCGGACCATTGTTCGCCTCGCCATGTATTCACGATTGAAACACAGACCTTCTTGTTGGCATAAAAATTGGGGTGGAACCGTATATTTCCGGTATTTGTAATAAAACTGACAACAGGTGGTGAATGTGGATAATTCGTAGGGAATTTAAAGAGGTAGAAGTAGTAGCCTCCGAAGTAAAGGGTGTCGGCTGGACCCACGATACACGCATATCCGGTAAGAAGGTCGGTCTCACTATGGCGATAGATAATACCGCATTCACGTAAGGTAGGGTCGGTCATTACATCGCGAATATCACGAAGAAGGCGCGTGACTGTTTCTTTTGGAATCGCGACTTTGGCGGGGGTGGTGTCGGTTTCGTCGGTCATCACAGATGCGGTGGGTCTCGGTGCGGGCGTAATTTATAGTAATCACCGCGATTGTTTTTATGTATTTTTATGAATTTTCAATCGTCGTGCCACCCTTTTCAATCGCCACGCTCTTTGCTACTTTCCGTATCACCTTATCGATGTTCCCCTCCTTTTCACCATCCGTTACAATCTTTGACATCTTGATGTATTTATCATTCTCTCGGGTAGTGCTATTCAGACAGCGCGGGTTGGCCTTCGCCCATTCATTCACAAGGACCACATT